>Ga0316204_10012832_pt1 | contig 10131 bp, 10 predicted proteins | sample 6monrhotite_MG_2_FD_205661 | JGI IMG/M metagenome (GOLD analysis project Ga0316204, IMG submission 205661) | Microbial mat bacterial communities from mineral coupon in-situ incubated in ocean water Damariscotta River, Maine, United States -... | ecosystem: Environmental > Aquatic > Marine >... | reverse complement strand
TGGCCTCTTCCACTACAACCATATAGGTACGCAGCCCTTCAATGGTCTCAAACAACCGCGCACCTTTTTCAGTTCGAGTTTGTAGCAAACCAGCAAAAACATGACATATCAACATGTTAACAACAATAAATAGCGTCTGTTCAAAAACAAATACGCGAGCCAACAGTCCGAAAGTGATCACATAGGCTATTACAAAAACAATAGTTAGCGGCAAAATCATGCGAACAAAATTCAACGCCATTTCCGTAAACATAACGAAAAACTTCTCGCTACTTTCTATCGGATTAATCGCCGCAATCATGCGTTTCAGCCATCTATACTTGTGAATAGAAAAGTTCTTTAAATGTGAATTTCGACGCACCAGCAACCATACCGCTAGGCATATTATCGCCGACCCTATTGCTCTTTCAGGCGCTATGTAGGTGAACACATATGAAGGCCACGCTAACAGCGAAACCAATATTGCAAGTGCAACACCAAACCTAAACCCAAGGCGATTATCAACAAAATAGAGCGCCCGATCACGCTCAAGCGTATACTTTAAGTCAGACAGCGCAGTTTCGACGGTTTCGCTATAGTCTCGGTTCACGTGAACAGTCTGTTCACCATCCAACAGAGTATCGGCAACCAATGTTTCCTCTACGGATAGAGTATAACCAGTTTCCGGTTTCTGCTGCCGTTGCAAGTCATATCCGTCATCTTTTACTTGAACGGACCAATATCCTTTGGAAGCGATTTGGACGATTAATGCGCCAAGACTGATGTAATCTGCGTTTTTTATGTACATGAATCTGGCGACTGCGGCCGAGACATTCTCCGGCGGCTCATATTGCACCACCACCGGCCTAGCTTCTGGGTCTCGTCCATTTAAAAACCAGATCACACTAAAATAGCATATGATAATTGCCGAGCCAGCCATTCCCCAAACTAGCAATTGGCCAGTCATTTATATGTACTCCTTGTTCTCCGCACTGCAGTACAACATCCTGCTATCTGTCATCTTCGCTTGCCCTAATGTGTGCTAAAAAGACACTTTCGGTGCTTCGGCCACCGCTTCTGCCTCGCCCTCGTCCAGCTCAAAGAACTCTGCGCGGGTGAAATTGAACCAACCGGCAACAATATTGGAGGGGAATTCTTGAACCGTTACATTCAACAAGCGCACGTTGCCGTTGTAAAAACGCCGTGCTTTCTGGATATGGTCTTCAATCTGCGCAAGCTTCTGCGACAAGTCATTGAAGTTAGTGTTTGCCTTCAGCTCAGGGTAAGCCTCTGACAATGCAAATATTTGCCGTAGCGCGCCGGAGAGAATGTTCTCGCTGCCCGCCTGCTCAGCCGGATTACCGGTGTTGGACACGGCGGAGTTACGCGCCGAGATAACCGCTTCCAGCGTGCCTTTCTCGTGACCCGCATAGCCCTTAACAATTTCCACCAGATTAGGGATCAGGTCATAGCGACGTTTCATTTGCACTGTAATGTCAGACCAAGCCTCATTTTTGCGCACCCGTAAGCCGACAAGCTTGTTGTAGGTTGCCCCCACGTACGACGCTGCGATAACCATAGCCGCAACTACAAAATAGGATGTTTCCATGAAAAATTCCCCGCTTGATTATCGATCGACGAAAAGGCTTAAATGCCCGCGATAAATTGATTGCCCACAACCATATATGGTAAGTCAAACCCATGTTTTCAAGTACTTAGCAGCATTTTATTGAGTTTAGCATCGGTGAAGTAGGTGCCTTTTTAAGTATTATGCACCGTGCTACTTCCCTGAAAATTAATACTATTCTGGCTTTGGCGTTCGTGCAACTTTTGCCGCCACCTATTTAAGAGATTGCATTTAAGGCGAACTAGAATATAGCAACACACAGCGCGGATATCCGCATCTCTTCAACCCTTAGATATCAAAGTATGCCTTATGCAAATTCCCCCTGAAATGGTCGGCTATATTGCCGCGTTCCTCACCACAGCCTCCTTCATGCCGCAGGTACTGATGGTGTGGCGCACTGACAATACCAGCGGTATTTCGCTAGGCATGTATTCCATGATGGTTGCGGGCGTTGCGCTGTGGCTAACTTACGGCTTTTTACTGGGCGATGCACCGTTGATGGTCGCCAACGGCCTAACCCTTAGCATGTCGTTTTACATATTGTTGCGAAAAATAATGCACGTTCGTGCCAAAACTAAATGAAGAGCACTCAACTGCGCGTAAACGGCCCGCCTACAGTTTTTTCAGCACGCTCGCGGGCATCATGCGCATCAGCCACGCAATCAAACGCCACCGCCGGGTAATATAAACACAGGCTTTTTTTGCTTTAATTGCCTGCCAAATCTGCGCAGCGGCTTTCCCGGCCGGTGCCACCCAAAACAAACCCTCACCCTGCGCCATGGGTGTATCAACAAATCCGGGCCTGACATCAGTGACCGCAATATCCAGCTTGGCTTTCAACGCCTTCAACCGCAGGCCTTCCATATAATTGGAGACAAAAGCTTTTGACGCACTGTAGGCAGGCGCGAGCGCACTGCCCCGCAAAGCGGCAATGGAGGATATACCAACCAAATGGCCTTTACCCTGTGCTTGGAAATGCAGGAAGGCGGCGTCGGCGATAACCACGAAACCCGAGACATTCGTCTGGATGGTTTCTATCTCAAGTGCCGACTCTAACTTTGGGTTTAGGTGCCCTACACCGGCGCTTATAATCACAAGATCGATTGGCCCCATTTGTTCAATCAGCGTCTTGAATTTCTCTTCCGTCTCGGCAACATCAGAAACATCCATCTGCTCAATGAAAACCTCGGTAGCAAGGCTTTCCTTGATTTCCTCTAACAGCGGAAGCCTGCGCCCCGTTAGGCCAAGGCGGTATCCCTGACCGGCCAAAACCTCAGCCAACGCTTTGCCAATGCCGGAGGTTGCGCCGATGATGATCGCTGATTTTGACATATTATTCCCCGTTGCCTACACACCTAACGTGCTATCCTGAATGTATAAGTAGGGTCGCCCGGCAGTTATGCCAGCAAAATCGGTCCGAATGCCAAAGTGCGGGGCAGTTAGTCGCCAGAATAGAACTGCGTGCAAACCGGGCTGTCAGAGCGCATGACAGCTTCTTGCGCGAATTGCTTGATATAGGCATCGGCAATGGCTTTCAGCTTGGCGTCTGCTTCAGGGCTCGGCGGGTATTGCACCAGCAATATTTTGCTTTTCTCGCAGCCACCATCCACCAGCACCGCCTTGCAGCTTGCGCCCTTCCAGTAGCCTGCCCCGTCCAGCACCGTGAAACCATCCCCGAAGCGCGGGATAACCTCCGCCACCGTAAAATCACGCCACTGCTCAGCCGTCACCTCGTCCACATCGCCAATATCTCGGCCAAAAAACAACCGCGTTTCCGTCCATGCGAGTGTGCTGGATGGGCAGGTGGGGTGTGCTTGTGCCGTTACGGAGAAGAGAAGCAAGGCAAAACAACAAGCAGCTTTATTAAAATAAATTTTTAAGTTCATTTCGGTGAAAATTCTTCCATTTGCGCTTTAATCTTTGGGTTACCTGGGTCCAGCTCTAATGCACGGGCGAAGGCCACACGCGCTTCGTCTAATTTATCAATCCCCGCATAATAAGCGCCTAACTCCAACCATGCCCCTGAAAAATTGGGAAAATTCTTGACATTCAATTCAAAAAGCTCAAGCGCATTGTCACTTAATTTACCTTTTAGCGCCGCATCGCCGGATAAACTCACCCACCAGTCATCAGGTAGGTACTCTGCACCAACACGGGCAGAAAACGCCTGAAAATGATCAACAATCAATACGGGGTTTTTAGCAATTTCGTCTGCTGATGGCGGCTGATATCCTTCAAACACATATCGTAAACCATTGTGAAACCCTGACAGTACAATCGAACTATGGTTTTCGTTCTCAAAATTATGTTTTCTCGCATGAAGTTTCGCAGTTTTATTCTCTTCAATATGTTTAAAAAGCAAACTTGCGCCCTCGTCCCAACTACTGCTTTCGGCCCCTTTCAACGCGATGGCTAGATACAAGCTTCCTGCAAAATTCAGTTGCCCTGTTTCCATGGCTCTAGCCTTTGTCTCAAGATAATTATCAGCAAACCACAAGCTCGGATCAATTGTCACATATGACTGAAATAGACGATCCTCGGAAAGCATGTCATACAAGGCAAATAGCCCACCTAGTGAATGGCCTATTATTATTTTATGAGCGCTCGCTCGGTAATGTTTTTCAATATGTGGAAACAGCTCTTTCTTAAGATAATCTCTGTACAGGTCAGCCCCGCCCGTTTCTTTCATCCAATCTTGAATTTCCCCCTTGTTATCCTTTAAGGAGTGAACAGGTGTATAGTCTCTAAACCGATTGTTGCTGGGAATACCAACTATTATGGCCTCAGGCACCCGCATAGGGCCTGTTTCATAATTCACTCTCATTACCGTGTTAGCCAGCATCACGGGAGATTCGTGACCATCCAACATATAAACTACGGGGACTTTCTTTGTAGGGTTTTCCGCATAATTTGCTGGTAAAATAACTGTGTAGTTTTGCGTTTCGCCTAGAACTTCAGAGTAAAAGGAAAAATGTTTTCCAACGGTTAAATTACCTTCTAAACTTCTCTCCTCCACGGCGATCACCTTCGAAGAGAAAATAATCAAGGCAGAAACAAAAGCAATAATTTGACGCATAAAATCCTCAATCGAAAATCCGAAACAGCATTACCTCACTCGTAAGACTAGTCAGTTATTGTACTTCCCGCAACTACTCCCCAGTTTTCAAGTCCCCTTTGGTATTCCGCGACCCGCGTTTAATTTTAAAACTCATGCATTTCTGACTATCTCATCCCGGCTTTATAGTAGATACTGTTGTTCGTATGAGCAGTGTATCGCTCGGGCTGGCAAGTAGCAGGTTGCCAATTTACCAAAGGAAGACTTGATGCCGGACATAACAGGATATGTTTCTGTACGAAACAAAAGCGGGGCAGCAATTGAAAACGTGCGCCTGTCGGTTTCTGTTGGCGGCACCCTCAACCCACTGTTGCAGCTGAATTTGCTGTCAGATCATATGACGTCGATGAACAAGAAATTTAGTTTCCCCAGCGGCGCAAGCACTGACTGGGCGGTTTCCTTCACGCTGAAGGGCAAGCAAATGGACGGCACAGCAAACTGCAAGCTAACCACCACCGACAACAACCAAATGCTGAAAATAACCGTCTACAGCGATGAGTTCGTCATCGCGCCGACAGTATCTGACCGCGTGACCGGCCGGTACGCCGACTAACGGCGGGTCTAGCGCGTCTCGATATGTCCCCAGCCAAACGCCTTAGTTATGCCTTTGGTTACATAACTACCAAGCATGTAAATATAGGCCCAAATATAAGGAACGAACGTTAGCACCACCGCGCTAAGGAATGCATAGCCTAGTGTTTTCGCCAAACCGTCAGACCCGCTGAAAAGCAACCCGACCAGTAGAAAAAGCCCCAGCAAAACCCCAAACACAACCACGAAGCCCTTGGCGCAAAAGGTCAGTACCCGATAAATCGTGTCGGGCGTTAAAGTGTGGAACATTCTGTCCGAGGAGGTAAATTCGATACCAACATCAGTGGCATTGGGTTGGATTTTCTTCCAAACCCAGCAGCCTAAAATCAGGTAAACAGCCGACAGTGCCGGGCCTACAACAAGGTTTCCGACAACCCCAGCAATCAGTTCACCCCAACTCAGCTCAATGCCCATAAGTGTTGAGAACCAGCCCGCGCCGTAAGCGACAAGCGACAGTAGCGCGATGGCGATATTAACGCCCAATACTGAAAAGTAGGCAATTTTGAAAACAGATAGCGTTTTCAAATCATAAAGGGTTATCGCTGCGTCATTCTGTTGGTTCATGGTGCCACTTTTTTGTTCGCGATGCCATTAGTGTCACTACCGGGGCCGCGGCCCCAGTAGGTGTTTTGTGGTTATTCCGCTGCGTTCACTTCCGTCACCTCGTCAGACGGCAAGTAAAGCTCAGAACCGCGTTTTTTGAACTCTTCGCTCATGCGTTTCATGCCTGTTTCCGCCTCTTCTTTTTTGGCGGCGAACTCGCGTACTTCTGCGGTGATTTTCATAGAACAGAATTTCGGCCCGCACATGGAACAGAAGTGCGCCACTTTGTGCGCTTCTTTCGGCAGGGTCTGGTCATGGAAATCACGGGCACGCTCTGGGTCAAGGCTCAGGTTAAACTGGTCCTCCCAGCGGAACTCATAGCGCGCACGGCTTAGTGCATCATCGCGCAACTGGCTTGCCGGGTGGCCCTTGGCCAAATCTGCGGCGTGGGCCGCCAACTTGTAGGTGATAACGCCCTCTTTCACATCGTCCCTGTCTGGCAGGCCCAAATGCTCTTTCGGGGTCACGTAACAAAGCATGGCAGTACCGTACCAACCGATTTGCGCCGCACCGATTGCTGAGGTGATATGGTCATATCCCGGTGCGATATCAGTGGTTAGAGGGCCAAGCGTGTAAAACGGCGCTTCATCACAGTGCTTAAGCTGCAATTCCATGTTTACTTTGATCTTGTGCATCGGCACGTGGCCGGGGCCTTCGATGAACACCTGCACGTCATGCTTCCAGGCAATTTTGGTGAGCTCACCCAGTGTTTCCAGCTCAGCAAACTGCGCCTCGTCGTTGGCATCAGCAATACAGCCGGGGCGGAAACCATCACCGAGAGAGAAAGCAACATCATACTTTTTCAGGATTTCGCAGATTTGCTCAAAGTGGGTGTAGAGGAAGCTTTCTTTATGGTGGGCAAGGCACCATTTGGCCATGATGCTACCGCCGCGTGACACAATACCCGTAACCCGCTTGGCGGTTAGGTGGATGAACGGCAGGCGCACACCAGCGTGGATGGTGAAATAATCAACGCCCTGCTCGCACTGTTCGATCAGCGTATCGCGGTACACTTCCCAAGTCAGGTCTTCGGCAACGCCGTCCACCTTCTCCAGCGCCTGATAAATAGGCACGGTGCCGATAGGCACAGACGAATTGCGGATGATCCATTCGCGGGTGTTGTGAATGTTACGGCCAGTGGAAAGGTCCATCACCGTGTCCGCGCCCCAGCGGGTTGCCCAGACCATTTTGTCCACTTCTTCCGCGATGGAAGACGTAACGGCAGAGTTACCGATGTTGGCGTTGATTTTGACCAGGAAATTGCGGCCAATGATCATCGGCTCGCTTTCCGGGTGGTTGACGTTGTTAACCAAAACGGCGCGGCCGCGTGCGATCTCGCTGCGGACAAATTCACCAGTGATATAATCAGGAATTTCAGCGCCAAAACCTTCGCCGTCGCGGTCCAATTTCTCAGTCGGTGCTTTGCGGCCAATATTTTCGCGGATGGCAACATATTCCATCTCAGGCGTGATGATGCCCTTGCGTGCATAATGCAGCTGGGTAACATTCATGCCTTCTTTGGCGCGAAGTGGTTGCTTTTTAACCGGAAACTCCGGTGCCAAATATTTCTCACCGGCGTTGCCGTTGTCCTCAGGCTTGATGTCGCGGCCTTCGTAGCGCTCTACATCGCCGCGCGCCTCAATCCAATCAGTGCGCAGTTCGTCTAGGCCTTTATAGATATCAATCTCAGCAGATGGTTCGCTGTAAGGGCCGCTGGTGTCATACACGCGCACCGGCACTTCGTTGGCGCTGGGGTGCAAGTGAATTTCCCGCATTGCAACGCGAACATCGTCGCGTGTTTCGGACTTTACATAAATTTTATGAGAACCCGGCAGTGCGCCGGTGGTGACGTTAAATTCGTCGTCAGATTTTGGATGTGCTGAATCAGGCATGGGTATAGCTCCTGTCCCTACGCTGGCGTAAACCAGATCAGGTTCTAAGGGTCATCAGTGTAAGCAACACCAAACTCTCAGCCATTGCTGCCCAAATGCGGCGCAGGCTCCCCTCGGAACGGTTAAGTTAAGGTGCAGAGCCTACGACTGCCAAGCCTCTCACGCAAGCGAAATACGGCTGCAAAACATCCAATTTATGATCACATTTTTTGTTGCGCCCGTAGCGCCCTGATGTGCATGCTGAAATCTGATATTCTGATGACAGGGGACAAAGCATATGAAACATCAACTTAGCGCATTTTTGGTTGCCGCGACCGCGACTATGGCACTGGCGAGCGCGTCTGTGGCGCAGGACTATGACCCCTTAACAATGGACCCACCTTCCATCGATGCCGCCTACCCGCCAGCGGTTGCGGAGTTATCGTTCGATAGTTTCGGCTCTCGGCTAAACGGCCATATCTATCTGGCAAACGGCGCGGGGCCACATCCCACTGTGGTGCTGTTGCACGGCTTCCCTGGTAACGAGAAAAACCTTGATCTGGCACAGGGTCTGCGACGGGCCGGGTTTAATGTTTTGTTTTTCCATTACCGCGGCGCATGGGGCAGTGAAGGCGACTATAGCTTCAGCCATGTGGTTGAAGATGTTGCCTCCGCCGTTACTTTCCTGCGCGGCGAAGAAACCGCCAAGCAATACCGTGTTGACACGGACCGGATCAGCCTTGTGGGCCATTCCATGGGCGGGTTCGCTGCCGTTATGGCGGGTGCCGCAGACCCGTCGATTACATGCGTAACCGGGATTGCAGCGGCCAACTTGGGCCTACGAGCAAACGCGACCGGGGCCGAACTGGCCGGCTTCGCGGCCTACGTGGATACGCAGGCCATGCTCAAGCACAAAGGCGGCAACGCAATGATGGCTGAAATTGCGGAACGCGGTGCGGAATTCAACACCTTCCTCCTTGGGCCCAAATATACCCGTCGCCCGGTTCTTTTAGTTGCCGGGAAGCAGGATAAAGCAGTTCCCCCAACTCAAAACCACGTACCGCAGGTGAAGGCATACGAAGCCGCTGGGGTTAAGCTTTCGCATGTACTTATGGACGGCGATCATTCCTTTTCCTGGACCCGCTTTGCGCTCATGCGCACGGTTACGGACTGGATGGGAACAAACTGCCGCTAAACGGTCAGGTAACAATCATTTTATTCGTCAGGAAGCCTTTCAACACTTTTTGACGAAGTGATATTCTAAGCTGTTTGAAAGGTCGCCTAACTCACGCTGCCTGCCGCTTCGGGTGAAGCCTTCGCGTTGGTAAAACCGGTGTGCGCGCACAAAGCGGCTGTCAGACCATAACTCTAACGAGCCCGCGCCGCACGCCTTCGCTCGCTCCTCGATTAGCTGCAACAATTTGTTGCCCATACCGCCGCCGCGCAGACTGGCGTCCAGATAGAGGCGTTTTAATTGATAAGTTCCGCCTGGTGTCAAATAGCCCGACGCCATCCCGACAATCCCGCCGCGCTGCTCAATTACAAACCCTTCGCCGCCAATTTTCTCAAGTGCAGTCGCATAGGCGTTCAAATCACTATCGATACCGTCCGGTTCCACCACAACACCCGGATACTCGCGGAAACAACGGTCAATCAGGTCAATCAAGCCAGCAGCATCTTCGTTTCGTACCGGGCGAATGGTCACTTAAGTTTCCTCCTTCAAGAGCTCAACACCGCTGTATTGTACTACACAATTGCGTGAACAATCACGGCTTAACTGCTTGTTATTTGCCTGTTACCTCTGCATTTTCAACGGTTAATGGCGCTATAGCCAACAACAGACCACTCCTTGTAACAAAAGTTGGTATTGCAGCACAGCGATAGGCGCGGTTAGCTATAGTTGAGAGTTTATAAAAAATAATCCAATCACACATGTGAGGACGGGAGACATCTTATGATGCAACAACTAAAAACCACTGCAACCGCATTGCTTGCCGGTGCAGCCATTTTAACAATGAGCGCTTCAAGCTTTGCCGACCACCACGCAGCCGGCGAGAAATTGAAAAATGAACGCCCTGCCGGCGATATCGCCCGCGATGCGGGTCGCAAGCCAGATCAAGTTCTCGAATTCCTCGGCGTTAAACACGGCATGAAAGTGTGGGACCACGCATCATCCACCGGTTATTACACTGCGGTATTGTCAGATGCTGTCGGCAAAGGCGGCATGGTGTACGCCCAGAACCGAACTGCTTCGTGGGAACGCCTCAAAGACGCACTCAGCCCGCGCTATGAGAAGCTGGGCAATGTTGAGCCTTACGCTGGCAGCATCACTGATTTTGAAGGCG
>Ga0316204_10012830_pt1 | contig 10133 bp, 9 predicted proteins | sample 6monrhotite_MG_2_FD_205661 | JGI IMG/M metagenome (GOLD analysis project Ga0316204, IMG submission 205661) | Microbial mat bacterial communities from mineral coupon in-situ incubated in ocean water Damariscotta River, Maine, United States -... | ecosystem: Environmental > Aquatic > Marine >... | reverse complement strand
CAGCGGCATGTACAGAGCCTCTGTCTCGCCTTTTATAGTGATCGCGAAGCGCTGATGTGTCGCTTCGATACGGGACCAATGGGCGCGGATTCCGGCCCAGAAGTCTTCCGTTCCAGCCCAATAGTCTTCGGCAGCTTCAACCGGATAGTCGTCAAAGGCGCGATAGGTGTTGAGGCCAATCTCGCGAACCAGCGCGCGCGGGGCGCTGTCCAGTATCAGCTTGGAATTGTCTTGTTCATGCACCCAACCCCATGGCGTGATGACGTGCCGGTTCACGGCATCGACGGCGTGATAGTCATCGCGCGTGGTCATGTCCCGGCGCGGCAGGGGGCGCCATTCGTGTGGCGGGGTCCATTCGGCAATGCCGTCGTCATATGTCCAGGTGCCGACAGCGCCATAGCGCGGCGCGTCGTCAACCTGATAGACCGTTTGGGACCAGGTGCCGGAGCGCTGAGAGGCAGGCACATCGCGCCATTCCCAGGCATTGCCACCGACAAAGACCAGCACACGCGCAGGCTCATATTGCCAGTCCTGGCGCCAGTGTTTGACCACGATGGGCGACGCGTCCGGACCGACAACCAGAAGATGCTGCAGGCTGATGAAGTCACCACGATCTTCGATAACGCGCACAGATTCATGCCCGCCAGAGAGTTTCGGTTGTTTCAGCTCATATCCCGACACGAAGGCGACGGTTTCAGTAAAGTCGAACGTAACTTTGTAATCGCCGGTCATTGCCAGAACCGACTCGCGATCCCGTTCGAACGCAGCGGGTTGGACGGTTTGCGCCTGGACCGTCTCTGCCGATGTCTGAACTGTGGTGGTGCACCCGGCAAGGGCAAGGAAGGTGAGGGCCGTCGCTGACAATAGGCTCGTCCGGATCGTGGTCATGGTGAGGTCTCCTGGTTTTCTCAATCTCCAGAATTTTCTTATTGCAAATGATAATGACTTGCAATCGCAAGAATCTCTCTGTAGCGAAGTTCTTGCAAATGAGAATGATTCTCATATACTGGATAAGGACCACATTATGCTATTTCGTTTTGGACGTGGCGCATTTCGCGCGACGCTAATTGCTTCAACAGCCTTATCGATCACGCCGATTGGGCTGGCACGTGACACTGCCGCTGATGATGAGTTGCGCGAAGAGGCCGTCACCATCTATGGAACTTCCAATCCGCTGCCTGTGTTTGACTATCCTGGACAGGTAACTGTGGTCGATCGCGACGCGCTGGAGACGCTTGCGCCGTCTTCGATTTCAGATGCACTGCGCGATGTCCCAGGCTTGGATTTCGCAGGTGGGCCGCGCCGAACCGGTGAGCTGCCGACGATCCGCGGTCTCTCTGGTCAGAACGTATTGATCCTTCTCGACGGTGCGCGGCAGAGCTTTACCTCAGCCCATGATGGCCGGTTCTTTGTCGATCCCGAATTGATCGGGACCGCAGAAGTGGTTCGCGGGCCTGCCTCTGCACTGTATGGCTCTGGCGCCGTCGGTGGCGTTCTCGCTTTTGAAAGTGTTGATGCAGACGATTTGCTGGCCGACGACGAAGTGTGGGGCGCGCGGGCTCGGATTGGTAATCAGAGCGTCAATGAAGAATCGCTGGCCTCGATCACCGCCTATACGCGGCAAGGCGCGTTTGATGGGATTGCGAGTTTTGGCATTCGTCAATCTGGCGACATTGAACTTGCATCTGGCGCAAATTTGCCGTCTGATGATGATATTCAAACTGCCCTGGTAAAAGGCAGTTATGCGGTCACAGACGCGCTCACCGTCGAAGGGTCCTGGCAGCGGTTCAGCAATATCGCCATTGAACCAAATAATGGCCAGGGCACGGCTGGAACGGGTGATAGCGTGCTCGACCGGGACGTCGAAAAAGACATTGCGACAGACACGTTTCGCTTGGGTGTGAACTACAACCCTGACGCAAATGACTGGATCGACGTCGGCTTCACGGCGTATCAGACGAGCAGCGATGTTGATGAATTCGACGCCACGATCCCGCGAACCACGGTTCGCGATATTGAAACCACAGGTGTCTCGCTGCGCAATGCCTCGCGCTTCAGTCTTGGCCTGGCCGAGGCCACGCTGACCATTGGCGGCGATTGGTACAAGGACAAGCAGGTCGGCACGGATGACGAAACGACCGATGGCACGCGCGGCGGCGTGCCGAATGGTGAGAGCGCGTTCATGGGTGTGTTTGCGCAGATCGAAGCGGTTGTCGATACGGCGGCTGGCCAGTTCGTCGTCATTCCCGGAATGCGTTTCGACTCGTTCGAAAGCTCATCTTCTATTGCTCCGGGCGAAGACAATTCAGACGACGCCGTGTCGCCACGTTTCGCGACCAGCTTCGCGCCAAAAGGTGCAAATTGGTTGCGGCTGTTTGGGGCCTATTCAGAAGGGTTCCGCGCCCCGTCAATCAATGAGCTCTATCTGGACGGCGTACATTTCTCGATCCCGCATCCGGTTTTGTTCGATCCAGCCGCCGGGTCGTTCGTGCTGTCGCCGAACAATTTCATTCCTAATCCGGACCTCGTTCCGGAGGAAACGCAAACCGTTGAGTTTGGCGCTGGCGTCGATTTCGAGAAGATCTTTGTCGCCAGTGACCGTTTCCAGGCGAAAGTCTCATATTTTGAAACTGAAGCCGATGAGTTGATCAATCTGTCCGTAAATGTGGCACCCGCCGCGGCATGCTTTGCGCCGCCATTCTTTCAGCCATGTGATTGGGGAACGTCGGAATCTGCGAATGTCGACAACGCCGAACTTGAAGGTTGGGAAGGTGAACTTCACTACGATTCCGATCGCTTCTTCGCCCGAGCAAGTTTCTCGACCATTGATGGGACCAATCTTGCCGATGGATCCGATCTGGGGTCGCTGACGCCGGACCGCGTCGCAGTTAATCTAGGGCTGAAAGTGCCGGAGTGGAATTCCCTGGTCGGCGCGCGCGTGCAGCATGCAGCAGATTTCGAACAGCGGGTTTCAGATGGAGCAGGCGGGTTCACGCTGCAGGACGAGCGCGACAGCTATATGGTCGTCGATCTCTACGCGACCTGGCGCCCAGAAATGATTGAAGGTCTGCGCCTCGATGTCGGCGTCGATAACGTGTTCGAAGAAGACTATGAGCGCGTGTTTGCGGGCGTTTCAGCGCCTGGCACGAATTACAAAATCGCAGCGTCCTGGCAATTTGGACAATAGGAGAAAGACCCATGTGTGTACCCCTAGATGATACGGCAATGATCTGCTGGCTGAAGACGCAGGTGCGTGTCGTTGAAGCCTGGAGAGAAGTATTGGCGACCCGGCCGGAACTCGACATATCCGCCATCACGCGACTGGAACGACACTATGCGTGGCTGACTTATGAAGCGGCCCGTCTCGACGATCGCTCTAACCGGCAAGCGGCTTGAGCCTCCTTTCTGCTTGTTTACTTGGCTGCAGCGCTAGCGCCCACGCGTTTCCTCCCGGAAGCTGGCGCTGCAGTTTTTTCTTTTGACTAAACGATTGAGGAGGGCGGCGGCCTAAAGCGCACCGAGTGCAATATGCACTTTCGACGTTTGAGCAACCAAAGCACTCACGGGTGCCGCGGTTGAATCAGCCAATGGGCCCGTCTGTGGCCACATGGCCAACAAGGCTTCCAGTTCCGTGATCAAGCGCGAGGTGTCCTTGTCCTCGATCCGATTGGCGATGTTCAGGGCAACCACGGTAAACCCAAACGCATCCTGGTATTCGCCGGGGTCAGTAATGGCGCCGTCAGTGACGCCGACGCGGTACTCGTCGAAAACCGTATCCATCAAATAGCTGATAATCGCGACCGGATCGCCGCCCGCATTGGCCTGCATCAACGCCATATTGGCTTCGGCGGCCGCGAGTTGCGGTTCAATTTCAGCTGCGGGCCGGCCCTCTTCGAGCGCCTGTGAGACTCGCACGAAAATCTCCTGATCAAAGCCTAATGCATCAATGCCAGCGCGTTCGGCTTCGTGGGTTTCCGAGACCGGATGCAAAAGGTGCTTCGCGGCTTGGTCTGGCGCACCGGCGCGAAACAGCGACAGTCCGGCTTCGACATGGCCAGACATGAACGCAACGCGCTTTTCAACTGGCAATGTTGTCATGCTGTGGCCTGCTGCGCCTTCACCGGATTCACCAGCTTCACCGCCAGGCGCGGCGGCGACAGGGGGCTCGACCTGAACCGCAACGTCTTCGCTTGGCGCTTGTCCGCAAGCTGCAATTGCGCCTGAGGCCAATGCTGTTCCTAGGCCGAGTTTTGCCCAAGTCTTCATCCGTAATTTCATGCGCCTATGTCCTTCAGACTTTGTAGCATCTATTGTAAGCCTTATGCTCTTAATGAAACTCAGTCGCAAGTAGGTAGGTATGCTTATTACGATTTCTAACGTCCTGGACGCGGACCACCTGACCCTTTTGCGCGGGATGATACCGGCATTGACGTGGAAGGACGGCGCAGAAACAGCTGGCCATGTCGCCAAGCAAGTGAAGCAAAATCAGCAGGCCGATCTTGAGTCCATTACTGGGCAAAAGATCGAGCAGGTTTTGCGGGACGCTGTGACCAGCAATTCCGTGCTCAAGGCAGCTGCCATTCTACAGTGCTTTTCGACGCTCTTATTGAGCAAGACCGAAACCGGCGGCGGGTATGGTCTGCACATCGATAATCCATTTATGCGGGCAGGGGAGCGCACACTGCGAACCGATTTATCATTTACGCTCTTCCTCTCCGCGCCGCAGGATTACGAGGGCGGCGAACTGCTGATTGAACATGCCGGGCAAAACCATGAGTTGAAAGCCGAAGCTGGTGATCTGGTGCTTTATCCTTCGACCAGTTTGCACAAAGTCGCGGCGGTCACATCCGGGGTGCGGCTTACTTGCATTGGCTGGATTGAGAGCCGGGTCAAAGATGCAGCTGATCGCGAGACTTTGTTCGACTTATCAAATCTGAAAGCCGAATTGCAGCCGCGTCTGGAAGCCCAGTCGGTCGAGATGCTGATATTGTCAAAAGTGATCGCCAATCTGAAACGGCGATTTGGCTAGATCAGTTCAGTGTTTCACGGATCATTTCGATCAGTGATCCGGGAGTAGACGGTTTTTCCAGAATATCGGCATAACCGGCGGTAAGGGCCCGATTTCTAAGGGTTTCTGAATAGAAGCCGGTGACCATAATGCCCGGTGTGCGGTCATTTAGCAGGCGCAATCGCCGCATCACTTCCAAGCCATCAATGCGCGGCATTTTGTAATCAATCAGCAGACAATCGCCGCCATGTTGGCCCTGCATCATCAGGAACTCAGTGCCATTCCGGTAAGCGTCAATTTGGAAACCACGCGCCCGCAGCAGCATCGTCATCGACCGTCGCACATTCTCATCGTCTTCAACCAGAACCAGCCGTGATGACGCATCACGATTGACCTTGAGAAGAGAGCGAGCGGCATTAGTCATCTGTCACGGATACCTGTTCGTGCAAGGGGCGTCTCTAAGTAGTGTTCCGCAAATCAATCCGTGCCGATGCCCGCCAGGAAGGCGATGCGAAGCGCATTAGAGAGGCTTTCAGCTTGCAGTTTTTCCATCATATGCGCGCGGTGGATTTCGACAGTTCGCGGCGAGATTGAAAGCGATTGTGCGACGCCCTTATTGGTCTGGCCTGCGACCAGGCATTCCAGCACTTCGCGTTCACGCGGTGTCAAACTGGTTAGCTTGGCCTTTGCGTCGACGCTGCGTTTATCGTCTGCGGCTTGATTGTCCAGCAGCACGAACGCGTTCTCGATGGCTCCAACCAAAGCCTGTTTTTCGTATGGCTTTTCGAGAAACTCGATGGCGCCGCCTTTCATCGCTTCGACGGCAACAGGGACATCGCCATGACCGGTGAGAATAATTACCGGCAGATTGATGCCGCGGACGTTGAGCGCATTTTGTACGGCGAGGCCATCCATGCCTGGCATCCGAACATCGAGTAATACACAGCCAGCATTCTCGCCGGTGACGTGTTCAAGAAAGCTGATTCCATCAGGATACGTTTTGACCGCGAATCCAGCATGTCGCAGCATGAAGCTGGCTGAGTGGCGGATGGCTTCGTCATCATCGACGAGAAAGACGGTTCGGTTATTCATCCCCGGAAATTCCTTCAGCTAGACGAAGTGAAAAATTGAAAGCGGCGCCGCCACGTGATGATCGCGCATACGCGATTGACGTTCCATGCGCATCCATAATCGTTTGGCAAATCGACAGGCCCAGCCCCATGCCGCCGGGCTTGGAGCTGTTAAAAGCATCAAAAGGTGAGGCCTCGCCCGTCCCTTGGAAGCCGGGGCCATTATCTTCAATCGTGACATAAGCCAGATCACCCTTGATCTCAGCTGAGACCCAAACTTGCGGATTGGCGGTTGAGGACAGGGCCTCAATGGCATTTCGCACCAAGTTGACAATGACTTGCCGTAATTGGAGGCGGTCCGCGAGAACATTGGGAAAAGCCTCTGGAATTCGCGTGATGACCCGCGCCAGCTGACTTTCAATGCCGACTTTGGCCAGAGACGTGGCGTCTTCAACAACTTCGTCAAGGTCCACTGGGCGCATATCCAGTTCGCCGCGAGAGACATAGTCCCGTAAGCGACGCACGATCTGCCCGGCGCGGATGGACTGAGTGGCCGCCGCATCCAACGCTTCCTGGATAAAGGCTAGCGTATCCTTATCGGCATCTTCCAACAGATCACGCGCCGCTTCCAGATAGTTCGCCACCGCCGTCAGAGGTTGATTCAGTTCATGGGCCATGGCCGACGCCATTGTCCCGACAGCGCTGAGCCTCGAGAAATTGGCGAGCTCAACTTGCATCTGCGACAGACGATGCGCATTGGCCTGCTGCTCCGACATGTCGCGAATATATCCCGTAAACAGCCGGCGTCCGTCAATCTTGGCTTCCCCAATTTTGAGTTCGACCGGGATGGTCTCGCCATTGGCCAGTTTCGCCCGAACGATGCGGCCAATTCCGATAATCTGTTTCTCGCCGGTCGAGAGGTAGTTCTTGATATATTCGTCGTGATGAGCCTCGTCCGCGCCTGCCATAAGGGAAGAGACATTCTTGCCGCCCATGTCTTCAGCTTTGTAGCCAAACAAACGTTCTGCTGCGGCGCTAAAGGCGAGGATTTGTCCGGCATCATCGATGACAATCATCGCATCAGGAACTGATTCGAGAATCGACCGCATAAGCGGTTCCAGCGATTTACGGTCTTTATAGCGCCCGGATGTGTCCTTAAGGACTGAATGCTGATCATCTGTCATCAGCCATCCTTTGTAACGGGCGTCGGACATCAATCAATCCATCGAGACGGCGACAGAGCGTCGCTTTATCATCGCCTGATAGCCCGCGAATGCGGTCACCATCAGACCCGCGGCGAGCATATAACAACCCCAGCAATGGGCACGTTCAAACCAGCTGGCATTGCTGAGCGCGATGGTCAGCGTATCGCCATTGCAGGTTGGCAAAGATAGAAGCGGGATTGAGCCCATGTGTAGCCATGTTTTGAGGCCGCCGATCAGGATCATCGCTGCGCCGTAGGCGGCTTGCATATAGGTCGTCATTTGCTGTTTCCGATCCAATTGACTTACCTTGCTTCTACCGAGTGCGGCGGCACCGCACATAGGGGAATTCCCTTATTCAGACGCGAGGCGGCGAAAGATATGGCTCGCACAAGCTGAAACCGCCCCGTTTTTGGGGACTATCGGAGGGCATGTCAGCATGACGCAAGTGATCCAGTCCGTCAGACGGGGCAACAATACCAGTATTCTCGCCGTCGGCGCTTTAACAGGTGTTTTCCTGTTCTTTGCGCTGCTCATGGCGACGTTCGCTAAAGATAGCAGCATGGAAATCCAGGCGCTGACTTTCTTGGCCCTTGGCGGTGCTTTCTTACTCGGCACCGCAATGTGGGCAGGGGGATTGGTAGACCGCGATCCGTTCGATGAGAGCGAGTATGAAAACACGCTCGTCAAGTTTGGTGTCGGCGCCTCGATGTTCTGGGGGCTGGCGGGTTTACTGGTTGGGGTCGTCATTGCGCTGCAACTGACCTGGCCAGGCATTTTCTATTTCCCTGAGTTTGGTTGGACAAATTTTGGACGGCTTCGACCCTTGCATACCAGTGCGGTGATTTTCGCCTTTGGAGGCAATGTCTTGCTGGCAACCAGTTTCTATGTCGTGCAGCGCACCTGTCGCACGCGGATTGCGGGCGGCATGTGGCCGTGGTTCGTGTTTTGGGGCTATCAGATCTTTATCGTACTAGCGGCGACGGGCTATTTGCTCGGCGTTACGCAGTCAAAGGAATATGCTGAGCCTGAATGGTATGTCGATCTCTGGCTGACGCTGGTCTGGGTGGTTTACCTGCTCGTCTTCCTAGGCACGCTTTGGAAGCGCAAAGAGCCGCATATTTATGTCGCTAACTGGTTCTATTTGTCTTTTATCGTGACCATTGCGATGCTTCACATCGTCAACAATCTTTCCATTCCAATCAGCCTTAGTGGCAGCAAGTCGGTGCAGGTTTTTGCCGGGGTGCAGGATGCCATGACGCAATGGTGGTATGGCCATAACGCAGTTGGCTTCTTCCTGACCACAGGCTTCCTGGCGATCATGTATTATTTCATTCCGAAGCGCGTGAACCGGCCGGTTTTCTCCTATCGCCTGTCTATCGTTCACTTCTGGTCGCTGATCTTCATCTATATCTGGGCCGGTCCGCACCATTTGCATTATACAGCGCTGCCGCAATGGGCGCAGACGCTCGGTATGACCTTCTCGATCATGTTATGGATGCCAAGTTGGGGCGGTATGATCAATGGCGTGATGACCTTGTCAGGCGCCTGGGACAAGCTGCGCACCGATCCTGTGGTTCGGATGATGGTAGTCTCTCTGGCCTTCTATGGCATGTCGACGTTCGAAGGCCCGCTAATGTCGGTTCGCGCCGTCAACTCGCTGAGCCACTATACCGAATGGGGTATTGGTCACGTACACTCCGGTGCGCTGGGTTGGGTCGGCTATATCAGTTTTGGGGCGCTTTACTGTCTCGTGCCGTGGCTTTGGAAGAAGAAGGGTTTGTTCTCCAAATCCCTGGTCGAATGGCATTTCTGGATCTCCACAATCGGCATCATTTTCTACATGGTTTCCATGTGGTTTGCCGGGATCATGGAAGGTCTGATGTGGCGCGCTTATAACGAATATGGCTTCCTCGAATATAGCTTCGTTGAAACCGTAGAGGCCAAGCATATTAGCTACATCATTCGGATGATGGGCGGCCTGTTATACTTTAGCGGTGCAGCGATCATGGCGGTCAATCTGGTCCGCACCACGCTGGGCCATGGTGAGGCTGAAGATCTCGAGCCAACCACCGACCCCTACGCACAACCTGAGCCGCGCACTGCGCTGGCCCCAGCCGAATAGGAGGCCCGTAGCAACATGGGACTGATGAACAATCACGGCGTCCTGGAACGCCATTCGCTCCTCCTCACAATCGGTATTCTGGTCGTGGTCTCAATTGGCGGGATCATTCAGATGGCGCCGCTGATGTATATGGAAAATACAATCGAGAAAGTCGACGGTATGCGTCCTTACACGCCGCTCGAACTGAAAGGCCGTGACATCTATGTTCGCGAAGGCTGTTATGTCTGCCACAGCCAAATGGTTCGCCCACTGCGCGACGAAGTGGAACGCTATGGACACTATTCCCTGGCCGCGGAGAGTATGTACGACCATCCCCATCAATGGGGATCGAAGCGAACCGGGCCAGATCTGGCCCGGGTTGGCGGCAAGTATTCTGCGCAATGGCAAGTCGATCATTTGATCGATCCTCGCGCCCTGGTGCCAGAAAGCATCATGCCGCCCTACGCCTTCCTGATGAAAAAGAAGCTGAAATATGAGGGCATAGAAGACCGTCTTCGCACCGAGCGGTTGGTTGGTGTCCCTTACTCAGACGAAATGATCGAGAACGCAAAAGGCCACATTCTGGCGCAAGCTGACCCGAACGATAAAGGCTTTGATTATTATGATAGCCTGATGGCCTTGTACGAAGCCGAAGCAGGCCGTGAAGGTACGGTCGAGGCCCGCGATTGGGATGGCAATCCTGACGCCATCACTGAGATGGATGCGCTTGTCGCGTATCTGCAAATGAC
>Ga0316204_10012829_pt1:0-7500 | contig 10133 bp, 9 predicted proteins | sample 6monrhotite_MG_2_FD_205661 | JGI IMG/M metagenome (GOLD analysis project Ga0316204, IMG submission 205661) | Microbial mat bacterial communities from mineral coupon in-situ incubated in ocean water Damariscotta River, Maine, United States -... | ecosystem: Environmental > Aquatic > Marine... | reverse complement strand
CATCAGTCCTGAACCCCAGTAGTTTTGGTCCAAACAGAAGCCGCGTTCAGCAATAACCTTATTATTATCAGAGAAACATTCCAAGCGAATAGTCCCTATAACAGTGCTCTTATTTGGTAATAATATTGCAAATGAATTACAAGACTCTTTCTTGCATATTGCAGTTAAGTGTTCAATTGCCCCATTTGGAGGGTAAGGCCATGGCACAGGAGGTTTAAGCCACTTTATTATTTCCCAGTTGTTAAAATATTTTTGAATATCTGTAGCATCATCTAATATAGATGGCCGTAGGATCAACCTATCTGTTTTTATCTCAATCATATTGTGAGGATAGCAAAGAAGAAAATACTCTGCAAGTTATCTGCTGTTTCAGGAAGGGCAGAAGCAGGTGACGTGATACTAAATTTATGGTATGTTATCTTGTGTACAATAATAAATATATATGAGCTGATAGATGGACAAGGGCGGAGATAACGAAGAGCAAATTACAGGAGTTATAGAATTATGCTCTGGATATGATCCGGATGATAATCCCTTTTTTGTATATATTGAAATTAGACCAGACATGTTTGAAGAATATCTCTGGCGTCATCGTAAAAAATTACCCTTAGAGCTTACTGATTACGGTACAATATTATATCGTGGTGATGGGTTGCAGCCTGATGCTGCTTTAAAAGCTGAATTAGAAGCAAAGTTTGGAATAAATCATAATTTTGAGAAAGATTTAGATAAAGAAATTATAAAACAAAAATCTCAAAAATTATAACAATGTCTAAGATTAGTTTAAGTTATTTCTTCATCTGAGCCGATTATTACTTTTCCGGGAAATCAAATTGTCTTGGTGGTGTGCTGGTTTTAAAGTCTTTTCCAGCAATGCGACAATTTCCTTCTAGATTTGCTTGCTTAGCAAGTAGTTTACTTTCTTCGCTAGGGCTATTACCATTTTCACGTAATCCACCCATTGCTTGCTTAATTATTTCAGCGGCGGCAGTGCGTGACTTTGTATCAAAGCTGCATATCAATGTGCTGGTAAGTTGAAAATTTACAGTGCGTTCATATCCGCATTTGCCATCTTTATTAATGCCAGTGATGCGATGTGTCATGCCCTCTTTCTTGGAGGGAGCATCATTAATATCTTCTGCTACATCTCCTGAAATTAACGATGGTAGAATGCAGCTATAAGGTTTGCAGTTGCGTAAATTTTCGGGCAATTCTTTGCATGAGGTGTTTGCGTTTGCAGACCCTATCTGGGCTGTAGCTAAAAAAAGCGTAGTTATCATGGGTAAGATAAAACGTTTTTTACCAATAAAATTCATAATAATCTCCCGATAATATAGTCTTAGTTTGCTGAAATTGGCATGCACTCAAGTTGAAAAATAAGCCGTGAACGTTCAATATCAGATTCTTGTCCATCATAAGATTTACCACGCATGCGGTGTAGTTTTGCCATCATTTCTCTAGATATTTTGCTATAGCTGCAAGCAATTTGTTGGTTGCTGCTAGAAAATTTCTGATAGTGAGTACAGCGTCCTTCTTTATCTAAACCTTCTATTATATGTGTTACTACATCTTTCTTTTTAGTGCGTTCTATGGTGCAGCTATAAGGTTTGCAGTTATCTAAATTTTCTGCAAATTCTTCTCCACATTGTGGAGTTGCATGTGCAATAGAAGGAATACACATCATTGCGATTAATGCTATGGATGCTACATTCTTTAGGAAAGTAAGTTTTTTTATCATCATATCCTCAGCTTATTTTATGAAAATTTATTATTTCGTGGAAATCCAGATGGTGGCATACGACCTGTATTTCCACGGGCACCTTGCCATTCTGTTAGATTTGTTTCTGTACGTGTGCGTTCACCTAAGGTCCATGTTAGACCATCAGCATGATTAAAAGTTTTTGCATCAGATAATCCTCCCTGACGGTAGCGCTGCAATTGTACTCCTTGTCCTCGCTTCATCTCAGATAGGTCATCTATTGAGAAAATAAGCAACTTCCTATTATCGCCTATTACGGCAATGCTATCTCCAACTACGGGAATACATACCTGTGCATGTGCTTCTTTTGGCAAATTTAGCACCTGCTTTCCTGTTCGTGTTTGTGCTAAGACATCATTTTCATTAACAATAAACCCTTTGCCTATTGAAGATGCCAATAATAATTTGCGATCAGCAACATGCACCATGATGTCGTTAATATCAGAGCTTTGTTCCATATCAACCATCAGGCGGATAGATTCTCCATGGCCTTTACCGCCGGGTATTTTGTCACAACTAATGGTATAAAATTTTCCATTTGAGGTGAAGACTAGTAGTTTGTCTGTTGTTTGTGCTTTAATTACAAAACGTTCTTCATCACCATCTTTATATTTAATATTATCCATATTTGGATTATGGCCTTTTAGTGCCCGCATCCAGCCAAGGCGAGAGCACACAATAGTTACAGGTTCTTTCTCAACAAAGGCTTCAATTGAAATAACCGTATCGGTTGGTGCATCGCCAATGGTCGTGCGTCGAGCTCCATTATTGGTTTTCTGTCCAAATTGTGTACGAATTTCTCTTATTTTATCGGCAATATTTTGCCAACGTAGTGTTTCGCTATCTAATAGAGTAAGTAATTCATCTTTTTCTTTACTTAGTTCGTCATGTTCCCGCCTTATCTCAAATTCCTCTAATTTACGAAGAGATCGTAGGCGCATGTTAAGGATAGCTTCTACTTGAACATCTGTAAGATTCCAGCGTGCCATCATGACTTTTTTAGGCTCATCTTCTTCTCTGATAATGCGGATGACTTCATCTAAATTTAGGTAAGCAATCAGTAAACCATCTAATACTTCGAGTCGGTGCTCAATTTGCCCTAATCTATATCGTGATTTACGAATTAATACTTCATGGCGGTGGTCTAAGAATGCTTGCAACACTTGGCGTAGGTCCATTACTTCTGGAGCGCCTGCTGCATTTAATACATTCATATTTAAATTAAAGCGTGATTCTAGGTCCGTTAATTTAAATAGGGACTCCATTAACATATCAGGATCAACCGTACGGCTGCGTGGCTCTAATATAATACGGATATCTTCTGCTGATTCATCACGGATATTGCCGAGTAGGGCTAGTTTTTTGTCTTTAAACGCTTCGGCTGTTTTTTCTAAAAGTCGGGATTTTTGTACTTGATAAGGAATCTCAGTAATAACAATTTGATACGTTCCATGGGCAAGCTCTTCTTTTTCCCAGCGTGCGCGGATGCGGAATCCTCCGCGGCCAGTTGTGTAGGCTTGCACAATGGATTCCCTTGATTCCATCAAAATTCCGCCAGTTGGGAAGTCTGGACCTTGTATAAACTGCGTTAATTTATCAATGGTAGCATTGGGTGATTTAATTAGCCAAAGCAGTGCGTCGCATAGTTCTCCAGCATTATGTGGTGGAATGCTTGTTGCCATTCCTACAGCTATGCCTTCAGATCCATTAGCTAACAAGTTGGGGAATGCGGCGGGAAAAACAACAGGTTCTTGATCTTGATTATCGTAAGTGTCACGAAAATCAACAGTATCAGAACGTATATCTTCCATTAATGCTATTGCAATAGCGGTCATACGAGCTTCAGTATAACGCATGGCGGCTGCATTATCACCATCAACAGAGCCAAAATTTCCTTGTCCATCTACCAGCGGGTAGCGAACAGAGAAGGTTTGTGCTAATCGTACCATAGTATCATAAACGGCTGTATCACCATGTGGATGGTATTTACCAATAACATCACCTACAACTCTAGCGCATTTTTTAAAGCCGCCTTCAGGATCCAATTTCAACTGAAGCATAGCCCATAAAAGCCGCCGATGTACCGGTTTTAGGCCATCTCTAACATCAGGTAGAGAGCGTGAGGTAATAGTTGATAATGCGTAGGCAAGGTAGCGCTCACTTATTGTATCAGTAAACGAAACGGGAATGACTTGTTCTGCTTCTTGTGACGATTCTGTCATCAATATCCCTGCCTTTGTTAATTCCTTCTTATGATATGGAGGAGGCTGCTAGGCTAGGCGGTTTGAATTAATCCGCCGCCTTTTGTAAAGATGTTGCTATCTTACTTAGTATCAGACTCTATTTCTCTTCCCAAATCACCTCTTCTTCTTCCCATGTTGGCTCGTCAATGTCAATCATTTCCGGCGTGGATGTGGTATCAGACAGGTTTTTAGACTTTATTTCTTCCGTATTTTTTTGAGAAATACTAGGTGTATTTATTTGAGGTGCGCTTTTTTGGGCATCTGGTGCCTTGCTTGTTGTTAATTGGGCGTCCGCAGCAAAAGGTGGTGGCGGAGGAGTGATGGCCTCTAGTTCCTGCAAAGTTATTTGTGGCTTGTTGTATGTGCCTGCTGCAATGGGGGTAATATCGCCAGATGTAGGCGGTGGTGGTGGTATGTTAGCAAAAATAGGTGCAATAGGTGTTTTGGTTAAACTGTCATTCTTTATAATATCAACGATACTATTGGCAGCTTGCTCATCAGTAATAATAGAAGTCGGTGATATTTTTTTTCTATTCTTATTAGATTTTGAAGTAGTAGATTTAATAGTACTGAAGTCAATGCGTGGTTTTCCTAGGCGCTTTATGTCATATTGCAGCACGGTGTGTAATGGTTTTACGCGAGGGCAGCCAATAATTGTTGGATAGTCTCTGCCTTGTATATAATATCCTATAACCAAGTAAGTTTCATCATCTTGAAAGCTGTATTGGTATAAGGACTCAGTTTGTAAAGTAATAGACTTAATCTTACTTGATGTAATGCCTTTCCATACTTTGTTTGGTGTAAATGTAATATCTTGTCTTTGAGTTCCTAATTCTCCGGTGGTGTTTTGGGGTGTTGCAATGGCTGTTACTGTGCCAGAAAACACAAGGTCGGCATTGCGTAAATAATCTGCAGGTTTTTTTTCAGCCCAGCAATCATAAGCGATTGCAGATGATGGAAAGGTTATTTGGCTGGCAATGATTGCTGTAATTGCTACCATTTTTAGTGTGGTACGGTATTGTTTCATTTATGCTTCCATCCCTGCCAGTTCATCATGTTGACGCATTATGAGTGTCATCATTTGTTCTCGTGCTGTAAAGCCGGAACGCTCCCAGCGTGTTAATACGCATTTATCGAGGAAATATCGTGTCAATGTCAATCCGTCAATGATTTCTCTAATATCAATAGGTTTAGAGGTGCTTGTTTTATCTGTTTGTGGTCGTAACCATGGTGGAAGGTGTAATAATCGGTTATGCCAAGGCGCCCCACAAAATTTACAAACAGACCGACCTGTTTTAGGGGACACGTACACTAATTGTGCTGGCTCACCTGCTCCTGCACAAGTTGATACGTCAAGTCCATAGCCAAGAGTAGATAGTAAATATAGTTCAAACTCAACATAGGTTGCCAGCCAGACTAAAGGGTCTTGCTCTATGTTAATTACATCAAAAAAGTGATTGCATGATGCGTATAATATTTGGTCTGTTTGACGTGGTGGTATATGACGTGATAACAGCATGGAAATTGCTGTAACGGCATGCATCTTCATGGCATCTTGGAAAATAGCTGGTATAATTGTGCGTATTAAATCTATTTCTAGCCTGCCCAACTGTTCGGCAAGCCTCCCTGACCATCTAACTTCTACCTTATTGCCCGGTTGGCATATAGGTAGTGCATTTTTTACTCCGCGGATAATTCCACTACATATACCGCGTTCTTTGGTCATGATATCTACAATCAGGGCATTGTTACCCTGTTTGGCTGTACGTATAACAATTGCCTCATCCTGCCATTCCATGCCTTGACTATACGCGTGCTATTGCGCTTATGTCTAGTAAAGATGCTGAAGATCAATAATATTACGTCACAACATCTTTAGATTAACTCTTTATTAACCTAGCTTATGTAATGCTGTATCAATAAATGTTAATTTGTAACTCTATAGCTGGAGTAGCAAGTAACATTATTGATTAACTGTAATATAGTGATAATATATTTAATTCATGACAGAAGAATCTCAAACAGATAAAAATTTGTGGTTTTTAGGATCTGTAGCTGAAGACGGTGGTCGGGATACGGATACGTTACGTATGGCCTTTCTGCCAATGGATGGTGCAGGTGCTGTAACAAAAGATTCTGTTGTAATTACGGGTGATATGACTCGTCTAGCTGGAAGGGACGTAATAAAAGCCGTTCCATTGCCAGATGCTCCGCATAACTCCAAGACTCACGAAATGGATTTTGTAACAGCTTCTGATGGGAAGGCAATAATTGCTAAATTATCAGGAGGTACACCGCGATCTCGTCATGCTTATGCTAAGGATGTCGCCAATCACCCAGACATAACAAGTCACTCAGCAATTGGTAGTATGCTGACTACATTTGCGGGGAATCAATCTAAACCTCCAGCGCAGTCTGCAATTCTTGTAAGTGATATGCCAATGACTGCAGAGGGCACTACGCCAGGTGCTGGAGAGAAGTATAATTCACTATTTATTGCAATTGCGCAGCCTAGCCGTGATCCTGAATGGCAAAAGGCTATAAATAGCAGCCTCCAATCCGCACTTGAGCGCAGTATACCTTCGGCAAATAGTAGGCAAATGGTATCACCTCCGTTGCAGCAGGACGTATCTATAACTTCAGATACCTCTGTTCCTGTATCTTTAGTGCCGATTCCACATGATCGTAATCGATTTGTAGATTTATTGAATCAAATTAGAAAAGAAGGCGTTGCAATCCCTGCTGAGGCTGGGGGGCATTTAGTTGCGCAAACAGGTCATCATATTTTTAGACCGCGTAGATATTCTTTGGGTGAATCAAACATCAAGCACGATGCGGCAAATAATACTGTTTCTATTGAAGTTCCCGTTGATATGCGGGATCCAGATCGAATTGTCAGTCAGATAGAGAAAACAGCAGCATGGTTAACTGACCCCAAAACGGGAGCGGATATAGCGCAGTACGGCGTAACACAAAATTCTATTACAGTCGACCATCCCTCGTTTTCCAATTCCGCAGGGAAAGATGGTGTGGCTACTATAAATATTCATGATGTTATGCCATTAGAGCAAAAGAAAGTGGTGCAGGCATTAGAAATTGCTAAGGCTACTGATTCTGGCATGTTTGCTGAAGTAAATACGGGCAGTACATCGTTAGGTCCGGTTCCAAAAACTCCATTTAATAATAAACAGCAGGCTAGAAATCATTTGGGCGGTATGGTTTTAGCGTCAGCAGTGGCGTCTTCTGCTGCTGCAATGGCATCTGCTGGCATGCCTTTATTGGCTGCTACTACTGCTTTAGTTGGAACCGCGGTTGGAATAAAGACATTATTATCAATGTCGCAAAGCAATAAGGATTTATTTCATACTTTGCCTGTTGCAGAAAGTCATTCTAAACCGCTTGGCTTTACAGATGCTGCCAAGGCATATGCAACAGATCCAAAGCAACGCCAGGTAATGAATAAAAGTATTCAATTGGCAGCCGGTGATGTATGGAAGA
>Ga0316204_10012826_pt1 | contig 10136 bp, 18 predicted proteins | sample 6monrhotite_MG_2_FD_205661 | JGI IMG/M metagenome (GOLD analysis project Ga0316204, IMG submission 205661) | Microbial mat bacterial communities from mineral coupon in-situ incubated in ocean water Damariscotta River, Maine, United States -... | ecosystem: Environmental > Aquatic > Marine >... | reverse complement strand
TGTGGCCGTCGGGGAGCTGGGCTGCGGCGGTCGCCGCTCCAGTCGGCAGCGGCAACGATGCGGCCGAGACTGGTTGCGTGGCAGGCAAGTTGTCGACGGTGACGTTGTGGCCGTCGGGGAGCTGGGCGGCGTTGATCGCCGCGAGCCCCGCAATCTCGGTCAGCTGGTTGGCTGCGCTTGCGTCCCCCCCACCACTTCCACCAGCACTCGCGCCCACACTGCGCGCCACGGCTGCCTCGGGGAGGTGCCAGGCGATCAGCTCGCATTGCACGCCAGCCGTCGGGCTGGGCCATTGAACGAACGCGCGGCGCGCGCCGCCCAGCGGCACTAGCGCACCATTGGTCGCCAGCTGCACCGATTGCGCTCCGGCCTGCGATTCGTGCGCAGGGTCAGCGAGCCCCACCCGGATCCCCGACTCTGCCCCGGATTCGATTTCCAGGGCGTAGATCGGTAGACCGGGCTTCAACTCCAGGCTGGCACCTGCGGTCGGCGCGACCGTGTAGCGCGAGAAGGGCTTAGGCCGTTCGGCCACCGATGAACCCTTGCATGACGGTGCCTCCGGCTCCCGTTGCGACCGCCCAGAGTTCGAAGCCGTCGGGCGGCAACATGACGGGCGTACCGCTCGAACGCATCGACAGCGGGAAACACCGGGTCTGAGTCAGGGCGAATGCCGGGCCGGTGTTCGCCTCCCAAGTTGACGACGACACCAGAGCCGATGAAGTCCACAGGAACCAGGGGAACCGTTGGAGGTTGCCTGTCCCGTCGACCGTCAGGGCAAGCATTTGAAGCTCTACGTTCGCCGTCGAGACTCCGACGAAACCGTCGATGAAGAGATCCGCGCAGGGCCACCAGGGCGCGCGCTGGTCTCCGATGTTCCGCGAAAGGTAGCGGTCCACCCCGGACGCCGTGGGCTGGCTCTGGTTCTCCAGCTGGTACTGTCCAGCGACCGCTCGGCAGAGCAGCTCAGAGTCCCCTTGCGTGCTCCCCAGCACGACCGAGCTTGCAGCCCCATCGAGATGCAAGGCCGACTCGAAGACGATTCTGGAGCCGCTGGGCTGCGGCTGGACATCGACCGCGACGGCAGCGGGGAGCTTCAGCACCTCCAGCACCACGCGCGCGACGGCCGGGCCGGCATCGTCCGCGAACGTGACGATTGCACGGTGGAAACCGTTAGGCGTTGCGATCAGGGCGCCGTCGGCCAGGCGCGCGGGGTCGACGGCTTGGGAATGGCCGGCGAGCAGCTCCAAGCGTCCGACGAACTGCGCGCCGACGACAACCCGAATGCCGTATCCAACTCCGAATCCCTTCACTTCCTGCTGGTCCCCTCCCAGCTGCGATGAGCGCAGCTCGAAGGTCTGCCAGCCGACGGTTGAATCTCGATCTTGAGTCATTGGGTTCCCTGTTTGCTGACGACCACGAGCAGGACGATTGCCGCTGCTGCCACGGCGACGGTAGCAACTGCGGAAGCTGCATTCGAGAGGGACTCGGGCGCATCCCGCGCAACGCGAGCGACGTTCTGGGTTGTCCACCCCACCGCCACCAGGCTGACGGCTGCGGCGATCAGCCCCACCAGAACGGCCGGGGGGATTGCTGCCTGCTGAAACTTGGGGTCGACGTCCTTCGGTGTCGTGATTGCGCCGATTCGAAGCGTTGCCCAACGCTTGTAGGCGAACGGCCCCAACTCGCGGTGGCCGGACTTGAAGAGGTTGAAGCCGGCGTCCACGCCTTCTTCCTTGAGCGCGAGCTGGACAGAACGGCCCAGGTCGGCCGCGCTGTTCTCCAGGTCGACCAGGTACGTTCCGAATGGAGCGACGAGATTCTGCTCGACGAAAATCAGGTCCCCCACCTTGAACTCGAAGCCATCGGGAAGGTTGGTCAGCTCGTGAACGTCAGCCAATGGAGAACCCCACAAGTAGGACCACCGCAGCAGCGCCGATCCAGACCAGAGTCGAAGCGTTGTCGCGGCCGTCGTCGATCGACACGGGCCCCGTGAAAGCCAACGGCCCCGCGGCTGAGCTCGCGCTCGAGGTAGCCGGAATCACCGGGGAATTCGGCTGGAGGCTCTCCTGCAGGTCGGCCAGCATCGTGATTGCTCCCCCCATCAGACCGGGCCCCGTTGGAGTGAACGGGAGCACGCTAGGCGTAGCGGGGGAATAGACCGGCGCTGCGAACACTGTCTCTGCGTCGAGCACCTTGGCCGGCTCGGGCAGCTCTTCGTCGAGCCCATACCATCCATCGGCATGCACGCGCCGGAACGGCCCGACCCCTTGGGGCCCCACGTGTAGCAGTTCGCCCAGCTGGACACCCCGCAACAGCTGGTAGAGCGCGGCATACCGGACCAGCTTGCGCAGCTGGGCCTTGCTCGCCAGGCGTTGCTTGATCCCTTGCACACCGTCTCGCCGGTACGCCTTCGACATCCCCGCGCAGAACGAGTTGAAGGCTGCGACCTGCGGGCCGTTCGAGAACAAGCCGCTGACGGCAAGGCTGCTGAAACCCTTTGCCGGCACGCTCTTGTCGGCCGGGATCGTCGTGGCCACGTGCGGATTGTCAGCGTGGATCAGCTGCTCACGCATGAACAGGATCGCGCTGACACCCGCGCCCCAGGACTCGGCGCTAGGGTCGATCAGGAACCCGCACACGGGCGGATCCTTGGGCCCATGGAGCAGCTCGGCAACGGCCCGGCCTATGGCCACGAGCGGCTCTAGGAGCGAGTAGAGCGGCAACAGGTTGAGGACTGCCTGCGAACTCACCGATTGCACAATGTCATTGACATCCGCACCGGTTGCCGCCCCGCTCGCAATGCCGGTCAGCGCATCGGAGGCGAGACCCACGGGGCTACACCCTCCGAGCGATCAGGAAGACGAGCCCGAGCCCAGTCACGAACAGCAGCAGCGTAGGAACGTCCCCAAGCGGGCCCGCCGAACCGCCTACCAACGGCAAGGGCGGGCCCGCGAAGGGACTGCTCACCACGGGCGCGGGGCTGATGAAGCCTCCCGCCCCAGCGGGGGGCGCCGGGGTGAACGGCTGCGGCGGTGGCGCGACTTGCGACGGAACATCGAATGAGGCAATCGCTCCCTGCACGTCCGCGACGGTGCCGGCCAGATCGCCCAGGAAGTCGAACGCACCCCCGAACGTGTTCTGGAAGCCGCCGAGGCCGTTTGACAGGGAGTCAATGAAGCTCATTCGATGCGCCTAGATGTTGCGGGACCGGTTGGAGCGGCGAGCGCGGCCGTTGGCCCCGCGCACAGTGGCGCTTCCGGTCTGGCCCAGGTCGCCGCGATTGAAGAATCGCGGTACGAGGATGTCGACGCGATCACCAGCGCCGGGCGTGACTGCAGTGAAGCCGTTTTCGGCGCCGGATGCGTTGTCGATGGTGACGGTGAGGTGGGAGCCCTGCAGAAGCCGCAGGGCGTCCGCGTTGCGTCCGCCTTGGCGCTCGAACAGCGGCAACCACACGATTCCCTCGGCGGCGGTCTGGTCGGCGTCCGTCCAGCCCGCGCGGCGCGCGGTCTCAGCGCGCAGCACACCCCAGGGGATGTCATCGACCAGGCGCAGCGGCGCGCGGCCGTTGCCGAACAGCTCGACCGTGACCCGGTGCGCAACACCATCGTCACGGGCGCTCGCGTCCGTCGCGGCAATGTCGCCGTTCGCGTCGACTGCCATCAGCAGCAGTCCCGGCATGAGGTAGTCGGCTCGGTTCTCGATCTTGCGCGAGTTGGCCGAAACGCTCGCGGATTCGAGCTTGACTGTCTCTTGGATCCAGTCAGGCTCGCGCGGACCACCCTCGGGTGCCGTCAGCATCGTGGTCGCAGCCGGCCGGATGCGGGAGCCGGTTCCCACCGTCACCCCACCCGAGGAGTAGTAGGCGCCGTCACGGAACCGCCCCTTGAACGAGACGACCTTGCTTGAGGCGTCGAGCCCCGCGCCAGGGATCATCCGTTGAAACGGCATCCCGAAACGGCAGGTCGCGGTGTCGGTGGCCGAGCTGCCAGCCGTCAGCTCCCGGATGCCACCTTCGTAGACGGCCGAGAGGTAGTAGAGCAGGCGAGCGTCTGCCTGCACGCGGCTTCCGTTCTGGTTCACCTCCAGCGTGCCCAGCAGTTTGAGAGCGGCGTCTTGGGCGACCGTGCCGCTACCGCTGGTGACGGCAGCGTCGAAGGCGAACAGCAGTTCACCGAGAGCGGCGTCCTTGATTTCGACTTCGAAGTCGCCGTTGTCGGACCAGGCTTTTTCTTCGAACTTGCGCAGGGTTTCCATGGTGGCTCTTGCTCGTGGTGGGCGGGACTGTACCGGGCCCGGTGACTACTTGGTGGAACGACCGCGCGAGGTGCGCTTGTTCGTTTTCTTGGTGGACTTCTTGCGCGCTTTGCCGCGCGGCTTGGGCTCGGAGCTGGACTCCTCGGAACGCTCGCGCGGCTTCGGCTCCCAACTGTGCGCTACCCTCTGGGCGGCGCTCGTCAGCTCGTCGCGCATGAACGCGCGCGTTCGGTCCCGGCCGATGCGCTCGGCAACGGCTTTCGCGGCGCGCGCGCTCACGTGAACACTGAGTTGAATTCGCATCGGTCAGGCTTTCTTGGCGCGTCGGCGCTTGGGCTTGCGCTTGGAGAACAGGCCCGCCTTGGTCCTGCCCTGCCTTTTCGCCTTCGCACGTAGCGCACGGCGAGAGGCTGCGCTGATGATGGATCGAGCCATGGCCCGATCAGATCATCGGCAGGCGGTTGTTGAGGTCGAGCACGTTGTAGGCGTAGGTAACGCCCAGGGCGATGAGGACAATGTGGAACCACTTCACGGGGCTTGCTCCAGGTCGAGGGCTAGGGAAGGAGACACGACAACATGACCAGCGTGAACAGCAGCGGGAAGAACTCGGCGGGGTCGATCCGCAGCGCGGGGATCCCTCCTCGGTCACTCAGGAATCGGTAAGTGGCGTTCGCCCCGTAGTTGGCGGCGAGCGCGATAGCTGCGATTCGAAGTGTCTGGTTCATCCCGTGGCGTCCCGAGTTGGCTTGGGCCCAGCGGGGCCCGTCGTGATTGCGTCGAGGTCCAGGTAGCACCGGGGAGGGAGCTTGCGCACGCTCTCTTCGGCTTCTTTTCCGAATTCTCCGCGCACCCACGCTAGGGAAGCTTGCCCTGGCATGTGGAACAGAACGACGCGCGCTTTATTGTCGCGCACGTCCGGCGCGAGGCCGGTCGGCCGCTGCGCAACCAGCAGCAGAGAGACGCGACGGTGCCGGGAGACTTGCACCAGGTAGCGCGCCTCCTCGGGCAGCTCGTTCGCGCGCATCCAGGCATGCGCTTCGTCGACCACGGCCCAGCAGTTCTGAGCGGTGTAGGCCAGCTTGCAGAACGCCGCAAAATCTGCCGTTCGCGCGCTCTGGACAACCAGGCGCGCGCCTCGCTCGCGCGGATTGTTCTGCTGGATCCACCGGCAAAGCTCGGCCATGCCGGGGAACGTGTGCGCGCCCTTGATTCCGTCCGTCGCGTCTTGCCCAGCCCATTCATGCTGGGGATCCCACACGAGCACCAGCTCGTCACCCAGGTTGTCTACCTGGCGCTTGCTCCAATAGCTCTTGCCGCTCTCACTGGCCCCCAGGACGATTGTCCTGGACGAAACTCGCGTCGACGTGTTGTGCATCCTCTTCGCGCCTCCTGTCCTGCGCTGCCTCGCGTGCCTGCATGAACCTGGGCCCGACCGCGATTCCGGTGACAATCAGGGCTTGGGTGAACGGCCCAGGAGCAGCAGCCAGCGTGCCGAGGTAGTTGGACCAGGCGTCCACCAGCGCGCGCCGCTCGCCATCGGAGAAGGGCTCCGTGGCATCTTCGAGAGGCCCGAAGATCAGCGGCAACGTCATCTCGACCATCCCGCGCCACACCTCGGGCCCCGTCCCCTGCTGCTCCTCGCCAGCCGGAGCTCCATCGGGCCCGCCCTCGATGCGCTCGGCTTCGGCCGCGCTCACCTCGGACTGTCCCGCCACCGCAGCCGCCCCCGCCATCAGCCCCCCCTCGGGGGATTCGGGGTCTACCTCGAGGTGGCCATTTTCAGCGGGATTCGGCTCGTTCATCGGGGGGACGCCTTGCGGCGCTTCAAGTAGCGCGGAGTGAGGGGATCGACGGGGGCCACGGGTGCCACGGGGGCCGGTGGTGTCGCGTGGGTGACAGCGGGCGCCGGCTTGGGGGCCGGTGGTGTCGCGGGGGTGACAGCGGGCGCCGGCTTGGGGGCCGGTGGTGTCGCGGGGGTGACAGCGGGCACCGGCTTGGGGGCCGGTGCCACTTCCGGGGGCGCCTTCACCCCCTTGCCGGCTTTCCGCGCGCAGGCTGCCTCGTGCGCATCCGCCCCTCGCAGCTGGTGCTGCACGTGGCAGGTCGGGCAGAGTCGCCAGCGATCGGTTCTCGGCACCGATCAGCCCTTGACCGGGGGAGCCAGTTCCTTCATCAGCTCCGCGCGCAGCTCCGCGCGCATCGTGCCCACGAGGGCCTCGACGGCAAGCCGCTGCTCGGGGGTCAAGTCCTGGCCGATGTCTTCGACCAGCTCGGCCAGCGCAGCTTCGAGCAGGACGTCAACGGCCGTTTCGACCGCGATTCGCTGCTTGGGTTCGAGCTGGGTCGAGCTGCACGCGGGAGCGAACAGCATCGCCAGGGCCAGGAAGGGGGTCAAGAAGCGGGGCCGGGGCCGGTTGAGGTGTTCCATGCACCCAACCCACCACCGGCCCCAGGGCTTCCGCAAGCTTGCCGCGAGCTTTTCTTAGATGTTCTCGACGCAGTGGGTGTTCTCGTCCAGGCAGTCTTGCAGGTCTTCGCCGCGCTCGGTCTCGGACAGGCTGAAGGCTTCGTGAATGGCTGCCTTCAGGTTGTTGTACCGCAGCAGAGCCGCTGCCTTGCATTGGTTCGGCCCCGAGGGACAGGCTGCCACCTCGGCGTTGTACTTCGAGAGCGCGTTTGCCAGCAGCAGGCACGCGGCTTCGGCGTCAGCTTGGTGCCCCACCAGGTAGTCGAACAGGCAGTCCGACCAGACTTCGAGGTCGGGGATGTACCCAACAGGGCAGTTCGGTTCGGTCGGATCGTCGCGCAGCTCCATCAGGTCGACAGCGCACGCGCTCGGGGGGTCCAGCACCAAGGTCGGCGGGACCGTTGCGCAGGCGAACTCCAGCCCGAGGGGCTCGATTGCTGCCTGCACGTCTGTCGTCGTCCAGCTGGGCGCTTCGGGCTTGGTTGCGGTCTCGGCGCGGGCCGTGGTCCAGAGTCCAGCAGCGGCCAGCAGGGGAAGCGTCAGAGCAAGTAGGGTTTTGGTGTTCATGCTCACCAGGGGAGCAGAGCTTGCCGGCTTCCGCAAGCCCCTTCACCAGGTCCCAGCCCTGCCTGGTTGCCCAGGGTGTTTGGTTGAGGGTACAGCGGGGGCGTCAAGCAACGGGCGCCCCCGCTGCACTCCCCTCGGGCTGGTCCGCTCTGCTCTACCGGCGCCGGCCGCGTGGCCGTCGCTGGGAGTCACGGGTGCGCGCAGGCTCGCTCGGCGTCAGCACGGCAACAGTTTGTCCGGCTGCTTGGTGGAGGGCGGGGCAGACGGTCACGTCCCCGTCCTTGGTCACGTACTTGGTCACGTAGGCGTAGATGGCTGCCATGGATCGAGGGGCCTCGACGCGCGCCCAGCCGCACGCGGATCCGCACTCGGGCCAGAGGTCCATTCCAGAGAGCCGGCGCAGGTTGCGCCAGGCGGGACCGCCTAGGACGGCGTGGAAGTGAAGCCGGCCGGACTTCGTTTGCTCGTCAGCGCGAGCCCACCAGACCGGCCCATAGCAATGCTGCTCCAGCTTCTTGATCCAGCGGCGCCAGTAGGTCTCCGATTGCTCGGGTCCCACCTCGCACTTGAAGGTCAGCGTAGCGAACAGTCCCCAATCGAAGCGGTCAAGGAACGAGCACCAGGCAGAGTGCAAGGGGTCCATCTCGCGCTCCTGCCTGCCCTGCTCGATCCATTCGGCCATTGCGCGCTCGAACTCTTGGCGCAGCTCGGGCCGCATCGGGACTCTGTACTGTCCAATCATCCTTCGGCCGGCATGTCGCGCAGGTAGAGCGACGCAATGGGGTATCCGGTGTCGGGCGCGATCTGTAATTGCATGTCGAGCAGGAACCCGGCTTCGCAAAGCGGTTCGGGGATCGAGCCCGCGTGCGCCATCAAGCACAGGTTGAACGTCGACGCCAGGAGCAGCACCTCGTCGGGGCTCATTTCGATTAGCAGCGGGCGAAGCTCGCGGGCCAACTCGGGCGGCGTCTTTCCTTTGAGCCTGGCTCGCAACATCTTCCCAAGGTGCGCGCCCATCATGCTGCTCAACGGCGACGGGGGCTCTGCCCCCGAACCCCCGGCCCCGCCTACGGGGTCGAGCGCACCGCCAAGCCCGAACAAGTCTCCCAGCCGCATCGCGTGTTCCTCGTTCAAAAGATGGGGCCCCCCCATCTCGGGGGGGCCCGCTCGGTTCTCGTCTATCGCTTCGGAATCAGGACTGAGGCAGCGCACCGCGCGAACAGGCGCGCGGACGGCTTGTCCAGGGTGAACAGCGCGGCACAAGCATCGGAGCGAGCGGCGAGCTGGTAGAGCTTCTCCTCGTGGTCGAGCTGGTCGGCAGCGTGCGCCAGCGTGGCGAGCAGCTGCGCGAGTTCGAGAGGCAGGCCAAGTGCGGACATCGTGTCTTCATTGGCAATGTCGGACCTGGGAGTCCGATTCAACGCGGCGAGTCGTTCGGCCTCGCGGCGCGCGGGAGCGGGCCCGCTCATGTCTTCGATTCCGGCAGGGCCAGGATCGCGGGGGGCGCATCGTCGGCAACGTCGACCAGCACCAGGGCCAGGTAGCCCAGTCGCAGGGCCTCGAAGGCGACGGCCCCGAAGGCCAGTAGCCAGAGGTGGGCGCGCGTCACGCGCCGAAGCCCCCATCGGCCGCCTCATCTCCCGAGGCAGCCTTGCGCGCCTCGCGCTCGTCCTTCGTTTCGAAGTGGCTTCGCCAGTAGATGTGGGACTCGACCAGCTCGAAGGACAGCAGGACGATCCTGCTCGCCATGGACAGCTTGTCCGGCTTGGTCGGTCGGCAACTCGCCGCGAGCGGCATCAACGCTTGCGCTGCCTGCGCTCGGTGGTACTGCGCGAGCCCCACCTCGTCCGATCCGTGCGGCTTGCCGATGGCATCGTTGGCGTGAGAAACGGCGAGGTCGAGCTGCTCTTGAAGCGTGGTCATTCGGACACCTTTTAGGCTCGGGAGCTGCTCCGGGCTCGGAGTGCCGAGGGGGGGCGGGACTCCCGCCCCCCCCCAGCTGCGTAGGTGTCACGCATTGCGCGCCCTTCCCCGAGCCAGGTAGCGGGGCGGCTCCTGGCTGCTCGGAGTGAACACTCGTGCCCGCCCCATGTCCAGGGTCCCTCAGAATTCCGTCGTCGACCCGGCTTTTCGGCCCTCTAGGGACCGCATTCGGTGCTGGACCGTTTGCAGCTCGCGCCGCACCGAGTCAAGCGTACTGCTCACCTTGCCGGCCCAGTAGAACGCGCCGCCGATCCCGCCCAGCAGCGCGAGCAGGTTGCAGCCGAGTGCCACCAGGACCGCTACGGCCTCAACGCTCATGCAATGTAGGTCCAAACGGCGTAGTTGATTGCGTACAGGATGTTGCCCCCCGAAACTTCGAGTCGGATCTCGCCGGGCGGGCAAGGGATGTCCAGCTTGAAGAATCCCACAGTCGTCGGGTTCCAGCTGACGCCAGAGAACCGCCCACCGGCCAGCAGCTTGTATGCGGTCCCCGTCCCACACGTGCCCTTCAGCGCGACCCCGGTATTCCCCCCAGCCGTCAGTCCCGTTGCCCCAACCTCGACCGCGAGCCTCACGCCGTTCTGCTGAGTCGTGAGCACACCGGCTGCGGGACTGCCAAGAGGGTTCCAGCTGGTCGATGCGCTCGGCAAGGTGTCAACAGTGACCCCCGGCACGTAGGCATTGCCCTTGGCGATGATGTTGAACCGCGCCAGAGGAAGAATCGTGATGGTTGCATTGTCGACGGTGACGTTGTGGCCGTCGGGGAGCTGGGCTGCGGCGGTCGCCGCTCCAGTCGGCAGCGGCAACGATGCGGCCGAGACTGGTTGCGTGGCAGGCAAGTTGTCGACGGTGACGTTGTGGC
>Ga0316204_10012825_pt1 | contig 10136 bp, 11 predicted proteins | sample 6monrhotite_MG_2_FD_205661 | JGI IMG/M metagenome (GOLD analysis project Ga0316204, IMG submission 205661) | Microbial mat bacterial communities from mineral coupon in-situ incubated in ocean water Damariscotta River, Maine, United States -... | ecosystem: Environmental > Aquatic > Marine >... | reverse complement strand
GCTCTCTGGCCTCCGCCCAGTAATGATGAATTAAACCAAACAGACGCTCGCTAAGTTCGTGCACTTCATTCGGGTACAGCTTCTCGACATGCGCGGTCAATTCAGCACGCAACTTGTTCGCTGTATCCTGATTTTTTTTATTGGAGTTATGCATATTTAAAATTTATCATTTTGTCTAAATGCACACACCTGGTGCATTGGTGTCGTTCAAATGTCACAAAAGCACTAATAAGGTTAGTTCATAACGCTGTTTCAGTGCTCACATATTTCTTTGTGTAACCTGCATTTCCTGTACCATAGAGCTTTTCACCAGCATGGCATAAATTCTGCTACTAAATAATTATGATTGCCAATCAATTACAGGTCTGGAAAAACTTACAACGCCATCAGGCTTCCATTGCAAAACAACGCATTGAATCATTATTCAATCAAGAATCAGATCGCTATAAAAATTTCAATCTTTCCGCTGCTGGTTTGACACTAGATTACTCAAAAAATCTTCTTGATGAGACTGGACTGAAATTATTGCTTGAGCTGGCTGAAAAAACTCAACTCAGCAATAGAATTCAGTCCTTATTCCAGGGAGATAATGCAAATAGTAGCGAACAACGCCCGGCGCTGCATACCGCTTTACGCAATCGTGGCCAGGGGCTCTCACCATTATTACAACAGGATATTGTGAACAGTCAGCGCCATATTGGTAAAGTCGTTGACAAGCTTCACAAGCGACAATGGATTGGAGCAAACGGTAAAGCAGTAAAAGATGTGGTAAACATCGGCATTGGTGGCTCAGACCTTGGCCCTGTCATGGCATGCATGGCTCTGCGACCTTATAATCAGCAAAAAGTACGCGTCCATTTTGTATCCAACCTTGATGGCACACACATGGCTGAGAAAATAAAGGGACTCAATCCCTTTACGACTCTGTTTATTATTTCTTCAAAATCCTTCACGACACTTGAGACACACAAAAATGCTGAGTCTGCCAGACAATGGCTACTTGATGCTGGTGTTCAGCAGCAACTGCTTAAACAACATTTTATAGCGGTTAGCAGTAATAAAAAGGCTGCCACAGAGTTTGGTATTGCAGCAGAAAATGTTTTTCCTATGTGGGACTGGGTTGGCGGGCGTTATTCAATTTGGTCAGCCATCGGTCTGCCTATAGCACTTCAGATCGGTATGGAAAATTTTAATCAACTTCTCGATGGTGGTGCAGCAATGGACCAGCACTTTAAAACAGCAGACTTTCGACAGAATATGCCGGTCATTCTTGGTCTCCTGGCTATCTGGTATAACAATTTTTTTAATTCTTCTGCACAACTGGTCATCCCTTATGATCACTCATTACATAAATTTCCTGCCTTTTTGCAGCAATTGGAAATGGAAAGTAACGGCAAGTCAGTTACACATGATGGTACACCGGTTGACTACCAAACCATGGGGGCCATTTTTGGTGAAGCGGGAAGTAATACCCAGCACTCTTTTCATCAGTTATTACATCAGGGGACGCGTCTCTTTCCTATTGATTTTATTATTCCTGCGCAATCGCATAATCCATTAGCCGATCAGCATGCACACCTGTTTGCCAACTGTCTTAGTCAAAGTCGTGCACTGATGGTAGGCCGTGACCTTGAAACTATAAAAACAGAATTACAACAACAGGGACTCGATCAAAAACGTATTAATGAGCTCGCACCACATAAAGTGGTTGCTGGTAATAAACCTAGTAACACCATAATTATGGAAAAGCTAACACCCGCCACACTGGGAGCCATGATTGCGCTGTATGAACATAAGGTCTATGTCCAAAGTGTCATCTGGAATATCAATGCATTTGATCAATGGGGTGTGGAGCTTGGCAAACAATTAGGTACAGAAGTTCATAACACTCTTATTGGAAACAACCACCAACAGTATGATGATTCGACAAATTCATTAATCAGCTTTTTTCGGCACCACTCTAAATAGATAGTGACATTTTTTATAGATTAGACGGGCGTCGGAAATGATGGAAGCGAACCCCCGCCATAAACAAGCTACTCAGATAAACACCAGCACCAAGCGGGATTAACCAGGCAAGGTGGAGAATGCGATCCATGGCTTCACCTGCCAGCCACCATTGTTCCGCGCTGGCCGCATAATAAAGCACCAAGCCCATTAACAAGACTGATATTCCAATCTGTAGCAGTAATTTTTTCCAACCCGATTGGGGCTGGTAAACCTGCTGACGGCGTAACCCGCGTAAAAGTAACATTGCGTTCACGAAAGAAGATATCGTCGTCGCCAGCGCCAATCCCGCATGTGGCCCTTCAAAATCCACCTCGACTAACAGCACCACAAAAATCACATTGCAGACCATATTGACCACTATTGCGATTAGGCCAATTTTCATGGGAGTGCGAGTATCCTGGCGGGCAAAATAACCCGGTGCCAGAATCTTGACCAGAACGAAACCCAGGAGGCCAAAACTGTAGGCCCAAAGCGCCCACGCAGCCATTTGCACATCTCGACCGGAAAAATCACCATACTGAAATAAAGTACTGATAATCGGTATTGCCAATACGCCCAGCCCCACTGCAGAGGGCAACGCGATCAATACAGCCAATTTTAGCGCCCAATCCATGGTCCGTGAAAATGCCTGTGAATCTCCCTGAGAATGCTTGCTCGACAGGCTGGGAAGGATAACCGTTGCCAGCGCGATGCCGAAGACGCCTAGCGGTAGCTCAATCATACGATCGGCAAAATACAACCAGGTCACGCTACCTGTCACCAGAAAGGAAGCAATCAGGACGTCAAAAAGCAGGTTAATCTGCATAGCCGAAGAACCAAGAATACCGGGCACCATGAGTTTCATGATCCGCTTTACACCACTGTGTTGCCACTTCAGTCCCGGCCAGCGCAACAATCCCAATCGAGCAACATAAATCATCTGAAATAACAGCTGGGCGACGCCTGCGATAAAAACACCCCAGGCCATGGCCGTAATTGGCTCAGCGAAATATGGTGACCACCACAGTGCCGCCGCAATAAGCGAGATATTCAGCAATACTGGCGTAAAGGCAGGAACAGCAAAGCGACCGTAACTATTCAGCACCCCGGCCGCCAGTGCGGTCAGGGAAATAAACAAAATATAGGGAAAAGTGATGCGCAGAAGCTGATATGTCAGCTCAAATTTGTCCGGGTGCTTCAACAAAAATCCGGTGGCGAATATCGAGGTAACCGCCGGCGCAAACAACATGGCGAGAATTGAGACCAGCAATAATATCAGGCCCAATGTCCCTGCCACATGGCGAATCAGGTCGCGAACCTCATCGACCTCTTTTTGCTCTTTATATTCGGTCAGTACCGGGACAAAGGCCTGGGAAAAGGCCCCTTCGGCAAACAGGCGGCGGAGAAAATTGGGGATTTTAAAGGCCACTAGAAAGGCATCGGTCGCTTCACTAGAACCAAAGATACGCGCCATCACCATGTCCCGTAATAATCCCAGAACACGCGATAGCATCGTCATCGCACCAACGCTGGCCGTTGACCTAAGCAGCCCCATATAAGACCTCAGAGACGGCTAACTGGTTGCTATTCAAGGTATTTTCCTCTTCATGATAGAATCATACCTCATGCAGGAATATTACGCCCACTGAGAAAATCTGCCTAAAATAGCATTGATTCTCGCGCGTATTTTGTCCATAATGCGCGGCTTTCTACGAATACTTATAGGAGTACGCCCGTGGCCAATTCGCCGCAAGCACGTAAACGCGCTCGTCAGGCAGAGCGTCGCCGCCAGAACAATACTGGACATCGTTCTATGTTTCGCACCTTCATTAAGAAGGTTATCGCTGCCGTTGATGCGGGTGATAAAAGCGGCGCAGAAGAAGCGTACCAAACTGCTGTTGTCGTTATCGATAAAACAACCAGCAAAGGCCTGATTCACAGGAATAAGGCAGCACGTCATAAAAGCCGATTAAATGCACGCATTCGTGCCATGTCTTAAGTTATTAAGCATGCTGAAAAAAGCCGGTCAATGACCGGCTTTTTTATTGTCTTTAATTTACTTTTTAGGCGGTATTTTCAATAACGACATGGAACGTACATGATGCCGCTTAACTTCAAAATGCGCCTGACCGCCCGACACTTGCATATCAAGCACAAGAAAATTTTCATTTACCGCTTTTAACAAACCTTCATATCGATTTGCTTCTTTCACCACCCGTACTAACTGACCAATATATTCTTCTGCCCGACTAACAGAAATTGGCACATAAGTACCCTCAACCTTAGGTTCTGGTAAATCGAGTTGTTGCATTTTATTTTTTTGCCGCTTTTTCTCTATCGCGCCTTCCAGGGACCAATCCGGACCATATTCCAGTTTTTCTTCAGCGGCTTTTGTGACTGGCGCTATTTCAGCGGTTTGAGGCTTAACAACATCTTGCAGCGTCTTTTCCGAATCACTAGTTTTTGGTTGTCCTTGCACAGCAGCCTCTTCAGGCTCAGATGCCGGTATCTTGGTATTCTTCTGAACAGATTCAGTAGGGGTATCAACCACCGTGGAACTTGATTCATCTAACTTTAACTCCTGGATCTTTTCCTCCAGCATCTTACTTTCTTTTGCCCCGATCAAACCCGCATCTTCCATGCGCTTTATGTTACTTTCCATTTGCTCTGCAACACGTTTAGCTGCCTCTACCTCAGTAATTTCACCTTTTTCCAGTTGATCGGCAGCTTTCTGAGTCACCTCAATTGTTTCCATGCCACCTATTTTATTGAAGGCATTAAAAAACATCACAATAAAAATGATTGTCGCCGCAAGGTAAATTAGAAATGGCTTCTTTGCCTCTTCCCAATGGTAAATGGAAAAGGCAGCAGCACTAATAGGGGAGAACAAAAATACCAGAAAGCCCCAAATCACGCTTTCCCGAAAAGCGACTATGACTAACCATATGAATGAGGCGAGTCCTATCAAAAGCAAAATAATTGAAAAAAGGCCAAACTCCATCACTGATAATCCCTCTACATCACCCATTTAAGTATAGACACAACTTTATAAACCAAAATGAACCACAGGCCAACACTGCGACCTGGATCACTATGGCTACAATACAGGGATATTATCTTATATATAGGTATATATGTACTGATGGATATTCAATAAATCGTACAAAAGGCAATTATCTCTGAAAAACTCAAGGTTCTACTTGTACAAGCATCTCCTGAAATTTATGAATACGCCTACGATTAGCCCACGACCAGCCGATTGGCTCAGGTCGAAAAATACTGTGCCAGAAAGTCGTGTTCTTTAGAAATGCGGCGGACAAACGTCCATTCCCCACCTGTGTTTGCAAGTAACGAACAACCAACTGTGCCTGTCGATGGCGTAGTGAAATGTGAATACTCGTCCAGATGATGGCCAAAACAACAACACTCATTGCCGCTAATATTGGCCGATTCATGGCTTCCTGTAGCCAGAACTGTACAGAGGCATCATCAGGAACAAACCCAAAAACAAAACCAGCAGCAGCCACTGTCATAACTATTAAAGCAAGCAGAGCGAACTCCCAAACCAACACCGACAGGCACCAGCGATTTAATCCACGTCTTAATAAAGTTACATACTCTTCAAGTTCATCGAGTTGCCGTCTGTAACTCGCGACTAATTGTCTGTCATTTTCCGGTTCATCCTTTGAGGAAGACGCCTCATGATCCGGCACGATACCCAGTCGCTGCATAATTTTATTCAAATAACGAGATTGAAGCTTTAGACTTTCAAGAATATCTTCCGAAACAACAAAATCTGTTTTGGCTTCTACTTCAATCGTTGCATCGAGACTGTTTTCCTGACTCATCACATCACCACCAGTTACGAACTATAAAATTAAAACTCACCCTTGGCACCACGTTGCATAATATCCAGAATGACCTGCTTGACTCGTAAAGCTTCTTGCTTCAATTCGGCAGGCAGTGGACGACCACCATAAATCATCAAGTCCATATTCAAAGAATAAACCCAGTACTTGCCCTGTTTATCTTGTATTAACGTTACGCGACAGGGTAAATACGCAGAATAGGCATCACTATAATCCACCATTTGTGCGGCAGTTAGCGGATTGCAAAACATAAATATCTTCAAATATCGATAGGGGCTACCACGCATTGCTTCTACTTGTTTGGACAACGGCAACTCGCCAACGTTTTTAATGTTATGTTCATTGGCGATAGAGCGCATGGCATCTTCAACATCTTCCGGCGTAATACCATCCTTTACAGGTACTTTCCATACCGTTGCCTCAGCCGCGTTCCCTGTACGTAAAACCTCCTGCATCATCTTTAAATAAGTAGGGACAGCCTCTGAATCAAATTGTTGAACTTGGTGATACACAGGCTCAAGTTTCACCACAATCACGAAAAGCATGACAATAAAAACAATGCCAAAAAAACTTAATATGTTCTTTATCATTATCTCTTCTCCACGCAAACTTTAAAATTTACCTATTGTGAATAGTGCTTACTCGCCAACTTATCCATCAACTCTTTAGCCTTGTTGTGATCGAAACGGGCTACTGCACTTATCGCATGTCCCGTTTCCGCATGACGATTCTGTCCAATCAATAGCAGTGCCGCTTGATAATAACTTTCCATCGCTTTCTCTGGCTTGCTTGCATAAAACTGTACATTGCCTAACTCACCGTACAAACCAGGCTGATCCTTAATCTCTTCTAGTAACTCTTCATAAGCCTGTTCAGATTTTTGGAACTCACGTTGCCAATAAAATTGTCGTGCCTCTTGCAAGTTTTTTAAATGGTCTGCGGATAATGGCTTGGGCCAAACAATATCTTTTGGTGCTGGGGCGCGCATATTCATTACAGGGTAATGAGATGCTGGCATACTATTACTTTCAGCCTTCACAATAGTCGTCGTGTGTTTATTAAAATCACTAGCATAAAATGCCAAACTGCCCAAAATAATGGCAACAACTGCCAGTGTCGCCATTAACAACACCGGCTTACGAGTCCGCGCCTGTTCTGTAGCGGTTTTATCACTATCATCTTTTCCAGGCATCATGCCCATTGACACTAATTTTTCTTTGACACGACTTAGTTTTTCATTTTTATTAACAGGTTCATTTGTACTTTCAATTTCACTGTTCACTTTGTCTTCCTGGGCATCTGTCTCTTCGGCCATTTTCATCACTCCCTTATTATCATTTTGCGCCTGTTACCACGGCATAAACGTATTCATAAACGACATCGGTCGACTGACACTATTATTCATAACTGAGATGTCATAACGCATCTGATTCATAGACATATTCATACCACGCATGTTTATCGCCATCTCCTGCATACTTGCAGATTGTGTATCGACCGTCTGTGTCATTACGATCATGTTTCTGGAAACGATATCCATCGTGGTTGATACTTTTTCCATATGGTGTGTAATTTCACCCATATGATGCGCAACTTTTGATACATCCTCGGTAAGGCTGTAAATCAGAAAAAAACCGTAAGCCGCTAGTAAAATAAAGGCGAAAAGGGCTGGATAGACTATCGCCTCCCAGCGTTTAGCGCTGGCAGTAAAAGCATTGGATAAAGTCTCCAGACTACGACCCATGCACTCTTCCATCGACTTGGATTCCTCACCCAGTGCCGCACTACCATCAGGATGATGCGGACAGTTATCAGGGTCACCTGAACATTGTTCTTCTTTATTTGTCCAGTTAACTTTTTTAGGTTCACCCTGTTCTGGAGGTTTTTCATTTTCACTCATCATCTTTCCTTAATCGGCTTTTGTCACAGGCGTTTACTTGCGACCATAATTCATCTTGACAGCAAGTTGTTCTGCTTTGGTGCGATCTAAACCTTGAATCACACGATACAAATAAACAACTTGTTGCATATGCCCATTCTCCACTAATCGCACTGCAGCCTCATAATATGCAGCACCGGCTTCTTGCCATTTTCCCTGCATATAAAAAATATTTCCCATCTCCCCAAAGGCATTCGAGCTATGCTCATCAAGTTCGATCAATTGACGGTATTTTCTGATCGCACCATCTATATCTTGTTGTTGAAAAGCCTTTCTGGCAGATGCTAATAATTGTTGCTCAGTGGCCACATCCCGGTCAGAGTCAACAGATAAACTTTCATCTTGTATCGGATCAGGAACAGCATCTGATGGCTTATCAGAATTTATCAATGCTGGTTGCGCATCAACCTGGGCTAATGTCTCTGCCTGTTCCTGTTTAGCTGGTTCAGCTGCTGGTATCGCTTCATCTTCAGGCACAAGATCTTTCAGCTTCTGTACAACTTCATTCACCACCGCTGTCACTTCTTTCTCTTTAATGACAACCGATACTGGAGTTTTCTCTTTTACTTCCAAAGGCTCTTCTGTTTCAACAACAGGGGTTATCTCCACCGGCGCAACGGAAGATATTGTACTTTTATTTTCCAGATCAATTTGTTGTGGTTTGTGATAAACAAGTTTGATAGCAGGCGGGTAGATGGACTCAACCCATGCATTGATTTTACTATTAACCGCATCCGGGAAAACCATAGGTCGAAAATAATAAGCTAATGCAATAGCCACCAATAAACTAATTAGTAATAAATGGCTAAGAATATGGCGCAATAATTTCATGGGGTTACTCCTGCTTGTAACATTGTCTTTCGGCTCGCGGTCAACTCTGGATAGAGCGCCGAAGCCAAAGCATTAAATTCTTCTGCCGCTTTATTGCGGCGCAATAACTCAAACACTGCTAAACCTTCACTTAAAGAACGGCGGTATATAGTGCGGTTAAATAAACGATGTGGAATCAATTGAATCTCAGGCATCTCATCGAGTACCGCTTCAGTTTCATCCGATTCGACCACGGCGCGGTGCGTATCGGCACGATTTACAAACGCCAGCATCTCTGGACATTTTTGATTCTTCGTCGCCTCAGCCACGATATGCAGAAAACGTTGTGTTGCCCAAACATCCGGCTGACTTGGGGGAACGGGGATCAAAACACGATCTGCGGTACGAATAGCATTTTTCATTCCTTGCATATTCGCGGCACCCACATCGACTAATACCTGACCGGGGTGATACTGTAATTGTTCCGCCGAAACTTCATCCGTTTGATGTACCTGCAAAGGTGGGGCGTAGCCCTCTTCACGGCGTACCGTTGCCACATCCGTCAAAGTACATTGAGGATCCAGATCATAAGCGGTAACCGGCTGGCCTTTCATCTGCAACCACAGTCCAAGATTGAACACCACTGTGCTCTTACCTGAACCACCCTTCAAATTGGCCACTACTGTAATCATCTTGTTAACGTCACTCTCACTATTGTGGCGGATAAGGTCTTTTGAAACCTGATTGAGGTCTCATGGGCATCTCGATCTTTTGATAGCCTTTAGGAATAGTAAATAAATGTTTCGCCTGTTTGCCTACTTTAATATTCTTAAACTCTCGGACAAAACCACCCGCCACTTCTTCGCGAATGGCCATCTTTAATTCCGGGTCATACCACTGCAGTGTCTGCATTTTCCGACCGCCTGGTGTTGTCATCAGCATTTGCCATTTTTCTGTCGAGCGGTCATTAATTTTTTCTTTCTTTATAAAATTAAGTTCAGAGACTGCGCCATTGGCAAAAAATTCTCGAATAGCTATCTGTCGCTTGGTATCGATCCAGTGCAAGCTACGCTGCGGCTGACCATTAATAACTTTGGTAATCTCCCATTTTTCAGTTACACGACCACTAATTGTTTCTTTACCCATGGGTTTACACTGCGCACCTGAAAGTTCTGCACAGGGGTTGAATTTTTTCTTTGTCTTTACCTTTTTAATATTCCCTGGGCCTCGTTGCTCCATATAATTTTTATTCGCGGGTAACAACAATACACGTCGTTGCTCTTTAGGATAAACAATCTCAATCCTGGGTTGCCCGTTAACTTCAGATTCGGTTCGTACCGCTTTTTTACTGATATACATCTTGACTATCATTGGTGCCTGCATTGGCATCATTTGTACTGCCTCGGCAGAAAACTCTACCGCCACATTTATCGCTAATGCGACTGAACTAACAGAGCTGAGTACGGTGCTCAAAATCAAATGGTGTACTCGTTTTTTCATTACCCTATCCTCTTATAAAAAGACCGTGC
>Ga0316204_10012824_pt1 | contig 10137 bp, 9 predicted proteins | sample 6monrhotite_MG_2_FD_205661 | JGI IMG/M metagenome (GOLD analysis project Ga0316204, IMG submission 205661) | Microbial mat bacterial communities from mineral coupon in-situ incubated in ocean water Damariscotta River, Maine, United States -... | ecosystem: Environmental > Aquatic > Marine >... | reverse complement strand
TCTCTTCGCTTTCAACAAATTCCGCAACGGTTTTTTTTCCGAGAGTTTTAGAGATCTCCACCATTGATTTAACCAATGTCTGATCGACTTCATCATGAGCTAAATTGGTAATAAAGCTACCATCAATTTTTAGATAATCCACCGGAAACTGTTTCAGGTAGCTGAAAGAGTTAAAGCCGACGCCAAAATCATCGAGTGCAAAGCTACAGCCCAGCTCTCGTAGTTTTATAATCATTTCGCGTGTCTGTTCGTAATTGGCAATGGCCGCCGTTTCAGTGATTTCAAAGGTGATGCGATTACCGTCAACCTGTGATTCAGACAAAGCGTCTTTGATACGCTGTAGTAGTTCGGGGTCGTGGAAAGCATGACTGGATAGATTGATGTTTAATGAAACATATGACTTACTCGCAGGTAGTTGCTGTAGTGCGTTGATTGCCTGCTTGATGACCCAGTTATCAATGTCATGAATCATACCGATTCGCTCTGCCACTGGAATAAATATAGCGGGGGATATGAGTTCATTGTTCTCATCGCGCATCCTGATGAGCGCTTCATAATGTTCTATCTGGCTTGTCTTCAGGTTGATGACAGGCTGAAACATCAGGCAAAAACGGCTATTTATCAGGGCGTCTTTGATTTTTGGCGTCCAGTAGGCCTCGTCTCTGAGCTGATGAATTTCCTGATCCTGATTATTATATTGATGTATCATGTTGCGCCCATGTTTCTTGGCTATAAAACAGGCTTGATCGGCGCGGGCTAGCATTTCACTGGCGTTTAACTCCTGATTTTCGATGACAGTGGCGAGTCCGATGCTAATACCAATATTGTAGACTCTGTCGTCGATTTCAAATACGAACGTTTTCATCGCGTGTCTGATTTTCTCTGCAAATGATAGTGCTGCTTCTGCTGTGCTGCTTTGAATGAGTATGGAGTACTCGTCTGATCCTGTGCGGGCAATTATCTTGTCATCATCAGAGACGTCACGTAACAGGTTAGCGATGTTTACCAGCAATTGATCACCTATCTGATGCCCTTCGAGGTCATTGATGACTTTAAATTGATCAATATCAATATGCAGAAGTGAGACCGTCAGGTTTGTTTTGATACCGTGTGAGAGCGCTTCTTCTAGCGCCTTGACGAGCCGGCGACGGCTATATAAACCTGTTATATCATCATGGTTAACGAGGTGTTGAAGGCGAGCATCTACAACCTTGCGTTCTGCTAATTCAGTTTCAATTTCACGAGCATTAATTCCTCTGATGATACGTTCTTTTTTGAGCAATAATGCCGAGTAGATACGCGGTGAGAAATGAGCGGGGCGCAGTGGTGTGTAGATAACATCTGTAATGCCACAGTTAAAAGCTTGCATTGCACTTGCTTCAAACCACTCTGGGTCTGACGCAATTAGAATGACCGGGATATCGCGCCAGGCACGGCTTTGAGTAATGCGTTTACAGAGCGTTTGCCATTTGACATCAGGCAGGGTGCTGCTGATTAAGACGAGATCGATCTCTTCACTGTTTTTGTGGAGTGACCCATTTAACTCAGAAAGTAATTCGCTACCACACGATGTCATTTGTGTATTTCTAAAGCCACTGCGATGAAGCAGTGCTTCGGTGAACAGCGCATGGTTACTATTCTCATTTGCGATAACAATTCGCATCGCGCTGAGGCCGTCGGCCTGACTGCCTTCCTGACTGCCTTCCTGAGTGTGACCGGGCAGATCGCATTTGGGTTTATGCGTTTGCTTTGCTTTTGGAGATTGGTCGCCCATGAATGCTCTTTAAACCGATAGTTAAATGATCAAGTGTTACTATTCAGATTACACCCAATATAGCGGCATAAAGTATTGAATTATTATAGTGTTAAAGCTGATTTATATGAGTTTATTGTGACCTTATTTGCTTATGTCTATGACTATAGTCGATTGTTGCGTTTTCCAGAGATGATATAGGCAAAGGCGATGACCTGAGCAATCGTGACATAGAGTGCACGCGGAATTTCATCGCCAAGCTCCAGTTGAGAGAGCAGTTGTGCCAATTCTGCATCTTCATGCAGTGGAATGTTATGTTCCTTCGCTATTTTCAGGATCTCTTCGGCAACATGCCCGCTGCCTTTGGCGGTGACAGTGGGGGCATTTTCGCCATCGTAGAGTAAGGCAACGGTGGTGACCTGTTCTCTCTTGTCTGTGTTCATGCGCGTGTATCCACTAACAATGTGTGTCGTTTTTGCTGAGGTGGTGCTGGTGGGCTGCCATGATGACAGCTGATCTCGCCCGAATTAACCCCGTGCTTCTCTAGAGCATTTCTCAGTAGTTGTAAATTATTATCAATCAATAAGGCGGTCTCTTTCTCTTCGGCCCACAGCCTGGTCGAGCTGCGCTCACCCTGGATTGTGATGGTGGCATAGACGGTACCTATTTCGGGTAGGTCTAGCGTGAGTGTCACCTGCCAGCGTGGTTCTTTCTCCTCGTCTTCCTGTGAGTCATCTTTTTCAATGCGTAGTTGCACTACATCAATGTTTTCGCCATGACGTAACGGTAGTTCAAAGGTCCATGATTGTGGGGTGTTACTGTCTTGCGGTGTTGAGGCGAGTTGACTGAGCTGCACGCGTGCAATGCTGCCTTCGGTCTGGCGAATGAGTTCGTCGATGATCTGGTCGCGATGTTGAAGCATCACCAGTGTTGGCGATTGTGGCCTTTGTGACTGTAGTGGCAGGTGTCGAAAAAAAGGAACCGGCAGTCGACTGGTCGAAGTGGTGAGTTCAGCTAATAAACGTGATGACGCAGCTGTACGGGCTTTTTCTTCGCTATGGGTATTGTTCGCAGGGGCGCTTAACAGGCGTAGTAGTTGTTCTTTGATCGACTGAGCGGGTGTTTGGTTATTGGTCGTTGTTTGTGAAGCGTTAGTGCTGCTACTTGTATTGGGCACGATATTGGTTTGAGTCGTCGAAAGCGGCAACGGAATTTTAGAGGGGTTATTCTGGCCGCCGGGGGCTTGCCGCAATACATCCAGTAGTTGTAGTAAATTGGCTTTAAAGTCCTCTGTGACGGCCTGTGCTTGCGCTGCATTTGAGCCATGAGCCATTTTATTACTGTTCAGCGGTGGCTGTAGATTGACGAGTTTCTTTTCGAGCAGGATGCCAGCGTTATTGATTGCACGTTGTAACTCTTTGGGGTCGCCAATTTTATCGGCCTGCGCAAGGTTTTCGATCAATTTCTTTACGCTGCTACTGATTTCAGAGGTAAGCGGTGCGGCAAGTTGTGTTTTTAACTGTGATATCGCCGCAAGATTGGCGAGCAGTGGTGTCAGTGGCGCCTGCTTAGGGAGTAGTACTTTTATCGCGGTACTCTGTGCTGGCTGGGGCTGTTGCAGTGCTGGTAGTAGCGGTGGCGCGACACGCAGCAGCGGTTTATCCCCGGCGCGCATTACGGTTAATGTAAGGAGTTCCCCTTTTTGATGCTGTTTGTTCGTGGGGGCCTGCAGCAGTGTGTTATCAACACGTAGTTTAACGCTATTTTGCAGGCTTTCGACCACTACCGCTTTCAGCATCTGGCCTACCTGCAGTGAGTGGGCGGTCGCTTTTTGCTGGACGGCTGTCTGAGGCGGTGGTGTGGGAGGTGTATTCTTGATTTCCATTTGTCTGGCTGAGTGTATGTCGCGTTATAGAATCATGATAAGTGGTGGTATCTCAGTGAAAAGGATCATATTTATCATCTATGACTTTTATCGGCAGCTGCTAGTAATTGACCACTCGAAGCAGCTTGATTAGAGTAGGTCGCTATGAATTCAACATCAGAAGCATTATCGCAGTGGTATATCCGTCGTGGCGAGGTTATTCGAGGGCCGTTTTCGGAGGCGAAAATAGCGTATTACCTGCTGCATGGGCGTATTAAAAAAAACGATGAATTAAGTCAGGATCAACAGCAGTGGCAATTTTCCTCTGAATTTCCACAGTTTCGACCTTTGATGCTGCAGGATGCAGCCGATGATGCCTTGCAGCGGCAGCAGCTAATGGCGAGAAAACAGTGGGAGGCGCAACGTGAAAGACTCGCTGGTGAACCACGTTATCAGCCGCTGCCACCTGAAGCTTATGATGAGACTGTTGAAGCCGCTTCTTCGGGTGGGGGTTCCGTAGCTAGCCCATCCGTAACCAGTCGCCTGAATCAGAAGAAGCCGGTTAATCGCATGTTGGTGGGGCTGGTTGCATTTTCATTGTTAGGTGCGATGAGCGTGATGATCTACCTTAATACGCCCGAGCCGGAGGTGGGTGGTATCGATTGTGCGATGAAGGCTGCACCAAAAGTGCACTGGAGTAACTGCCAGATGGCGGCGGCGCGCCTTTCTAATGCTGACTTGAGCGGGGCAATAATGAAAAACATGAATCTCTCTCGAGCCGATCTTCGCGGCGCCCAACTGATGGGCGCTAATCTCTCTTTTTCTAACCTCAGTGCGGTGTTGTTAAATGACGCTGATGTCCGACAGGCAACGCTTGTGGGTGTCAATCTAAGTGGGGCAGATCTTGAAGGCGCACGCTTTGATGGCGCAGACCTTTCGTATGTTGATTTTGGCGGTGCGAATATGGTGGATGCTAGTTTTAATGGGGTCAAACTGGATAAGGCAATTTGGCATGATGGACGCATTTGCGCCGAGGGCTCTATTGGACAGTGTCAGTAAATTGAAATAAGCGAGGCAAATGAATGCCCCGCAAAAAATCTCGCCTAAGGGGAAGGTAGGGCGCGCGAGGGGGAGAAATAAAACAGAGTGCTTTGATCATAGATACGCTTAGCGTGCGGCATCTAATGTACGATTGTTCAAAGCACTCTTTTGTTGCGTTTAGGCTGGATTAGAATTTGTGCTCAATGCCAAGGCCATTTGCACTTTTGTCTGTGCTGTTGTCATCGTTTTTAAGTGAAGCGCTGTAGAAATAGACCTTTGATTTTTTACCCAGCTTGTAATCAACACCAAATGCCACTTGCTCTAGCCCTTTGCTTTTTTCATCGCCTGAAGCGAACTGTGCTTTCACTTTCCAGTTGTTGACTTTGTAAGCGACGCTCACCACAGTGGTGCTTTCATCTTTTGATCCAGGTGAGTTAGCGGGTTCTGAAGCATTAAGTAACGCGCCGACGGTCAGGTCATTGAATTTGTATTGAGCAGCCAGGCGGGTGGCATCCGTTTTGTTGACTTTGCTGTCAACCGCTGCCGCCAGATAGAGGTTTTTAATGCCTTTATAGGTCACGGAAACAGAGCTGCCATCATCTTTGGTCGTCGCATCTTCATCCTGGGTAACCGCCGCATTCAGTGATAAGCCGTTGAGCGCCGGAGAGGTATACATCACGATGTCATTTGCGCGTACTTCACCTTCAAGCACATTTTTGATGTCGCCATAGGTTAAATCATTGAACAGGTCGATTTTCCCCTGAGCCAGTTTCATTGGGGTGTCATGGGTTCCCATCATGATGGTGCCTACCGCGGTCTCAAGGCCGACAATCGCATTACGTTGTTTGAAAATTGTTGTGTCAGTTGCTCCCGCTTTAGATGCATTTTTTTCTGTTGGATTAACTTCATACTCAAGTTTGTAAATCACAGACATGCCGTTATCGACCACAGTTTTACCTTTGAATCCAAGGCGTGAAGCGTGGCTTTCCAGATAGGTGTCAGAGACGCCTTTGTTGTCGGTGCTCAGTATCGCTGCATTAATTTTGCCATAAACCTTGCCGTCAATTGGGCCTTCAGCATGTGCAGCTACCGGTACAATTAATGCTGATGAAAGCAGTAGTGGCAGATAGTTTTTCATTGAGTTAACTCCCTCGAGTATTTAATTATTTTGTCATTAAAAATGCGCTGTATCGCGACTGGTGAGGGATTATGTGGCCGCTTTCTTACACATACGTTGTGGATTTGTGAATAAAACATGACATTTCGTTTTTGCTTGGGAGTGCTTAATATTGCCTCTTATTGAAATAAGGATGTATTGACGCGGAATGTTAGATTTATCTTGTTTTATGGTGGGTGGTAAGTGAGGTGTGATTAGATGCTTGTTTGCCTTTGGGAGGCGTTAAGGTGGTATCATATATAAGGTAATCTGCTGTCTTTAAAAGAAAAACTCTACTGAAACGGGCGAGATTACCGTGCTGTCATACGGCTGTAACAATTATTCGTTTTAATCTTAAGTTCTTGTGAACGGATCATTTGAGTTAATTATTGATGGCTGCGAAAATTTTAATTGTTGAAGATGAACCTGCAATCAGTGAGATGATTGAAGTGGCGCTGGTGCGGGCGAATTTTGAGGTTACCAAAGCGGACGATGCCGAGGAAGCGATGAGGTTGCTGGGTGACGTGTTACCAGACCTGGTGTTGCTGGACTGGATGTTACCGGGTGCCAGCGGAATGGAATTTGCGCGACGTATCAAGAAGGACGAGCTAACATCTCATATCCCTATCATCATGCTGACGGCAAAAGGCAGTGAGTCCGATAAAATCAATGGTCTGGATGCGGGTGCGGATGACTACATTACCAAACCATTTTCGCCGCGTGAGTTAATTGCGAGAATTAAAGCGGTGTTGCGCAGGACGTCACCACAAACCGAGAGTGAAAAAATTGAAGTCGATAAGCTGGTGCTCGATACCGCTAGTCATCGTATTATGGTGAATGATGAGTCGTTGGAGTTGGGCCCAACAGAATACCGTTTATTGCACTTTTTTATGACACACCCTGAGCGTGTTTATAGTCGCGGCCAACTGCTTGACCGGGTGTGGGGAAGTAATGTTTATGTTGAGGAGCGTACCGTTGATGTCCATATTCGACGTTTGCGAAAGGCATTAACACCATCAGGGTATGATCAATATGTACAGACAGTGCGCAGTGCGGGTTACCGCTTTTCAACAAAGGTCTGACATTTGTTAAATCCATGGGCATCTGAAATTAGGCGTCTAGTCGCGCTTACCGTTTTGACACTGTTAGTGGGCCTGCTAACCGGTAAACTGTTAGTGGTGGCGTTAGCTGCCACAGTGGGCTATCTCTGTTGGCATCTCACCAATCTTGTGCGTCTTGAAAAGTGGCTGCGCAAAGGCGGTAGCGCAGTGCCGCCGATTGGTAATGGGGTGTGGGGTGAGCTCTATTATCATATCTATCGCATGCGTCAGCGTAATCGCAAAAGCAAACGTCGCCTGGCTAATGTGATCAACCGTTTTAGGGAGTCGACATCGGCGCTGCCTGATGCGGCAGTTGTGTTGCAGGCCACTGGCGAGATTGAGTGGTTTAATGGCGCTGCTGCACAGTATCTAGGCTTAAGTGCGCCAAATGATATCGGGCAGCGATTGATTAATCTGGTGCGTCATCCTTCTTTTGCCGAGTACCTGACTAACGGTGAATTTAATGGTTCGCTTGAAATATCCTCTCCTGTTGATGACACGATAGTACTGGATATTAATATTGTTCCCTACGGTGGGAAGAATCAAAACCTGCTGGTTGCACGCGATATTACGCGTATAAAAAAGCTGGAGAACATGCGTAAAGACTTTGTCGCGAATGTGTCGCATGAGTTACGCACACCATTAACGGTGCTGACAGGCACGCTTGAAAGCCTGGCGGATGCCGATGATAGTGAGACGCTGGAGGTCTGGCGGCGCTCACTTGGGCATATGCAGCAGCACAATATGCGCATGCTGAGCATTGTCGATGATTTGTTGATGATCTCTCGGCTGGAAACAGAAGATAATCAGCGTGACCACTATCCAGTCTCGCTCTCGGCGCTGCTGTCGACGATTTATGATGAAGCCAATGTGCTGAGTGCTAAGCAGCATGAGATCAAAATGGATGCTACCCCTTCGCTTTGGCTGATGGGGGACGAGAAAGAGTTGCACAGTGCCTTTTCAAACTTGATGGCGAATGCGATTCGTTATTCACCGACGGGAGGGCTTATTACAGTTTCCTGTCATCAGAAAGATAAAGGGCTTTGTTTTTGTGTAAAAGATAGTGGGATTGGCATTGCCCCTCATCATATTCAGCGCCTGACTGAGCGTTTTTACCGCGTTGATGCGGGACGATCGCGTGCAAGTGGTGGCACTGGGCTAGGATTGGCGATCGTAAAGCATGTACTGGATCGTCATGGCGCCAGGTTGGAAATTACCAGTCAGATTGAGAAAGGCAGTGAGTTTTGTTGTTATTTTCCTGCCGATCGTATTTATACCCCTGAGAAGTAGCCTTATTATTCGAGTGTCATGAAACTGTCATGTTGTGTTCATATCATTGACACTAATCTGTCTAATAATGGCTGCATCTGATTTGAAACAGATTTTTAATTGCCGGATAAAGATCCACATTAGGAGCAACATGTAATGAAACTTAAGACACTCTCTATTGCCATGGCCGGTTTAATGGCCGCCACTGCGACCACTTCAGTGATGGCTGGTGGTGCAAAGCTTGACCCAGATCTACCCGTTTACGAGCGCGCCAGTGGTGTCTCTGGTAATCTTTCAAGCGTTGGCTCGGATACGCTGGCTAACTTGATGACCCTGTGGGCTGAAGAGTACAAACGTTTTTACCCTAACGTTAACATTCAGATTCAGGCAGCGGGTTCTTCAACTGCGCCACCGGCATTGACTGAAGGGACCTCTAACCTTGGCCCAATGAGTCGTAAGATGAAGGGCAAAGAGATTCAGTCTTTTGAAAAACGTCACGGTTATAAGCCTACGGCGATTCCAGTAGCAATCGATGCGCTAGCTGTTTATGTGCATAAAGATAACCCTATTGACGGTATGAGCATTGCCGATGTTGATGCTATCTTTTCTTCAACCCGTAAATGTAAAGGGAAAGAAGACATCACTAGCTGGGGTCAGTTAGGGCTTGAGGGTGCATGGGCAAATCGTAAAGTCCAGCTTTATGGGCGTAACTCTGTTTCGGGTACTTACGGTTATTTTAAGAAAAAAGGGTTGTGTAAGGGCGATTTCAAAAACAACGTAAATGAGCAGCCGGGTTCGGCATCAGTAGTTCAGTCGGTGAGTTCTTCAATCAATGGTATCGGTTACTCGGGTATTGGTTACAAGACCTCGAGCGTTAAAGCGCTAGCGTTGTCTAAAAAGCCAGGAAAGCCACTGGTTGCGGCGACACCAGAGAATGCTGTGGATGGGACTTATCCTCTTTCACGATTCCTTTACGTGTATGTTAATAAACACCCAAATAAGCCTCTTCAGCCTTTAGAAAAAGAGTTTTTCACCATGGTGTTGTCTAAGATTGGTCAGGAAGTGGTCGTGAAAGATGGCTATATCCCGCTACCGGCTAAAGTGGTTGAGCGTGAATTGGCTAAAATGCACTAATCACTGATTGCATTTTATCTTGAAAAGACCCCGTCAGTTTGGCGGGGTCTTTTTTGTTTGGGGATCGAGCAGTCAGGCGTCACTTTTAAGGTAGAATACGACTTTTAATCGTAGCGGTTGTGAGAAGAGAGTCATGCAAATTTCCCATTATGAACGTTTGGGTGGCGAGCAAGGGGTGCGCCGTCTGGTGGATCGTTTTTATGACCTGATGGATAGCTTGCCGGAGGCTCAGGGAATTCGGAAGATGCATGGCGAGAGCCTGGATGGTTCACGTGATAAGCTCTTTATGTTTCTCTCTGGCTGGTTGGGTGGGCCGGGGCTCTACATTGAGAAGTATGGGCACCCGCGTCTACGGGCACGCCATCTGCCTTTTTCGATTGGTGAGGCGGAGCGTGATGCATGGATGTTATGTATGTCACAGGCGTTGGATGAAATGGCGCTTGATACGTTGCTGCGAGATCATTTGAAGCAGTCGTTGTGGAATACAGCTGACCATATGCGCAACGAGCAGTCATAAAAAAACCCGCCGGACTGGGCGGGTTTTTTAAATACAGCTCAGGCGCTAAGCCTGATGGTGTATTTAGCTTAGCTGGTAGCGCAAGCTTTTTCTTCTTCGATCACACCAGACTCTACTGCTTCAATTGCTTTCTGGTCGTGCGCATTTGCAGGGCAACCACAGCTGTAACCTTCTTGAGTTGCGTGCATTCTTGCCTGTTCGATGTGCCACTGCGCTACTTTCAAATGCTGATCTACGTTCATTGCAATAAACCTTCTAAATTGGAGATTGAAAAAATAGTTGAGCATTACGCTCAGGATAAAG
>Ga0316204_10012823_pt1 | contig 10139 bp, 9 predicted proteins | sample 6monrhotite_MG_2_FD_205661 | JGI IMG/M metagenome (GOLD analysis project Ga0316204, IMG submission 205661) | Microbial mat bacterial communities from mineral coupon in-situ incubated in ocean water Damariscotta River, Maine, United States -... | ecosystem: Environmental > Aquatic > Marine >... | reverse complement strand
TATAGATGCGCGACGTCCAGGCCATCAGCCACAGCCCGACGACGGCAAACGGAGCAGCCAGTAACCAGGGTTGGAGCCCGTCAGGCGGGAATATAGCCGCCATGTCGCCATTCCGACTCAACCAAATTGCAAGCACCGGGACATAGACCAGCGCCGTCCCCGGCAGGATCAATATGGCTTTGAGCATGCGGATGTTCATGGCGAAACTATAACGCCAAATGGAAGCCAACCCCAAACAAATGCTTTAAGCCCGGCTATTAACAGGGTTTGGCTTTATGCCTCATCAGCAACGCCGCCATGGTTGACCACCATTTCCAGATACAGCGCCCGCAGTTTATTGGCCACGGGGCCGGGCTTGCCATTGCTCATGATGCGATCGTCGATCTGAACCACGGGCATGACGATGCTGGACGCACTGGTCGAAAAAGCCTCGGCGGCCTGATAGGCCTCTTCCGGGGTAAAGGTGCGCTCCTCGATCTTCAAGCCTTCCTGTTTAGCCAGACTGAGCACTGCTTTGCGGGTAATGCCGTGCAGCATACCCTGGGCCAGAGATGGCGAGACCAGCACGTTGTCTGTGGTGACGATGAAGGCGTTGTTTGAACTGCCTTCGGTGATGTAGCCATCCTCCACCAGCCAGGCGTCATCGGCCCCGGCATCCAGGGCTGTCTGGCGGGCCATGGAAGCGGGCAGAAGGCTGGTGGTCTTGATATCGCGGCGGCGCCAACGGATATCAGGGGTGGTAATGATCCTGATACCTTTTTCCGCTACTGAACTGTTGAGGATGGATTTGAGCATGGTGAACATGACCAGCCCGGGTTCCACATCAGGCAGCGCAAATTCACGGTCCGCCACACCACGAGTGACCTGCAGATAGACCAGGCCTTCTGTCAGACCGTTGCGCGTAATCAGTTCTTCCTGGCGGGCAACCAGGTCTTCCCGTGACAACGGCCATTTGATGGAAAGTTCACCGAGAGACCGGTTCAGGCGTGCCAGATGGGCTTCGTTATCCACCATCTTGCCGTTGATGACCGACGCCACTTCGTAGACCGCATCCCCCATAAGGAACCCACGGTCAAAAACAGAAATTTTGGCATCTTCTTTGGCGACGTACTCGCCGTTCACATAAACGATATCGGTCATCATTATTGTTCTTTCGATTAACTTGCCAGAGAGTTTGGTTACCACGATTAATCCCGGTGTGAAACAGAAAGCACACTTTTGTGAGGCCCGGACTTCACTTCAGTATTCCTGCAATATGGCAATGAAAAATATTGCGCCGGTCTGATAGACTGGCGGCAGAATATTGCGTTTCAATTTTCCAGGCAGGGTGTCGCCATGAATGTACGCTTGATGTTTCTCCTGATCTCCATCGCGGCTTCTCTGCTGGTTGTGCTCTGGTCAGCATTCTGGTTGGCGGCCAGTTGGCTCTTCCTCATCATCATACCGCTGATCGGTCTTGGTATTTACGACATGATACAGAAGGAACACACAATTCTGAGGCTGTATCCTGTCATCGGACACATACGCTATCTGTTCGAGGCAATCCGACCTGAAATCCAACAGTATTTTGTTGAATCTGACACCAACGGCACCCCGATCAGTCGCGAGTTCAGAACCCTTGTTTATCAGCGCGCAAAGGGCCAGCGCGACACCCGCCCCTTCGGCACCCAGTTTGACGTTTACCGGGACGGCTATGAGTGGATCAATCATTCCCTGGCACCTGCGCCGCTTGAGAACATTAACCCGCGGGTCCGGTTCGGGGCGCACAACTGCAGTCAGCCCTATGATGCCTCGCCCCTGAATATATCTGCCATGAGTTTTGGTGCCCTCAGCAAGAATGCTGTTCTCGCCCTTAACAAAGGTGCCCGGACGGGTGGCTTTTTCCACAATACAGGTGAAGGCGGGATCAGTGCCTACCATCTTGAACACGGTGGAGACCTGGTCTGGCAGGTTGGTACCGGTTACTTTGGCTGTCGGAATGCCGAGGGGGAATTTGACAGCACTCTGTTCGCCGAAAAGGCCCGGCTAAGTACCGTAAAGATGATTGAAATCAAACTGTCACAAGGGGCAAAACCCGGGCACGGTGGCATCTTGCCTGCCGCCAAGCTGACCCGTGAGATTGCCGACATCCGACATGTCCCCATGGGTCAGGATGTGCTCTCTCCGCCTGGGCATTCTGCTTTTTCAACACCGACCGGGTTGCTTCAGTTTGTGTCGCGTCTGAGAGAATTATCAGAAGAAAAACCTGTCGGCTTTAAACTGTGTATCGGCAACAAAACAGAATTTCTGGCGATCTGCAAAGCGATGCTGGATACCGGCATCACGCCCGACTTCATTACGGTGGATGGCGGCGAAGGTGGCACCGGAGCAGCGCCTGTTGAGTTGACAAACTCGGTCGGCATGCCTCTGCGGGACGCCCTTGTTTTTGTCCACAATGCCTTGTTGGGCTGCGGACTGCGCAATCAGATTCGGATCATCGCGTCCGGGAAGGCCCTTTCGGCCTTTCATATCGTACGTCTCCTGGCGCTGGGCGCAGATACGGTGAACTCTGCCCGGGCGATGATGCTGGCGCTGGGCTGCATCCAGTCCCGACATTGCAATCTTGATATCTGCCCGACCGGGGTCGCGACACAAAATCCGACACGTTACAAACGCCTTGATATCGAAGACAAGGCAAGGCGGGTTGCCAACTATCACGGCACAATGGTTGAAAATCTGCTGGAACTGGTTGCCTCGACAGGTCTGGACAGCTTGGACAAACTTCAACCGCAACACATTTACCGCCGCGTAACAGGGACTGACATTCGAAATTACGCCGAACTGTATCCCCGGGTCACTGATCGTTGTTTTCTGTCTGAAGAAGAATTTCCGCCGACGTGGCGAGAAGAATGGGACGGCGCTACCGCAGCAAAGTGGTAGAAAATTTTACCTGCTCCAGTGCTGTGCTGAGCAACCCGGTGTCAGTCTTCCACCAGGATACCATCTTCAAGGCGGATAATCCGGTCGGCTTGAGCGGCCAGTTCACTATTGTGGGTCGCGATCAGGGCAGCGAGGTTTTGACTGCGGATCAGCTCCAGCAATTCTTTCAGAACATCGTCTGCCGTGCGGGTATCCAGGTTGCCGGTGGGCTCATCCGCCAGCAACACCGCCGGTTTATTGGCAATGGCCCGGGCGATGGACACGCGCTGTTGTTCGCCGCCGGAAAGTTTGGCCGGACGATGACTGAGACGATGATCCAGACCAAAGCGGCCCAGCAGATCCTCAGCCCGGATTTTTGCCTCTGATTTGCTTTTGCCGGCAATCATTTGCGGCATCATGACATTTTCAACCGCGGAAAATTCAGGCAACAAATGATGGTGCTGATAGACAAACCCGAGTTTATCCCGACGGGTCGCCGTGCGATTACGTTCACTGAGCGCATTGCAGGACGTCCCGGACAAAAGTACATCGCCACCATCCGCATGCTCCAGCAAACCGGCGATTTGCAACAGGGTAGATTTGCCCGAACCGGACGGCCCCAGTAAAGCCACAAATTCACCAGGTGCAATGGTCAGGTTGGCACCTTTCAGAACGTGAATGTCCGCACCACCCTGATTGAAGGTGCGTTCGATGTTTTCAAGAACCAGCGCTGGCTCACTCATATCTGAGGGCCTCTACCGGGTCGAGACGGCTGGCGCGCCAGGATGGATACAGTGTCGCCAGGAACGACAGCGCCAGAGCCATCAGTATAACAGAAATCACTTCGCCGGATTCAATTCGCGATGGCAGATGCGACAGGAAGCGGATTTCAGCGGCCCAGAGTTCTGTGCCGGTGAGACCTTCCAGCCAGATGCGGATCACATCAATGTTGGTGGCAAAAGAGATCCCCAGGATCGCCCCCAGGACTGTACCCAGTACACCGACACTGGCCCCGGAAATCATAAACACACGCATCACCGACCCGCGCGTCGCCCCCATGGTTCGCAGAATGGCGATATCGCCGCCCTTGTCTTTCACCAACATGATCAGACTGGAAATAATGTTAAAGGCAGCGACTATGATGATCAGGGTCAGGATCAGGAACATCACGTTGCGTTCGACCTGCAAGGCCTGGAAAAAATGTGAATTCGCCTGCTGCCAGTCGTAAATGCGATACGGTTTGTCCAGACTTTCATTGATGGCCCTTCGGGTCGCAGGCATCTTTCCCGGGTCATCAACAAAGGTCTCGATCGCTGTGGCTCGATCACCGGTCCTGAAAAATATCTGGGCGGCGGTCAGCGGCAAATAGACAAAGGTCGAATCATATTCATACATGCCCACTTCGAAGGTCGCGGCAATGCGGTAGGAACGCATGCGCGGCACCCCGCCGAAGGGGCCAGCGCTTGTCTGTGGTGCCACCAGCGTAATGCGATCTCCCGGCCTCAGACCAAGCCGAACGGCCAGGCGATGCCCGACAACAGCGGTATCCTTCCCTCCGAAAGTCTCCAGTTTTCCCTGGACAATTTTTGAAGCAATCAGCTCCCGCGCCTTCAGATCTTCCGGCTTGATCCCCCGAACCAGAGCACCGCGGGCCACACCCTTGACCATGGCCATGACCTGACCTTCGACAATCGGGGTTGCCGTATTAACACCTTTGGCTTTTTTCAGGGCTTCGGCCACAGCATCATAATTTTCAATATTACTGCCAATACCCTGGACCATGACATGGCCGTTCAGTCCGAGAATACGTCCCAGCAGTTCCGCCCGGAAACCGTTCATAACCGCCATGACGACAATCAGCGTCGCAACCCCCAGGGCAATGCCCAGCAGGGAAAAACCGGCGATAACCGATATAAAGCCCTCCTCCTTGCGCGGTCGCAGGTAGCGTCCGGCGATCATCCATTCAAAACGGGAGAGCATATCGTTATTTATCCGACGAAACGATTGAGGGCAGCATCCAGCGACAATTCTTCTTTTTCGCCACTGGCGCGATTTTTGACTTCGACGATGCCGTTTTTAAGACCGCGCGGACCAACAACGATCTGCCAGGGCAAGCCGATCAGGTCCATTTTGGCGAACTTGCCACCGGCGCGTTCATCAGTGTCATCATACAAAACTTCAATGCCCGCATTGCCGAACTTGCCATAGAGATCATCACATGCAGCATCCGTGGCGTCGTCGCCAGGGCGCAGGTTGATAAGACCAATATGGAACGGCGCCACTGATTCAGGCCAGATGATTCCGTCATCATCATGACTGGCTTCGATGATGCCACCGACCAGACGCGACACACCGATACCGTATGACCCCATATGCAAGTGCACGGCGTTGCCGTCGGCATCCAGCACACTGGCGTTCATGGCTTTGGAATATTTGGTGCCAAAATGGAAGATATGGCCAACTTCGATACCACGGGTGTGCAGGCGTTTGTCTTCCGGGACCGCAGCTTCAAACTCAGCCTGGTCGTATTTTTCGTCCGTCACCGCATGCAGCGAAGTCCATTTGTCGACAATGGATTGCATGTCACCTTCATAGTCGATCCCGGCAGGCGGCACGTCAAAGTCCAGGTAATCGCCGTGGCAATAAACCTCGGATTCGCCGGTTTCCGCCAGAATGATGAACTCGTGGCTCAGATCACCACCAATGGGGCCGGTATCGGCGGCCATGGGAATGGCCTTCAGACCCATCCGGTCATAGGTGCGCAGGTAAGATACAAACATCTTGTTATAGGCGCGTTTGGCGCTTTCGTAATCGATGTCGAAGGAATAGGCATCCTTCATCAGGAACTCACGTCCGCGCATAATGCCAAAGCGGGGCCGGACTTCGTCGCGGAACTTCCACTGGATATGATACAGATTACTGGGCAGGTCGCGGTAGCTACGCACACTGGCCCCAAAAATTTCGGTGATCTGCTCTTCGTTGGTCGGGCCATACAGCATATCGCGACCGTGGCGATCCTGGATGCGCAGCATTTCCTTGCCATAGTCGTCGTAACGACCGGATTCACGCCACAGATCGGCAGGTTGAATAGTCGGCATCAGGACTTCATTACAGCCGGCAGCGTTCTGTTCGTCACGTACAATATTTTCAATGTTGCGCAGAACCCTGAGGCCAAGAGGCAGCCAGGAATAGATCCCGGCACTGGACTGACGGATCATCCCGGCGCGCAGCATCAGGCGATGCGAGGCAATCTGAGCCTCGGACGGGGTTTCCTTGAGGGTCGGCATAAAAAACCGCGAAAGACGCATTCCAAACTCCGGAAAATAGAGGCGCAGCAAAGCTGCCCCATACAATAGTTATGGCGCGAAACAATAACAGGTCGCGACGCCGAAACATAGGCAATGCCCCGGATCGGAGCAAGTCATGCAAGCATCTGGTTTGATTTATTTTTTGGCGGCTTTGTCGCGCTGTTCACGGCACCATTTGGTCAGTTCCTTGCGGGTACGGTAATTCAGACGTTTACCATTGAAATAGACCCCGCCCCCCTTCTTCACCGTCACCGTTCCAACCTTGACCGCGGTGTCTTCCAGGCCCGTCGGGGCAGTTACACCCAGAAGCTGGTAGATTTTGGGGCTAATATCAAATGACAGTTCTTCAGGGATAACAATTTTATTCGGATCAGGCAGGTCAGCCGGTTTGACCTTGCGTCCGTGTACATCAACACCGGGTTTATAGTCGGCACTGATGGAGGCGTTCTTCAACAAAAGCCTTTTACAGTCCACAGCATTGATGACAACGCGGACCTCTTCCGCCACTGCGATGTTCAACAGGGCAGAAAACAGCCAGATACAGCCTGAAATTGATAGTCCGATATATTTCATGTCCGGATTCTGGTCATAAAATACTTAAAAAGGTGTTTTCAAGGCAACAACGAAAAATTTTTACTAAAATGCAAACTTTTATGGTGACCTCTTGAAATCTTTGGCGTAACATCCGCCTCCAAGAACAAACATAACACCGGAACAGTTTGCGTTACCGCAAGGTCACGCCAGGAAGATTTCGGGGAGGCGCGCTTCTCAGGGGCGCATTTGCAAGGTCCTTCGGGGCCTTGCTTTTGTTTTGGGCAAGCCCGAACTCAAACAGTCCTAGACCTGCCCGCGGAAATTGAAAACCCCGGCGTTCACCAAAGCCACAACAATCGCTGTGCCAACCGCTGCCAGAACCGACGTGATCATGGCCTTGCGGACAAGCATGGGTTTTGCCGGTGCGCCATGTTCGTGGCCGGATTCCGGGTTGTCTTCCTTACGCACACCGAAAGGCAGGACCATGAACAGGGTCAACCACCAGACAATAAAGTAGATTGCAAAAATACTAGTCCAGGACATGGATCGTCACCTTTGTTTCGCTGTTACCCGACCGGGTCTCAGGCCTGTTCAAGTTCCGTCAAGGCACCGCAAAAATCCTTGGGATGCAGAAACAGTACGGGCTTGCCATGCGCACCGATTTTGGGCTCACCACTTCCAAGGACACGGGCGCCTTCAGCCTTCAGCTTATCCCGGGCTGCAATGATATCTTCAACTTCATAGCAGATATGATGCATGCCACCGGCAGGATTTCGATCCAGGAAAGACTGAATGGGAGAATCGTCCCCCATTGGATACAGCAGTTCGATCTTGGTATTGGGCAGTTCGACAAAAATGACTGTTACGCCGTGGTTCGGCTCGTCCTGCGGGGGTGATACTTTTGCGCCCAGGACGTCACGATACTGGGCTGCGGCGGCCTCCAGATCAGGAACGGCAATGGCAATGTGGTTCAATCGACCAATCATTTTAACTTCTCCGGATATTCAGCTGGCGCCAAGGCGCACGATTTCTACTTCTACTGCAGGTCGCCTGCCGCGGGAAGCCTGCTTCAACACCCGACGAACAGATTGCGAAACAGCGTCAAACACGGCGCTGTCTTCCTTGCGCCGGTCAGCCGGCATCTTATCAAGGCCCGCTTCCGCGGCTTCAACGGCCTGTCGGTGCAGATTGGCTTCAGCGATACTGTCTGGATGATCCAGCACACCGCGAATGGTCACCCGGGGTGACATGACAGATTGCTGTCTGTCATCCAGAACCACGACGACAAAGGCGATGCCGTTGAACATCATGCGCTTGCGTGATTGCAGGGTCTTGCTGTCCGTCGCCGAGACCCGTCCACCGTCCAGGGCCAGTCGGCCACTGGCGACGTGATCAATTACTTTGACCGGGCCCGGGGCCAGACGCAGCACATCACCGTTTTCAATAACGGGCGCTTCCTTGATGCCCAGTTCAGTGGCCAGTTCGGAATGGCGACTGAGATGGCGGGCTTCACCATGGACCGGTACAGCGACTTCGGGCCGCACCAGACCGTAATATTCCTTCAGTTCATCCCGTGCCGGATGACCCGACACATGAACAAAGCGGTCTTTTTCCGTAATAACATTCAGGCCATCATAAACCAGACGGTTCTGCACCAGCCCGATACCGCGTTCGTTGCCGGGAATAATCTTGGACGAAAAGATAACCGTATCGCCCGGCTCCAGATGAATATGGCGATGTTCGTGCATGGCGATACGCGACATGGCACCACGGGGTTCACCCTGACACCCAGTGCACAGGATCAAGGTACTTTCGCGCGGCAGATAAGCGGCCTCGTCTTCGTCCAGAAACGGCGGCAGGTCCTGCAGATAACCGACGGCCTTTGCAGCTTCGACGTTGCGGTGCAGGGAGCGCCCGGACAAAACACACTGGCGGCCATTGGCGTGGGCAGCACGGGCGATACTGCCGATACGGGCCACATTGGAGGCAAAGGTGGTGACAACCACCCGACCGGATAACTCGCCGACCAGTTCGGTCAGACTTTCCAGAACTTCTGATTCAGACTTCGACCGACCAGGCGACAGGGCATTGGTTGAATCACAGATCAGCGCCCGCACCCCTTTATCCCCCAGAGCCCTCAGGGCATCAGTATCCGTCGGCGGACCGACCAATGGATCGGGATCAAGCTTCCAGTCGCCACTATGCACCACGGTGCCAAAACTGGTTTCAATGGCCAGACTGTGGGCTTCGGGAATGGAATGTGTCACCTGGATATATTGCACGGCGAAATCACCGACGGTAACGGAGCCGCCGACTTCCACTTCATGCAAAGGCACCCGGTCCAGCAATCCTGTTTCGCCCAGCTTGCGTTTCAGCAACTGCATGGCAAATGGCGTGGCATAGACCGGACAGTTCAGCCGAGGCCAGAGGTGAGCCACAGCGCCCAGATGATCTTCATGGGCGTGGGTCAGAACCAGACCAACCAGGTCTTTGTTGCGTTCTTCGATAAAGGCCGGATCGGGGAAAAGCAGGTCAATGCCCGGCAGCGTGTCGTCAGCAAAAGTCAGGCCGCAATCGACCATCAACCATTTACCACCACAGCCATACAGCGACATGTTCATGCCAATTTCGCCCGCACCACCCAGCGGGACAAAGAGAAGTTCGTCTGTCAAGGATCAGTCTTTCCGGCTACGTCGGTGAATTTCTACCAGACCACGCATCGTCAGGTCGGGATCGATATGTTGAATAACCTCTGTGCCCGTTGCAAACAAGGGGGCAAGACCGCCGGTGGCAATGACGACCGGGTCCCGGTCGTCACCGGTATCTGATTTAAGCTCGTCAGCGATACGTTTTACCAGACCTTCGATCAGCCCGACATAGCCCCAGTAAACCCCCGACTGCATGGCCTCGGTCGTGCCCCGGCCAATGACATGCTCCGGGCGGGCAACGGCGATGTGCGGTAATTTCGCAGCTGCCATATGCAAGGCTTCCAGCGACAGATTGATGCCGGGCGAAATCACACCACCGCGATAGTTTCCGTCTCCGTCCACCACATCAAACGTGGTCGCGGTGCCGAAATCCAGAATGATCAGGGGACCGTCATAGGTGATGTGGGCGGCAACCGCATTGACCAGGCGGTCCGAGCCGACATCTTCCGGTTTGTCGATCAGAATGCTGATACCAAGTTCAGCCCCGTCCCCGACAACGACCGGATCAATATCAAAATAGGTCCGGCACAAGGCGCGCAGATCAAACAGCACCCTTGGCACAACCGTGGCGATGATTGCGTCCTTGATGTCAGTTGCAGCGATATTCTGTAATCCCATCAACTGGGTCAGCCAGACCGCGTACTCATCCGCTGTTCTGGGGGCCTGGGTGGCTGAACGCCACTGGCAACGA
>Ga0316204_10012822_pt1 | contig 10140 bp, 8 predicted proteins | sample 6monrhotite_MG_2_FD_205661 | JGI IMG/M metagenome (GOLD analysis project Ga0316204, IMG submission 205661) | Microbial mat bacterial communities from mineral coupon in-situ incubated in ocean water Damariscotta River, Maine, United States -... | ecosystem: Environmental > Aquatic > Marine >... | reverse complement strand
AGATTGATCCACGGCCGCTGATGGCTGCGCTGGCCGAGCGCGGCGCGCGCCTCGCTTTGCCGGTCATCGATGCGCCCGGTGAGCCACTGACTTTCCGCGAATGGCGAGCGGGCGACGCGCTCGAGTCCCGCGCCTTCGGTTTGATGGAGCCCGGCGAGAATGCGCCGGAACTCGTTCCGGACATACTTCTGGTGCCTTTGCTTGCGATAGACCCTGACGGCAATCGGCTCGGCTTTGGGCGGGGCTATTACGACCGCACGCTTGCCGGGCTGCGTGCCAGTGGGGCTCCGCTGGCGGTTGGGCTGGCCTATGAGGCGCAGTTGGTAGCCGCTGTGCCGGTGGATGAGTTTGATCAACCATTGGACTGGCTGGTGACCACGGAGCGCGCCATTCCGTTTGGATAATTCTGCCCGCAGGGCCCCTCCCCATCAGGCGAAACATATCTTTACTGCAACCGCTGGCGAGCCGTGATCTCGTGTGCGAATCCGCTTGCACGCAATGCGCGTTTTGAGGCAGTTTGGCGCTCTGAGTTGTTGTTGGCCGGTACCGGGGGCGGAATATGCAAGGATTTTGGACTGGCCTAATGGGACTGGCGCTTGCCTGTGCAGGCACCGCCTCGCCGGCTCAGACCGGTCGCGTTGCCGACGCCGCAGTTTCTCCGGATGGCTCCAGGCTGGCCTATATTCGTCTGCTTGATGATGAGGCCGTGCTGGAAGTCCACCCGCTCGACGGGTCCGGCAGCAGCGCGGTCGCGCTTGATCTGGACACACTCGATCTTCCAGGCCGTTTTCGCCGCATTGGCGGGGACGGGGCATGGGCGGTGGAGGAAGCCCGCGCCTATGTCGGGGTCAGCTTCCTGTCCGGCGAGTATTTGCTGTTGTCGGTGGAAAGCAACGCCAGGGTGATCCGATCGGGTGAGCGCGACGTGTTCGCCCGCTCCTTCATCCTCCGGCTCGCCGATTGGGATCTCGAACCCATGGCGCCCGGGGCCTGGGTTGCAGCGCTTGGCATTGATGCGCCGGATCAGATTGTGACGGTGGAGCCCGATCAGTCATGGAGCAGTCCCGGTGGTGTGACCAATCTTCGCGCCATGGACGGGTATGAGCTCGACCATCCTCGTCTGCCGGAGCTTTCGGTGCGGCACACGCACCGCAATGTGTCGCTGGATGGCCGCCGCGTCCGGCAAGCTCGCCGAACGCCGGCCGCCTACGGCGAACCGGTCGGCTTTGATACGCTTGGCGAGGCCGATCTTGGCTTGAATGACGTCACCCGGACACTCTGGATCCGGTCTGACGGGCAGAGCTGGCAACGCATTCACCCCGACCTTGGTGAGACCTGGGATGCGGCAGGTTTCGATCCGGATCGCGGGTATCGCAAATGGTCGGTGGTGCGCGCCACCACGGCAGGTCTCGATTATGCCGGCGATACGGTGACCCTCGCGGAACTGGTTGGCGAAGAAGGGCTGTTCATCCGCCGGCTGGACATCGCCAGCGGGGAGGTGAGCCACATATTATTCGAAGGCGCCAGCGTAGATTTTGATGGCTTCCTGCTCGACTGGCGAACCAGCCGGGTGATCGGCCTGCGCTGGCTCGGGGTCGATGGCGGCGATTGGTATTGGGCGGACGATTTCAGCCAGATCGCGGGCGAGATCGAGGCGCTGCGCCCCGGGGCCCGGCTTGAAATGATCGACTGGGATCAGGATCTCTCCCGCATCATTGTCCGCCTCAGGTCGGACGATGGAGGCGATGTGTTCTGGCTCTATCAACGCGGGGCCGGCGCGCTGACGCCGATCCAGGTCGACTAGCCGGTGCGCGTGGCGGCTGCCGGCCGCTGATCCAGCACCAGTGCCGTAAACCAACGTCATGCCAGCGCAGGCTGGAATCCAGATTCAGACACCAACACCTGATTGAATCAGCGTCAGTTTTCCTACCGCTTCCGAGCTACAAACTGGGTCCCAGCCTGCGCTAGGATGACGACGAATTGGTGATGTTATCCCCACCCCTCCAACGACGACCTATGATGCTCCCGTTCCGGTCGCACGGGAGGCGTGAGCTCAGTCACTGGCGGCGATCGGGAGCGTGGAGCTCATCCGCACGAAGGTTTGACAGCCTTTAGTTCCGGTGAGGCCATGATCGGGGAAGAGCGGCATTAGGGCTCGACCGTGCATCCCCGGTCATTTCGAGGCAGGGCCCGCAAGGGGTCTGAGTAAAACTCCACGTGTGGGACGTCACGAATGTCACCCCACTCGTCTACTTCAACTCCGGCATTCGCCGGCGTCCCACACACCTCCCACTTTGGGGAGGCCCCGCAAACCTCCAGCCGGAACCCGGCGTGGAGATTTTGGTGCGTCGTCAGTCCGCGCGGAAGCGATTGGTCATCGGATAGCGGCGGTCGCGGCCGAAATTCTTCGGGCCGATCTTGACGCCGGGCGGGGCCTGGCGGCGTTTGTATTCGGCGCGGTAGAGCAGGTTTTCGACCCGGCGGACGGTTGGCGCATCATAGCCCTCGGCGACAAGATCGCGCGGGGCTTTTTCGTCCTCGATCAGGCCGTAGAGGATGGCGTCGAGAATTTCATAGGGGGGCAGGCTGTCCTGGTCGGTCTGGTCGGGGCGCAGCTCGGCACTGGGTGCCTTGGTGATGATGCGCGGCGTGATGACCTCGCCGGCCGGACCGGATCCGATCGCGGCGCGGGCCTGATTGCGCCAGCGTGCCAACTCATAAACTTCGGTCTTGTAGATATCCTTGAGGGCGTTGAAGCCGCCATTCATATCGCCATAGAGGGTGGCATAGCCAACCGCCATTTCCGACTTGTTGCCGGTCGACAGCACCATCGGGCCAAACTTGTTGGAGAGGGCCATCAATACGACACCGCGAGCCCGCGACTGGATATTTTCCTCGGAGGCGTCGGGCTCGGTGCCGCGAAAGGCCGGTGCCAACACTTTGCCAAAACTGGCAATCGCCGGTTCGACATCGATAATGTCGTAGCGAATGCCGAGGCGTCGGGCGCAATCCTTCGCGTCTTCCAGGCTGTCTTCGCTGGTATATTTCGATGGCATCATCACCGCCCAGACCTTGTCCGGTCCCAGCGCGTCGACGGCAATGGCAGCGCTGATCGCGCTGTCGACCCCGCCGGACATGCCGAGCACGACGCCGGGAAAGCTGTTCTTGGTGACGTAATCGCCCAGGCCGCGACACATCGCCAGCCAGTCGGCTTCCAGCCCGATGACAGATTTCGCCGATTTCACGCCTTCGCTGTGCCAGCCGGTCCCGGTCCGGGTCCACGTGACGAGGTCCATCGCCTCCTCGAAGGCCGGCAGGCGCTGGCATTCGATGCCATCGCTGTCGCGAGAGAAGCTGGCGCCATCGAAGACGAGCTCGTCCTGACCGCCAATCTGGTTGACGAAGATCAGCGCTTTCGGCCCGGCCCAGCGCTGATACCAGCGCTCAAAGGCCGCCTGCCGTTCCAGCTCGATCGTCCGGCGCCAGGGCGAGCCATTGATCGAGATCATCATCTCGCAGCCCTGGGCGATCAGGGCGTCGGGCACGGCGTCGCGCCAGATATCCTCGCATACCGGCAGGCCGAGCTTGATGCCGCGCCATTTGACGATATCGGGCATCGGGCCGGGCGCGAAGACGCGCTTTTCATCGAACACGGAGTAATTCGGCAAATCGTGCTTGAAGCGCAGAGCGAACAGCCGGCCCTCATCGAGCAGGGCAACGGCATTGTGCAACAGATCACCCTGGCGCCAGGGCAGGCCGATCAGAATCGCCGGGCCGGACCGGGTTTCAAGCGCCAGCGTGTCGAGGGCGCGCTGGCAAGCCTCGACGGCCGCTGGTTTGAGCACCAGATCCTCGGGCGGATAGCCGAGCAGGAAAAGTTCGGGAAAGACAATCAGATCCGCGCCGCGTGTGCGGGCATCGGCGTGAGCGGCGCGAGCCCGTGCCAGATTGCCGGCGACATCGCCGACGACCGGGTTGAGCTGAGCGGAGAGTATCTTCACTGTCTGGGTCATGGCCCGCGATCTATCCCGCCGCGCCGCGTCGGGCAAGCGTCGTCAGGATCCGTAGACCCGGGCCCCGTCGACGGCGCGTGCCGCATCAAGCGCCCGCAGGCCGGCAATGCCGGGCACAGCGACCGGTGCGCCATCAAGCACGGCAGCAATGAAAGCCTTCACATTGGCACCCAGCGAATCGCGCGCCATGTCGGTGTCGGCGAAGCCGGGATTGAGTTTGAACGGGGTCGTGTTCTCAAACGTCTTGGCGATGAAATCGACGTCGACCACGCCCTCGGCATATTCGACCCGCATCTTGCGATCGCGCTCATGATGCACCCGGCTCGAGCTCAGTTCGGCGATACAGCCATTCTCGAAGGTCAACACGGCGCTGGCGATGTCGGGATGGCCAAACCGGCCCTTGTCGACCTTGCCCTCAACCTTGGTCACCGCAGCACCGGCCAGGGCAATTGCCAGATCGAGATCATGGATCATCAGATCGAGGGTCACCGAGACATCGAGATTGCGATCCGACGCCGGACCCATGCGGCGCGCGATAATCCGCTTCGGTGCCACGGGCACCTGAAACAGGCCCATCGCATTGAAGACGAAACGTTCCTGGTGCCCGACCTGCAGCACGCAGCCATGCGCGGCGGCGAGGCCGATCAGTTCGCGCGCTTCCTCGACCGAGGAGGCGATCGGTTTTTCCACCATTACATGCCGGCCCGAAGCCAGGCTCGCGGCCGCGGCTTCGAAATGGTGCACGGCGGGGCTGGCGACGGTGAGAGCATCACAGGCGGAGATCAGGCCAGCGAGCGTGTCGAAGCTACGGGCGCCGTGCCTGGCGGCCAGCTCCCGGGCGCGTTCGAGATTGGGGTCATAGATCCCGACGAGCACGGCGCGGTCGTCGGCGGCATATTTGGCGGCATGAAATCCGCCGAATACTCCGGCGCCGACAACTCCAGCGCGGACAATCATGGAATCAGACATCTTCTCTACGTTCCCCGCCGGATACCGGCCCTGGCCACTCCCGGCCCCATCGAATACCGGCTCCATACAAGCGCAGGCCGGGCAATCAAGTCACAGTCACATCACCACCGACCGCACATCCTCGCCGCCGGTCAATCTCAGTCCGCGCCCGTGAGCGATTTGCTCATGCGGTAATTATGCAATTCAACGCCGCGAATCATCGGCTTCTGCGCCGCCTCGACCGTCCAGCCCTGGCGCTCGAACAGAATGCGGGCGCGAGCGCTGGCATCGCTGTAGAGACGCTGCATGCCGGTTTTGCGGGCGTGAGCTTCCAGCTGGTCATACAGGAGTTGTGCCACGCCATGGCCAATATGCTTCGGATCGACAAAGGCCAGATCAATATAGCCATCAGGCTTGACGCTCATGAAGCCGATAACCGCGCCGTCGAGCTCGGCGACAAACACTGTCTGCGGCGTCAGGCGCTTGTCCCAGGCCTCGACCTCCGGCGGCGCCGGCGCCCAGGCCGCGCGCTGTTCGGTGGAGTATTCCGGCCCGGCCCCCTCGCGCACGGCGCGGTAGAAGACACGGGTCATGGCCGCGATATCGCTACGCTCGCCGCGGCGCAGAACAATCCCGGCGGGGTGATTTGAGGTCGTTTGCATTGGCTTCAGCCTCCCCTACTTGCGGTCCGGCGTCCGCGCTCTACCATGAAGCGAGATTGGAGGGGATGGCCGGTGACACAAATTTCAAGGCTGATGGCCTCGCGCCCGAAGATTCCACTCCACCGACTTTCCGGTCGCGGGCGCATGCCGCCGGCGATATCCTACGAAATCAGCGATTCCGGACCAACCGGAACGGTTTCCTCCCCACCCCATTGCAAGGAGAGACGTCATGAAGTCTCGTGAAATCCACCTCAATGCCTACCTCAAGGGCGCCCCGAAGACCGAAAACTACTCGGTCGTCGAAACCGATCTGCCGGCCCCGGCCGAGGGCCAGGTCACGGTGCGCAATCTTTATATCTCGGTTGACCCCTATATGCGCGGCCGGATGAGCGGCATCAAAACCTATATCGACCCGTTCAAACTCGGTGCGGTGATGGAGGGCGGCGCCGTCGGCGAAGTCGTCGAGAGCCGGTTCGAGGGATTGAAGCCCGGCGACCATGTGATGTCGATGCTGGGCTGGCGTGAAGCCTATACGGCGTCAGGCAAGGCGGTTCAGAAGATCGATACCAGCCTGCTGCCGCCGCAGGCCTTTCTCGGAATTGCCGGGCTGACCGGCCTGACCGCCTATGTCGGCATTCGCCGCATAATCGACCTGCAGGCTGGCGAGACGATGTGGATGTCGGCCGGTGCCGGCGCTGTCGGTTCGGCCGGCATTCAGTTCGCCAAGGCGATGGGCGCCAATGTCGTCGCCACCGCCGGCGGCCAGGAGAAATGCGACTATCTCAAAACAATCGGTGCCGATCACGCCATTGATTACAAGGCGACTGACGACCTCAGCGCGGCCATCCGGGCCGCCGTCCCCGCAGGCGTTGACGGCTATTTCGAAAATGTCGGCGGCACGCACTTCACCGCCGCCCTCAATACGCTCAAGCAGTTCGGGCGCATGGCAGCCTGCGGCATGATCCAGCGTTACAATGACGCCGAGCCGGCCAGCATCACCGATAATCTGACCTTCATCGTCGGCAAATCGCTCAAGATCCAGGGCTTCATCGTTTCCAACCATCTCGATATCCAGCCCGAATTCATCAAGGATCTGAGTACCTGGATGATGGCGGGCAAGATCACGCCGGCCGAGACGATTCTGGACGGCATCGAGAAGGCGCCGGAAGCCTTTGCCGGCCTGTTCGCCGGTCTCAACAAGGGCAAGATGCTGGTCAAGATTTGAGCAAAACCGAACCCGAACCCCGTGTTGTCGAAGACGTGCTCGACGAGGTCCTGAGCTTCAACTACCGGAGCCTCAGGACCTTGCGGGACATATTTCTGCGCCCTGGCCACGTCGCCGCGACCTTCGCGTCCGGCGACCGGGCGACCTATACCCCGACCATGCGGGTCTGGTTCGCCGTCGTCTCCTGGCTGTTTCTGCTCAGCGTCATCTGGGGTGGGTTCGGCGAATTGATCCTCCGCTCCAGCGAGACGACCGGCGGCGGGCTCGACCAGCTCATTGTCGAAGGCCGGCGCGACATCGCCGCGATGACAGGCCATATTTCAACGGTGTCGGGCTTGTTATTTGTCCCGGTCACGGCCGCTTTCACCATGCTCGGTGTGCTGGTCCTTCGCTCATTCAGGCGCGAGCTGAGCTTTCTCCAGACGGTGCAGTGTTACTTTGTGCCGGTCACGGCCATGGCGGCGGTCAGCACGGTGATGCTGGTGCTCTCGGCGATACAGCCCGGATTGCTGCTCTGGGCCCCGCTGATCAATTATGGGGTCTTCGTCTTCGCCGCCACTGCGGTGATCCGCGCCGTTTTCGCCCGCACTCTGGCGGGGGTTATCGTCAAGACGGCGGCCCTGACACTGGTGGTCTTCGCGCTGACGACTGTGGCGACCCTGATCACATTCACCATCGGCATCATCTATGCCCTGATCGCCGTGCCGCCGAATTTCTAGGCTAGCGCCGCGACAGTCTTCCCTGGACCCAGCCGCCAGAAATCGCCGCCAGTCCGGCGGCCCAATCCGGGCCGACTCCGAAACGCTCGAGCAGCAAATATGTCCCCACAGCGGCCGCCAAAGCGAAGGGCAGCACGCGAATCGCCCGAATCGCTGCGGGCGTATTAGGGTCTGGTTCACCTTGAAACATGCCTTTCAAGGTACGCAATTGAGGGGCCACAGCCCCTATTTCAGGCTTTTCCGTATAAAAATGCAGCGATTTCACTCGGATTCACCTGTTGAGGCTTGCAAACAGCCTCGGTTATTGGCCTTGTTGGCGGGTCAACGAACACGCGAAAAACCGGCTAGATGCGATGACCGTGTCGGCCGGAACGCGACAAACTGGGGGGAACCCTATGAACAAGTCAGACCTCGCCAAAGCCGTCAGCGAAAAGACCGGCCTGTCCCGCACACAAGCGGGCGACGCCGTCGACGCTGCGATCGATGCCATCATTGGCTCGGTCAAAGGCAATGACAGCGTCCAGCTTGCCGGTTTCGGCACGTTCCACGCCAAACATCGTGAAGCTCGTGAAGTGCGCAATCCGCGTACCGGCGAGAAAATGATGTCGAAGGCTCGCACCCAGGCGGCATTCCGTCCGGCTGCTGCCCTCAAAGATATCTAATCAGCGCTAATCAGCACTGATGAAACGCCGCCCGAAGCAATTCGGGCGGCGTTTTTCGTTTGGCGTTGTGATGCTTGCCGGAGAAGGGTCTGAAATCAGGCCGCGTCGGTGCTCCGATTGACCCGCACCCGCTTGAGCGATTCCGAAATGCGAAACGCCATTTCAAGCGCCTGCTCGGCATTCAGCCGCGGATCGCAATGGGTATGGTAGCGCGATGCCAGATCAGCCTCGGTGACTGCATTGGCACCGCCGACGCATTCGGTGACATTGCTGCCCGTCATCTCGATATGGACCCCGCCTGGATAGGCGCCCTCGGCATAGAGAACATCCATGAAGCCTTCGAGCTCGTCGAGGACGCGTTCGAAATCGCGGGTCTTGTAGCCGCTGGCCGTCTTCATGGTATTGCCGTGCATCGGATCGCTTGACCAGACGACCTTGCGCCCGGCGCGGGTCACGGCGCGGGCCAGGGCCGGTAGATTCTCGCGCACATTATTGGCACCCATGCGAGTGATCAGGACGAGACGTCCTGCCTCATTGGTCGGGTTGAGCGCATCGATCAGAGCGAGCAAGTCATCGGGCTTCATGGTCGGGCCGCATTTGACACCAATCGGATTGGAGATGCCGCGGGCGTATTCGACATGCGCGCCATCGAGCTGACGCGTCCGCTCGCCGATCCACACCATATGCGCCGAGGTCGCATACCATTGCCCGGAATTGGGGTCGCGCCGGGTCAGCGCTTCCTCATAGGGCAGATGCAGCGCTTCATGGCTGGTGAAAAAGTCCACAGTTTCCAGCGAAGGCGCGCTATCGCGGCCGACACCGCAAGCCTTCATGAAGGCCAGCGCTTCGGAAATCCGGTTGGCGGTCTCCTCATAGCGTTCGGTCGCGGGGCTGTCCTTGACATAGTCGAGCGTCCACTGGTGCACATTGTTCAGATCGGCATAGCCGCCCGAGGCAAAGGCCCGCAGCAAGTTCATCGTCGAGGCCGACTGGTCATAGGCCCGGATCAGACGCTGCGGATCGGGCTGTCGTCCCTGGGGCGTGAAGGCCATGTCATTGACGCTGTCGCCGCGATAGCTCGGCAGGGAGACCCCGTCGATCGTCTCAAGATCAGCTGAGCGCGGTTTGGCAAACTGGCCGGCAATCCGGCCCAGCTTCACCACCGGCTTCGAGGCGGCAAAGGTCAACACGACGGCCATCTGCAGCAGAACGCGGAACGTATCGCGCACGCCTTCGGTGGAAAATTCCTTGAAGCTCTCGGCACAATCGCCGCCCTGCAGCAGGAAGGCATTGCCCGCAGAGACATCGGCCAATTGCCGGCGCAGGCGGCGCGCTTCGCCGGCAAACACCAGAGCCGGCCGGTTTGCCAGTTCGGCAATGGCGCGGTCGAGCGCCGCCGGGTCGGCATAATTGGGCATTTGTTCGACGCGTTTGGAACGCCATGAATTCGGAGACCAGGTCATATCACTCAGCAGCTTTCAAATCGGGCGGCGACCATTTTTGCTTCATGGTCACCAATTCTTCGGCACTCGTCGGATGCACGGCACAGGTCATGTCGAACTGTGCCTTGGTCAGGCCCGCCTTGACGGCAATCCCCACCATCTGGATCATTTCCGGCGCATCCGGCCCGACAATATGCACGCCAAGCACCCGGTCTGTCTCCCCGTCGACGACAAGCTTCATCAACATCCGGCTAGCATCATTGGTTAGCGAAATTTTCATGGGCCGGAAACTGGTCTTGTAAATGTCGACCTGCGCAAAGCTTTTGCGCGCATCGGCCTCTGACAGGCCGACCGAACCAACCGGCGGCTGGGTGAATACCGCAGAGGCGATGTCATTGTGATCATAAGCCGTCGGCTGACCACCAAACACGGTCGCCGCAAAGGCGGAACCCTCACGGATCGCCACCGG
>Ga0316204_10012820_pt1 | contig 10143 bp, 9 predicted proteins | sample 6monrhotite_MG_2_FD_205661 | JGI IMG/M metagenome (GOLD analysis project Ga0316204, IMG submission 205661) | Microbial mat bacterial communities from mineral coupon in-situ incubated in ocean water Damariscotta River, Maine, United States -... | ecosystem: Environmental > Aquatic > Marine >... | reverse complement strand
AAACAACACGACCATTTAAGTCTGAAATCTCTACCTTATCTAATGCAATACCACTATTTTTTATAGTAATATTTCCATTTGATGGGTTTGGATAAATAGCAACTGCGTTGTCAAAACTATATGAATCTACAGAAAGCGTACTAAACGTAAAACCACTAGCTTCCATTGCGTCAGCTGCAGAATCGGCTGTTCCTGCATTAGAGTTTTCTCCTGCCCAATTAGCAGGATTACTGATAGCTGCGAGTGCAGCAGCTGGGTTTGAGAATGTTGTAGGTCCCGTATACCAATTATTATCATATTCACCAGAAGCAGTAGCGCCAAATGCAAATGTAACTCCTGTACTTGGTTCTAAAGATTGTGAACCTGAACAGCCACCTTGAGTAGATGTACAGGCTGTATCCCATGACGTACCATCAAAGAAAGCACTATATATAAAAGTTGGATTTGTTTCTGTGCCAGTATAAACAATAGTTTGATCTCCAGCAGTAGAAAGAGAGTAGGTGGCTGAGCCTGTTTCTACTGCTCCATCAGGCGAGCTAAAAACGCCAACTGGGTTAGGTGCTTGATTAGGATTAGCTGATAAGATATCTATTACTGTACCAGCACTAAGATTGGTTTGTGCTGTAAAAGTTATGATACCTTCATTATTATCGAGTGACGTACCATTACTACTTCCATTTTCTGTGACTTTGAAAGTAGTACCTGTTGTTATGTCTCTAAGAAGTAACAAACCTAATCTATCGACATTAGCTGTTGGACCATAAGGTGCTGAATTTGTTTCACCTAAATGATAGATAACCGCAATGTCTCCAGATACAAGTGTGGTTTGAGCTGAACAAAATGCTGAGATCATAAAAAATAAAATGTAAAGTTTTTTCATAATAATTAGTTTTAAATTAATAACGATTTATAATCAAAGGTACTGAATTATTCAAATAACACATCCAGTAGCCTTTTATATTTTACTTAATCAACTTTTTACTTATGGAAGAAAACATATCTTTTAAAGCATTAACGTAATTTGTTGCTGTTTAGGGTCTTACTAAATAAACTAACTTCATGTAATTCCAAAAAAAGTTATCGCTCTAGTAGGACCGAAGATTTAATTAGTAGGTGAGTTAACATTAATAGTACCTGAAGTTGATGTGTTTAGAATAGAAATTTTTATTTCTTTAGTCTAGCAAATTTATAGTCAGATATAAGGATTATAACTTTTGCAGGAATAACTAAAATAAAAAAGCTCCTAATTAAAAAATTAGGAGCTTTTTTGTAAAAATAATTTAATTTATTCAATTATCAACTTTTTAACGGTTGATGCATTATTAGAAGTTAATGTCATTAAATACATACCTGAAGATAATTTAGAACTTAAATTTAGTGCTTTATCTTCTCTTATACCATTTAAATCTTGATTAAAAACAACACGACCGTTTAAATCTGAAATCTCTACTCTATCTAATGCAATACCACTATTTTTTATAGTAATATTTCCATTTGATGGATTAGGGAATATAGAAAAGTCGTTATCTAAATCAAAATCTTGATTAGATAATGTAGAAGACACTGCTTCTACTACAATATCATCTAATACAATTTCTTCTTGTACACCAAAATTTAAACGTATTCTAACTCTCATATTAGTACCTGATATAGTAGATCCTGCTCTAGAATTAAGGTTGTAAGAGACATCGCGCATTACATTTGTAGTTCTTACTGTAGCCGAACCGTTTAAATCGTCATCTTCAAAAAAATTGAACATTCCGCCTGGCTCAGTTACACCTCTAAACTCTCCTATTTTAACCCAAGTATTAGAGCCATCTAATTCATATTCAACAATAAGGTAATTTGATGGTTCATATCTATCAAGACCATCATTAGTAGCTCCTACTTTTAGGCTTACAGACATATCTACTGCTCCAGCAACTGAAAAACTGTTTGTTGTTAGCCTAATTTCACCTGTACCTCCAACATAGCCATCAAAATCTTCTCCTGCAATAATAGTAGATCCTTCAATATTAGTAGGGTCTACATCAATATAAGTATACGATGGTGAAACTCTTGAGAAGTAATCGGATGGGACATTAAAAAGAGTGAAATCCACATTGTTATCCAAAGAATTAGTAAGGTTGTAAGTATCCTCATCAGGCCCTTCAAAACCATTAGAATATAATGGTATTTGAGCATAGGTATATGTAGTTAGTAAACAAAAAAATAGTTTTAAAAAAGTGTAGTTTTTCTTCATAATAAATAAGATTAATTAATAGCCATAAAAAAGGCACTTATTAAATTTAACAAGTACCTTTTAGTTTATACAGGAATATTAGCTTCTAGAAGGAAATATACCTTGCAAAGCAATAACATAATTCATTCCTAAAAAAGGATTTCTAATAGGAAAGGATTGTCCACCACCTTGAGCTGAAATACTCCCTTGAGCTAAAGTTGTATTTGGCGCACCTTCATGATAGATTTCAGATGCTCCTAAAGAGGTTACTGCCGAAGGCGCATCATCGTCTGCAGCAGCATTAGAGACACTTATTGCTCCACCATGATTATGGTTTGGCATTTCATTAACATTTAATGTATGTGCTTCTGCTCCACCTCTTTGTCCCCAAGAAATGTTAGATAGGCCATTACCATTACCCATACCTACAGCTGCTCTTCCTCTTAAATCTGGCAATCCAAAAGTTGTTCTTCCATCACCACCATAGGTAGTTCCTATAAGTGAAAATAAAGCTGTGTTTTGGCTAATTGGTAATAATTGTCCGTGACAAAATGCCCAACCTCTTGGCGCAAAATTTCCTCCGAACATCATAATTTGTGCAATAAATGGTTCCATAATTTTTAGTTTTTTTAAGTTAATAATAAATTTATAGCGATTATTCTGCTAAATTACAGTGACTTACCGTTGTATTAGCAAGCAAAAGCACTCGAATAAAAAAACAAGTAGATATACCTGTTTTTAACTACTTATAGCCATACAAGCATTTTATTTTACTACTTTTAGATGATATTAATCTTAATCTATTTAAAATATGAAAGCAAAACCAATTGACATTAACGATGCAATCGCTTACGCAAAAAAATGGCAAGAAGAAAATGAAAACCATGCTAAAGCGCATTTAATTCCAGTAAACGACTTAATAGCTTGTCTACAAGAAATGAGTGTTTTAGTAGCAGACGAATCTGGAAAATACAGCATAGAGAATGTTGAAAACTCTGGTGTTCGCGCTTACATGGGCATTAATAGACCTGAAGGTTCTTCTCCAAGTCCTCAAACAGAAAAACTGCTTATTGTAGGAACTAAAGTAGATTGTAAAGGCATACATAGAGATTTGGTAGAAGGCGAAAAACCTTCTGGATGTGATGACGAAGCTGTAGACAAAGTTGTTGCTGCATTAGCAGGTAGTGGAGTTTATGATGTAACAGAACCTTGTCCTGATAATTGTGACCCTAACAGTCCATTATTTAATCCATAAAAATGAAATGAAATCTATTGATAGTATTTTAAGAATTCTAGCTTATTTATTACTTCTTATAAATACAATTTTATTCACCTACAATTATTTAAACAGAAACAAAAGTAAAGCCGTTAAATATCTTACTATTTATTTAGCGCTTTCCTTTTGTTTCTCTATTACAAGTAAAATAGTTGTAGTTTATCATGAGGAACTTAATATTGAAAAAAGCAATCTGTTCTTAACACACTTTTTCTTTATTTCTCAATTTATTTTTTTGTCTCTTTTTTATAATTTACTATTTACAAAAAAGCAGAAATATTATCAGTTAATAATTAGTGTTTTAGTTTTTTTGGTTTTGTTAATTCAATATTCTACAAACACCAATTTATTTAATAAGTTTAATCTATTAGAAATACTAATTACCTCGTTGCCTTTAATTATATATTCCATTTTTCATCTCTATAATTCTTTAGGTAAAAGAGGTAAGTTTATGTATGTAAATGCTGGAGTATTAGTTTATCTTTCTGTAAGTACGCTTGTTTTTATTTTAGGAAACTTACTTAATACAATAGATCGATCATTATCGTCTAGCATATGGTTTTTAAATAGGTTGTTTTATGTAGGCTATTTAATATTATTTTTAATAGAGTGGAAAAAGAGTTTATGGAGAACGGTAAGTTAATTATACAAGCTTTAGTTTATGGCATCATATTTTTGGTGTTAGTTACTACAGGATTAATTCTGTTCTTTCATTACTCTAGGCAAAAAATTGTGCAAAAAGAATTAGAAAAAGCAGCTCTAAAACTAGAAAACCAGCAAAAAATATTACAAACATCAATAGATATTCAAGAAATAGAACGCAAACGCATTGCGCAAGATTTACACGATGCTATTAGCTCTAAATTAAACATTGTAAGCTTATCAACCAATGTGCTTTTATTAGATAAAACCATAACTCAAAAACAAAAGCAAGCTTTAGAACAAGTACTGCGTATTACTAGTGAAACATTAGAAAGTTCTCGTAAAATAGCTCACGATTTATTACCTCCAATACTAGAAGAGTTTGGTCTTAAAGCTGCACTAGAAGAGTTATTAGAAGAGTATTCTACTAATACCAATATACATATTGAAAGTAATATTGAAAACCTTCCTAAACTGTCTCAAAATAATCAGTTGCATATTTTTAGAATAATACAAGAGCTAATTAATAACTCTATTAGACACGGCAAAGCAACAGAATTAGTAGTGTATATGGAACGTGATGCTAATAGTTTTGTATTAAGATACCAAGACAATGGCAAAGGCTTTACGGTTAAAGATGTTGAAGAAAAATCTGGAATTGGACTTCAAAATATAAAAAGTAGAATTAAAGTACTACACGGAACATTAAAAATAGATAGCACTCCAAATAGTGGAAGCCAATTTATAATACGCTGTAAATATGGAGAATAAAATAAAAATTGCATTAGCAGACGATGAACTTTTATTTAGACAAGGCCTTAAAGCTATTCTAGAAAGCAGCGATACTATTGATGTTGTGTTTGATGCCAAAAACGGACAACACTTAATAGATTTGTTAAGGACTTCTAATTTACTTCCAGAAATTGTAATTACAGATCTTAAAATGCCAGAATTAAATGGTGTAGAAGTTACTAAGCTAATTAGAAAAGAGTTTCCAAATATTAAGGTTATTGCCTTGACAAGTTATTTTAGTAAACCTTTTATTCTTAACATGATATCTATTGGTGCAGTTGCTTATTTAGCAAAAAATAGTACACCTGCTTTAATGATTAAAACCATAACAGAAGTTTCTAAAAAAGGCTTTTATTATGATGAACAAGTCATGACATTTATACATGAAAGCATTGTTAATCCTGCAGATAAAAAAGTGAAATCTAATTTTGATACAAACTACTTTACAAAAAGAGAAATAGAAGTTTTAAAATTAATTTGCAAACAATTAACTACCAATGATATTGCCGAAACGCTTTTTATTAGTCCAAGAACAGTTGAAGGACATCGTAATAATTTACTGCTTAAAACAGAGTCTAAAAACGTTGCTGGCTTGGTTATTTATGGCTTAAAAAACAAATTAGTGTCTTTAGAAAACGACTCGTTTTAAAACAAAAAACACCTATTTCTAGGTGTTTAATCTCTTAATTTCTTAAAATTAATCTCTTGCTCCAAAAACTTGTAAAGCCCAATATAATAAAGAAGCAATAGCACCAATTGCGGCAACTAAATAGGTTCTTGCTGCCCATTTAAGGGCATCTTCAGAACCTTTATATTCTTCTTGAGATACAATGTTCTTATTTTTTAACCAAGCCAAAGCACGATTACTAGCATCATACTCTACTGGTAAAGTAACAACACTAAATAAAGTAGCAAAAGCCATCATTATTAAACCTGCAATAGCAACATACTGTCCTGCAGCACCAAGAGCATTTGAAGCCATAAGTGCAACACCTCCAAAAACTATCCATTGCGACATGCTTGATGTTACTTGAACAACTGGCACTAATTTAGAACGCATGGTTAAGTATTGGTATGCTGTTGCATGTTGCACAGCATGTCCCACTTCGTGAGCAGCAACTGCTGCTGCTGCCGCATTACGCTGGTTATAAACGGCTTCGCTTAAATTAACTGTTTTGTTTGTTGGATTGTAGTGATCTGTTAAACGTCCTGGAGTAGAAATTACCTCAACATCTCTAATACCATGGTCTGCCAACATTTTTGTTGCTATCTCTGCACCACTCATACCATTTCTTAATTGTACTCTAGAATACTTAGCAAATTTCTTTTTTAACTGGTTACTAACCAACCAACTTACTAAAGAAATGGCTCCAATTAGGATATAGTAGCCTGTATAACCTGTCATCATATTTTTTTTATTTAAAATTTACAAAATAAATATAGCAAAAAGTAAGCCAATTTTCGTTTAAGAAAATTTGTCAGTTTTACTGTTTTATTAGGTGTGCTTTTTGGGTTACTGTAATTGGATAACTAATAACTTCTATATCATCTTCTATCGCTTTAGTAACTGTTTTAGCGTTTTTACCAGAGAATACAATTTCAAAAGTCATATAATCTGGAAAGAAAGCTTCTGTAGTCATCAACAAATTGCCTTGTACTTCAAAAACATTATAAAGGACATTATCTACTAATTTAGCACCTAAAATAATACCATTATTTTCGTCTATAACATATTCTCCTTTGTCTTTATCTATGGTTTTTAAGGTGTAATTTCTATCGTTGCGTTTACCATCAAAAATATAAACAATTTTATAGTTATAAATTCCTGTAGAGTCTGTAGAAGTGAGATGAAATTCCATGCCAATATTTTGTTTGCCTTTGGCATTGGTTATTTCTAGGTCGCCTTTATAAACACCAAAATAACTGTCTGGAAAAATTAAAGTTCCATCTTGCGCTTTCGCGGAAACACTAAGAAGTACTATTATTACGAGAAGAATGCGTTTCATAATTATACATTTATAACGTTAGTTATGGTAAGAATGAATAACATTTACCACAATCTCGTCCTCAAAAATAACAATAAGTGTTTCTTCCTTTACTTCAAAAAAAGTTGGTGCTGAGCCTAAGGAATACACCAAATGGTCCTTACCTTTTAATGTGGACGCTTTAGTAACATTACCTAATAACGAAATTATTTCGGGTTTTGTTTTACCATAAAATATATTACTATTAATAATATTCTTAGCCATAAGGTAACGTGTAGAAGGACTTGTTTGCCACTCTACTTGGTTAAATTGCTTTTCGTTAACATCAATAACAAAATAACTAATAACGCCTGCTAAAAGTAAAACACCTACGAATATTACTATTTTTTTAACCAACGATATTTACAATTTTACCTGGTACAACAATTATTTTTTTAGGTGCTCTACCATCTAATTGTGCGATGGTTTTTTCGTGAGCCATCACTGCTTTTTCTATATCGTCTTTACTTAAATCCATAGGTAATTCTAGCGTAAAACGCATTTTACCATTAAATGAAATGGGATAGTTTTTACTGCTTTCAACTAAATGGCTTGCATTAAACTCTGGAAAAGCAACGGTTGAAATTGATCCTGTATTTCCTAATTTACTATATAATTCTTCAGCAATATGAGGTGCATAAGGTGAAATTAAAATTAATAAGGGTTCTAAAATAGCTTTACTTGTACACTTTTGTGCTGTGAGTTCGTTTACAGCAATCATAAAGGTAGAAACCGACGTGTTAAAAGAGAAATTCTCGATGTCTTCTTGTACTTTTTTTATGGTTTTGTGTAATGTTTTTAAGTTGTCTTTTGTTGGCGCTGTAGCGTTTACTTTTAAACCATTTTCACCAACGTACAATTTCCATAATTTCTTTAAAAAATTATGTACACCTGTAATACCAGCAGTATTCCAAGGTTTATATTGCTCTAAAGGTCCAAGGAACATTTCGTAGAGTCTTAGACTGTCTGCACCAAATTGTTCACAAATAACTTCTGGATTCACTACATTTAACCATCTTTTAGACATTTTTTCAACTTCTCTTCCAACAAGAAAAACACCATTATCTTCTAATATAAAAAGAGCTTTTTCGTATTCCTTACTTGTTTTTTGAATCTTAAACAAATCAATATCTAATTCATCTGAAGCATTAACTCTGTTTACATCTACTCTTATTGGGTTAATATAATAAGACAAAATAGATTCACCGTTTAACAACTCCTCTCTAACTTCTTTACTAATATCTAAAACACCAAGAATACTATTAAATAGTGTATTCTTTTTAGATGGATCATGATGTAAGCTTTTTATACCTGAACAACTAACCGAATTTTTCATGTTAGAACTTTCAAAAATCAAATCTTTAGAAACGAAAATATTTACTTTTTGCCCGGAACCATTATGAGAATAGTCTGTTGAAAATTCGAATTCATTTTCTCTTAGACTATATTTTTTTGATAAATGATTTACTCTAATATTGGTAATATTTAATGCTATTGCACTAGTCCCAAGTATCATTCCTTGATTTATCAGCTTCTTAAAAGGTTCATCAACGTTTACAAAACCTCTGTCTTTTAATAGTTTAACCCAAAATCGTGAGTACAATAAATGTCCTGTAGCATGCTCTGCTCCACCAATATATAAATCTACATTTTCCCAATAATCTAAAGCGTCTTTACTTGCAAAAACACCATCTCTGTTAGCTGCTTCTTCCATATAACGGAAAAAATACCACGAACTTCCTGCCCAACCAGGCATGGTGTTAAGTTCTAGAGGAAATACCGTTTCATTATCCACTTTATCGTTGGTAACAACTGTATTTAAATTGGTGTCCCAAGCCCAAACCTCTGCACGACCTAAAGGTGGTTCGCCTTCTTCGGTTGGTAAATATTTTTCTACTTCTGGTAATTGTATTGGTAAATGTTCTGCAGCAATCATTTGTGGCATACCGTTTACATAATACACTGGAAATGGTTCGCCCCAATAACGCTGTCTTGAAAATACAGCATCACGCAATCTGTAGTTGGTTTTACCTTCGCCTTGACCTAATTGCTCTAACTCGTAGATGGCACGTTTTGTTGCTTTTTTATAGTTCATTCCGTCTAGGAAATCGCTATTTGCTATCTTAACGTTATCTTTTCCTGTAAAGGCTTCTTCACTAATATCTACACCTTCAAAAATATTTGGAATATCTATTCCAAAATGTTTTGCAAAATCGTAATCTCGTTGGTCTCCACATGGCACAGCCATTACTGCTCCTGTTCCGTAGCTTGCTAAAACATAATCGCCAATCCATATTTGAATGGGTTCTTTTGTAAATGGATGCTCTGCAAATGCTCCTGTAAATACACCAGAGATGGTTTTTACATCTGCCATACGATCGCGTTCGCTTCGTTTTGCGGTTTTTTCTATGTAGGCATTAACAGCTTCTTTTTGTTCAGATGTTGTTATTTTAGAAACGAGTTCGTGTTCTGGTGCTAAAGTCATGAAACTTACACCAAAAATGGTATCTGGTCTTGTTGTGAAAACTTCTATTGTATCTTCATGACCATTAACATTAAAAGTTACAGATGCTCCAACCGATTTTCCAATCCAATTGCGTTGTGTTTCTTTTAAAGCGTCTGTCAAGTCGATAGTGTCTAAACCTTGTAAAAGTCTTTCGGCATAGGCAGAAATACGCATACTCCATTGTGTCATTTTCTTACGCACTACAGTATGTCCACCACGTTCTGAAACACCATTTACAATTTCATCGTTTGCTAAAACGGTTCCTAAAGCAGGACACCAATTCACTTCGGTTTCTGCTAAATAAGTTAATCTGTATTTTAAAAGTATTTCTTGTTGTTTTTCGGCTGAAAAACTATTCCAGTCTTCAGCTGAAAAAATTTCAATACCATCATCGCAAGCTACATTAACATTGGCATTTCCTTCTGATGAAAAAATCGAAATTAATTCTTCTATAGCTTTAGCTTTATTATCATCATTGCAATAATACGATTCAAACAACTGAATAAATATCCATTGTGTCCATTTGTAATATTCTGGATTAGAGGTTCTCACTTCTCGAGACCAATCAAAAGAAAAACCAATTTGATCTAGTTGTCTTCTGTAGGTTTTAATATTAGTTTCGGTTGTAATTGCAGGATGCTGACCTGTTTGTATTGCATACTGTTCGGCAGGTAATCCAAAG
>Ga0316204_10012819_pt1 | contig 10143 bp, 9 predicted proteins | sample 6monrhotite_MG_2_FD_205661 | JGI IMG/M metagenome (GOLD analysis project Ga0316204, IMG submission 205661) | Microbial mat bacterial communities from mineral coupon in-situ incubated in ocean water Damariscotta River, Maine, United States -... | ecosystem: Environmental > Aquatic > Marine >... | reverse complement strand
CGCTGCACTTATTTCGTTGCCCCCAATGTCGGCAAGGAAGCCATTGCCCTGAACCTGAAGGAAGCTGAAGGCCAGGCTGTGTTGCATCGTCTGATCAAGGAACTGGATGTTGATATCTTCTGTTGCAACACCGTGCCGTCCCGTTATGAACAGCTGGGCATTGATTACGAAACCCTGAGTGCGATCAAGCCGGATCTGATCTGGGCCGGAATTTCCGCCATGGGGCCGGATTTCCCGAAGGTCCCGGGCTATGATCCGGCAATCCAGGCTATGGCCGGGTTTATGGAAGTGACAGGTGACCCGGACGGCCCCCCCATGCTGGCAGGTATCCCGCTGATTGATCTGAAGGCCGGAGATGAGGTTTTTGCCGGGGTCTGTCTGGCCCTGGCTGACCGGGCCGAGACCGGGCAAGGCAAACGCATAGATGTATCGATGATGCAGGCCGCTTCGTCCTGGCTGATCACGACCCTGCCGCTGATCGACTTTGACTGCGACTATTCCGAAATCACCCGCAGCGGCAACGAACATCGCAAGTTCATTCCCACCAACGCCTACAAAACCGCCGACGGCTTTATCTATGTGGCCATGGGCAGTGATGTGATGTGGCGACGTTTCCTTGATATCCCCAAATTTACCGGACTGGATACAGAACAACGCGCGACCAACAATGGTCGTATGGCAGACCGGGTGCAATTGCGGGACGACATCGCTGCCATCATGAAGCAATTCACAACCGACGAACTGTCTGTTGATCTGGGTGCCGCGACCATCCCCAACGCACCGATCAACACCATTCCCCAGGTTCTGGAAACACCAGCTGTGGCCAACAAGGTGACGCGGACGCAAACGCCAGCCGGTAAAACCATTCGCATGCAGCCCATGGCCGTGGATCAGCCCGGTGTCAGTCAGGACATGTCCTTCCCGCCCAAATACGGCGAACATACCCGTGCAGTGATGAAAGAGGTCGGTTACGGGGATGCGGATGTTGATCAGCTGGCTGAGGCTGGCATCGTCAGCGCCTGAAGCAGGATCGAGTTCGTATCATGACAGCAGAACTACCCCGGGTTCATGACAGCGTTGTTCATATGCTTCAGGCGGCGGCGGACGCTTCACCTGAGGCGCCTGCCGTTACGTTTGAAGGGCGGACGCTGAAATATCTTCAGTTTGTTCGCTGTGTCGCCGGGTTTGCCCGCGAGTTACAGACGCTGGGGGCCAGTGGTGACCGCGTTGTGCTGATTTGCGGTAACTCACTTGAGATGGCTGTCGGGCTGTATGCCGTGCAGGCCGCCGGTGGCCAGTCTGTACCGGTCAATCCGCTATATACGCCACGGGAACTTCAGCACATTCTGGCCGATGCCAACCCTGCCGTGGTCATTCTGGATGATACGCTGGTCGAAACACTGGGACCGCTTCTGAACGACCTGGGCATTAAACACCGGATCGCTGTTGGTCCGAATTCCCGTTTGCTGGATACCTGGTCAGATGAAGCGGGGATGAACTTGCCTGATATGCCGGAGCCTGCGGACCTGGCGACCTTGCAATATACCGGGGGCACAACCGGATTGCCCAAAGGGGTGAATATCACCCATGCCCAGATGGCCATTAACATCAGCCAGCGGGAAGCCTTTTTACCGACCAAACCGGATGATGAGCGCATCCTGTGTGTGATGCCGTTGTTTCATGTATTTGCTGTGCATATGTGTCTGTATCTTACAGCGTATTGTCGGGGGCAACTGTTTATCCTGCCACGCTACCAGCCGGATGTTGTATTGTCAGCTATTGAAGACTTTGGAATAACGCGCTTCCCGGCCGGGCCTACGGTCTATCATGGTCTGATGGCGCATGAGAATTTTGCCAGCACAGATTTTACATCCCTGCGAACTGCCTGGTCCGGATCGGCGCCACTGCCGGTGGATACGCTTAAGCGTTGGCAGGCCGATACAGGCTGTCAGATCCTCGAAGGATATGGCCAGTCCGAAGCCGGACCGGTGTTGACCTATGTGACCGAAGGCGAAGACGTCAAGGAAGGCAGTGTCGGCAAGGCCCTGCCGCTGACGGAAATCCAGATTGTGGATGCCGGGACCGGCGACCGTATTCTGGCTGTCGGGGAACAGGGTGAAATCCGCGCGCGTGGCCCACAGATCATGTCCGGCTATCGCAATCGTCCGGACGACACCACTGTCACCTTGCGCGATGGCTGGCTTTATACCGGCGATATTGGCGAACTGGACAAAGACGGCGATCTGTATATCCGCGACCGCAAAAAGGACATGGCCATTGTCGGCGGCTATAATGTCTATCCACGCGAAATTGATGAAGTTCTTTATGCCCACCCCCAGGTCGCCGAAGCCGCCGCCATTGGCGTTGCTGACGACTACCGGGGTGAGGTGATCCGGGCCTTCGTGGTACCAACCTCAGCCGCTGTTACCAGCGACGAATTGCTTGAATATTGCCGTCAGAACCTGGCCCGATACAAAATTCCTGCTGTGCTTGAGCTGGTCGATGACCTGCCAAAAACGCCGGTCGGGAAAATAGACAAAAAAGCGCTGCGCGAAATCGCGTCGGCCTGAACAGAAGGACCTTTTACCATGTCACATCATGCCCAAATCCCTTATGGCGCCTATTGGAGCACCCCTTTCGCCAAATGGCAGGGCAGCCTGGCCCATTTGCACAGTGTCCAGTTCGGGGCCCATGTTGCCAAAGATGAAATGGCCAAACGGGATATCCCGGCGGATGCCTTCGACTACGGTGTCCTCGGTATTTCCGTGCCGCAAAAACATTCTTTTTATGGCGCGCCCTGGTTCATGGGCATGATCGGGGCCCCCGATGTTGGTGGTCCGGCTATCGCCCAGGCCTGTGCCACCAGCGTGAGATGCTTGCAAAATGCCGTTCAGGAAGTGGACAGCGAATTTGCTTCTGTGGCACTTGTGGCCACGGTGGACCGGGTCTCCAACGGCCCGCACATGTATTACCCCAACCCCCAGGGACCGGGCGGCAAGGGCACGCATGAAGACTGGACTCTGGATAACATGACCTGCGATCCGCTGGGTGGGCATTCCATGTTGCAGACCGCTGAGAATGTTGCCGCTCGCCATCAGGTCACAACTGAAGCCCAGCATGAAGTCGTCTTGCGTCGGGAAGAACAATACCAGGATGCGCTGGCGGACGATTCAGCTTTTCTCAAACGGTTTATGACCCTGCCTTTTGACGTGCCCTCCGCCAACTTTAAAAAGACCGTTGGCATCCTGGACGGTGATGAAGGCCTGAAACCCTCCAGCGCCGAAGGTCTCGCCAAACTGCGTCCGGTGATGGAAGGCGGCACCGTGACCTTTGGCGGCCAGACACATCCTGCCGACGGCAATGCCTGTATCGTGGTTTCGACGCCGGACAAGGCCCGTGAACTTTCCAAAGACAAAAAGGTCATGATCGAGGTTCTTGGTTTTGGCATGGCCCGGGCGGAACTGGCCTATATGCCGGAAGCACCGGTTCCCGCAGCCATGATGGCGTTGAAGAATGCCGGATTAACCATTGCTGATCTGGATGCGGTCAAGACCCACAATCCGTTTGCCGCCAATGACATCTATTTTTCCAGCCAGACGGGTTACGACATTAATAAAATGAATAACTACGGCTGCCCGTTGGTCTGGGGTCACCCCCAGGCCCCTATGGGCACACGGGGCATCATTGAATTGATTGAAGAATTGGTCATCCGTGGCGGCGGTACAGGCCTGTTCACCGGTTGTGCGGCAGGCGATACAGCCATGGCCGTAGCCCTGAAAGTCAGCGACGGCTCTTGATCTCGGGGGGTGGTGCCTGTAGATAGCGCCTATGGCACCACCTCTTCTTCATCTTCGCGACATCGAACTCAGCTTTGGCACCACCCCCCTTCTGGAAGGGGCGGAAATGGCCGTGCAGAGCCGGGACCGTCTGTGTCTGGTTGGACGCAACGGTTCGGGTAAATCCACCTTTCTGAAAATCGCCGCCGGACTTATCGATATTGATGGCGGGGAGCGGTTTATACAGCCCGGCGTGACCGTGCGCTATCTGGCGCAGGAACCCGACCTCAGCAACTTCGAAACCACCCTGGCCTATGCCGAATCCGGTTTGACGGCGGGTGATGATCCATGGCGGGCGCAGTATTTGTTGAGCCAACTGGGTCTGACAGGTGAGGAAGACCCGAAGGTTCTGTCAGGCGGGGAGGCCCGCCGCTGTGCTCTGGCCCAGGCCATGGCCCCTGAACCGGATATCCTGCTGCTGGACGAGCCGACCAACCACCTTGACCTGCCCGCGATTGAATGGCTGGAAGAGGAACTGAAGGGCCTGCGTTCGGCCATCATCATGATCAGTCATGATCGCCGCTTCCTCAACACCCTGTCGACCTCGACCATCTGGCTGGACCGGGGTGTTGCCAGGCGCATGGATCAGGGCTTTGAACATTTCGAAAACTGGCGCGATGAGGTTCTGGAGCAGGAACAGCTGGAGCGTCACAAGCTGGACCGCAAAATTGTGCGCGAGGAACACTGGATCACATATGGTGTGACTGCCCGGCGCAAGCGCAATCAGGGTCGCCTGCGTGAACTGGCAAATTTGCGCCAGACCCGCCGCGATCAGCGCCAGCAAACAGGCAATGTGAAGATCACTGTGACTGAAGGCAATGTCTCGGGTAAACGTGTGGCGGAAGCCAAAAATATCTCCAAGACCTGGGATGGTCCGCCCGTGGTGAAAGACCTCAGCCTGCGTATTCAGCGCGGCGACCGGCTGGGTATTGTCGGCCCCAATGGTGCCGGCAAATCTACCTTGCTGAAAATGCTGACCGGCGAACTGGAACCGGACAGCGGTACGGTGAAGCTGGGCACGACCCTGCAAATGGTCACCCTGGACCAGCGCCGCGATACGCTGAAACCCGACTGGACCCTGCAGGAAGCCTTGACCGGCGGCGTTGGCGATCTGGTGGAGGTCAATGGCCAGTCGCGCCATGTCATGAGTTACATGAAGGATTTTCTGTTTGCCCCGGAACAGGCGCGTACCGTTGTCAGTGCGCTGTCCGGTGGGGAACGTGGTCGTCTGTTGTTGGCCATGGCCCTGGCCAAACCATCCAACCTGTTGGTCCTGGACGAACCCACCAACGATCTTGATCTGGAAACCCTGGATCTGTTGCAGGAAATGCTGGCGAACTATCCGGGCACGGCCCTGGTGGTCAGCCATGATCGTGATTTCCTTGATCGTGTAGCCACATCCATCCTGGTTTTTGAAGGCGATGGCAGCTGGATTGAATATGCCGGTGGGTACAACGACATGCTGGCCCAGCGCAAGGCATCGATCGCCAAAGTGACTGAATCCACTGGCCGGGGAAAAACGTCAAAGGGTTCAGCGTCAAAGACAAAATCGTCGGGGCGTATGACCTTCAAGGACAAACACGCCCTCGATACCCTGCCGGACAAAATGGCAGCAATCCAGTCAGAGATCGAGGCGTTTCAGGTAACCCTGGCGGACCCCGATATGTTTGCCCGCAACCCGGACAAATTCAACGCCGCTGTCAAAGGCCTGGAAACCGCCCAGGCCGCCCTTGCCACTTCGGAAGAACGCTGGCTGGAACTGGAAATGCTGCGCGAGCAAACAAACGGCGGTTAATACCGTATCCTGACCGGTTTACCCCGACAGACGTGGATGGCCGGATCAAGTCCGGCCGTAGCGCAAGTGTTTTACAGCAAGTCCTTGTTCAGGGTGTAGATACCGACGGTTTGACCACTGGCCAGGATATGACCTTCCATGGCCGCCAGGGCTTCCGGGCCACCGAAGTCACCGCTGAGACCCAGGCTGTCCACATCCAGGGCATATACCGTGAAAATATAGTGGTGCATGATCTCGTCATTCCAGGGCGGGCAGGGGCCGTCATAACCGCCATAGGTGCCACCCATGTCGGCGTCTCCGGCGAACCAGTCGGTGAAATTGTTTTTGCCGCGCACACCGTTTGCTGTCGGGCCGGTGTCCTTGCCGCCTGCGGTGATCTCTGAACTGTCAGCCCCTTCGGCCAATGAGGAAACGCCAGGTGCCATATCCACCAGAACCCAGTGATAAAAATCCACCCGCGGCAGGCTGGCGGGCACGGTGCGGCCTTCCTGATTGACGTCGTCACCCGATGATGGCACGTCCGGGTCGTGGCAGATGATGGCGTATGATTTTGTGCCGTCCGGCGCACCCGACCAGGCCAGGCCCGGGCTGATATTCCGGCCCATGTTGACCGGGGCGTCCTCGGCGACAATACAAAAGGCATTGTCATCGGGAATGCGGCTCCCGTCGGCGCAGTTCTTTAGAGTAACGGTCAGTTGCGTGCTCATGGAATTCTCCCCGGGTTGAAAGCTGTTGATCTGATTATCCATATCCCCGAGACTTGGACAAACAACTTGTGACAATTAACCCATGTCAGAAACAGGATGATCAGGTGAGCAATACAGATATTACAGAAGACATGCTGGCGGCCTTGCGTGGTGTTTCAACCGCAACCCTGACCATGCAATTGCTGAAGCGCGGAATGCGCACCTGCTTTATATCCGGGGCCATGCCGCTGGTGGCGGGCACGCCGCGCATAGCCGCCGAGGCTTATACCCTGCGGTTTATCCCCCTGCGTGAAGATCTTAGTGTGCCGGAGGTTCTGGGCGACCCGGAATATCCACCGCGCAAGGCCGTGGAAGATATCCCGCCGGGCCAGATTATGGTCATCGACTGTCGGGGTGTGCAGACGGCAGGCACCATCGGCGACATCCTGGCCTTGCGGATGAAGATCAGGGGGGCTGCCGGTGTGGTCACCGATGGCCCGGTGCGTGATGGCGGCGCGGTTGCAGAAACCGGCCTGCCGGTGTTCTGTTCCGGGACGGTCGCGCCAGCCAGTATCGGCGCCCATTTCGGGGCCGACCTGCAATGCCCCATCGCCTGTGGCGGCGCGGCGGTGTTTCCCGGCGACGTGATTGTCGCCGACGATGATGGCGCCGTGGTGATTCCGCGCAAGCTGGTGCCGGAAATCAGTGTTTCGGCACCCGAACAGGAACAACTGGAAGAATTCCTCAAATCCCGCATCGCCGACGGCCACAAAACCTTCGGCACCTACCCGCCCAACGAAGAAACCCTGGCGGCCTATGCCGAATGGCAGGGCAAACAGTAAAGCGTCGACCTCTTAACAGCGCCGTCCGGGAAACTTATTCTCACACTTCAGCAAAATCCAGCCCTGGTCCCTGCATAGGATAAAGGGAAGACTGAATGTGGACAGGGTATGCAAACTCCTGCGCAAATAACCCTTAAAGATGTAATGTAAAGGTGGGAAATATTCAGGGGTTGAAAAATACGCATAAAACATATATAATATGTATTAAGCGTGGGATCGAGCTTCCCACTGTTTTGTATTTACCTGAATGAAGGATGAAGGTTTCATGGCCTCTTTGCTGAAAGATAATCGTCGCGGCCCCGGTCGCAAACCGGGCACTTCGCTGCTGGACCATGATGGCAAGGCTGGCCAGAACTCATTGTTGTCTGACGCACCTGCGGCAATAGACCTTGTGCCGGGTGTGCCCCTGCATCGCCAGATGCCGGATATCCTGGCCGACGTGCAAAAACAGGTCTACGGCGACCCCGACCAGAACAAACCCGATGCAGTGTCCGGACTTCCCGGCCCCGAACAGCCCGCCCATAATTGGCAACGAACAGAAGATGGTGCCGAAAGTGGCCCCCAGGCCACCTCGGAAAATACCCTGTTCCAGCGCCCGGCGGAAACGCAGATGGCGGAAAATACCCGTGGCGGCAAACACAAATGGGAACCCGGATATTTTAAGGGCAACGGTAACTGGGCGAAGCAACTGGCTTTTCTGGAATCGACAGATGATTACGGTGCCAAACACGTTGATAACACAGGCTTTGCCTTGGGTATGTTTCAACTCCGAAGACCAGCGTTGATTGCAGCAGGATACATGGACGCAAACGGGAAATGGAAAGAAAGTACCGGCTACAAAAGTAATCAGGATTTCCTGAATGACATTGATGCACAACATGACGCGACTAGAAAGTAAATTCCAAAATTGTACTCAGAACTGTCGACCAAAGGTGCCTTTTCATTTGTTGGTCGGGAAATGCGTTCAGGGTCCGGAACAGCGAGAGTTACTATTTCGGGACTGATGGGGGCTGCTTGGTTATTGGGAGCCGGTGGTATGAATGGGTTTTTGAATTTAATGAACAAGGCTGGCTGGGACTTTGAAAAAGCCAAACAAATGAATCCTGCAGATCGTTCACCAGAAAGTCTGGAAAATCGGAACAAAAACTATGAGATTGCTTTTCGACGTTTGCAGATTTTCTCGAGTATCAGCTTTAATGGATAAGGGGAAAATCTGGTGATCAGATATCGTTTTCTCATCTTCAAAATAATGTTCATGCTGCTGGCTCCAGTGATTCTCTCATTGCCAGCTAATGCAGGGCAGTATCAAACGGTCCTGCTTGAGAGTAAGGGTGGTCGACCGGAAACTCAAAATTTTCTGAAACATCTGGGCGAAGTTGTGATGGCTGAAAACTGGGCAGTTATTTTCCCAGGTTATTCGGGAAAGGATGACAAAGGCTTTACCTATAACTGGACTATGATTGATTTGAACGATGACGGGTCTGACGAGATTATTGTGTCTGCGAATAACTCGGGTGAGTATTTTTGCATTGCCGGTGAATTGTGTGCAGCAGCAATTTTTCAGAAACGAAATGGTACCTGGCATTTTATCAGCGAGATTACAGTGAAGTTGTGGATATACTCTGTCGAGATCGGTCTGGACAAGGTTAATGGTTGGTACCGGCTGGGTGGATCTCTCAGATGCTGGCTGGATGGATATCCGCCAGAATGGGCGCCAGAACCGGTCAGCTGGCAGTATGAAATTCCTTATGAACCTGGGTCTGCTGGATATTTCGGCGTTATCCAGGAAGATGGCTCCTGTAAACACAGGATGGATAAATGAAGCCTGGCAAAGGGTGATTGAAATGGCGGGCGGTCGTACGGGAACTTCTGATGGATACCGGATCAAGTCCGGTATGACGGAGAGAGGTGGGGCTAAGCGAAGTGACCCTGCAACCCCGTCGAAAACTACTCCGCGGCCTGGGCTGCTCCCGGTTTGACGTCGGCACCGGCGGAGCGGGCGATGGCGTCCAGGTTGTCGCTCAGGGTCGGGCGTTCTTCACTGAACAAAACACCAAGGCCCGGATGATCTGATTTGGTCGCTTCGCGCATGGCGGCCATCTGGCTGCTGCTGTCGTGGTCCTCAGGCAGGGGCCGGACCGACATGTTCATGTTCTGGTAGGTCATGTCTGTTTTGTCGAAGGTGACACAGGGGCTGAGGATATGCAGGTAGGAAAAGCCCCGGTGGGCAATGGCCTGTTTGATCATGTCTGCCAGGTGATGTTGATGCCCCGCATAGGCCTGACCGACCCAGCTGGCACCATAGGACAGCACCATCATCAACGGGTTCAGTGGTTGTTCCCGGTTTTCATAAGGTGTGGTGCTTGTCTTGAAACCCTGACTTGAGGTCGGCGAGGTCTGGCCCTTGGTCAGGCCATAAATGCCATTGTCGAACAACAGATAAGTGATATCGACATTGCGCTTGGCCGCGTGGGGGATATGACCACCGCCAATGGCAAAGCCATCGCCATCGCCGCCGACCACAACAACCGTCAGATCGTCATTGGCTGTCTTGATGCCGGTGGCCACAGGCAGGGTCCGCCCGTGCAGGGTATGAAAGCCGTAAACATCGACAAAAAACGGAAAGCGTGAGGCACAGCCAATGCCGGAAACACAGACCACGTTTTCGTTTTTCAGGCCCAGCTCGTTCAGGGAATTGGTCACCCCTTCGGTCATGCTGTAATAGCCGCAGCCCGGACACCAGGTAGGCAGCGAACCTGAACGGAAGTCCAGACGGCCGCTGTCCTGGATGGATTGCAGCTTTTCTTCGAGATAGACCGGCTCTTTAAGTTCAGCACTCATGGTTCAAGTCCGTTTGTTTATATCAACTCACGCCGCGTCGCGTTTTTCGCGCCCGGCAAGGCGGCGGATTTCCGCCAGAATATCGTCAACCCGCATGGGCGTGCCCGGTACCATGTTCAAGCGGTTAACCGGGCGGCCAAGGG
>Ga0316204_10012818_pt1 | contig 10145 bp, 9 predicted proteins | sample 6monrhotite_MG_2_FD_205661 | JGI IMG/M metagenome (GOLD analysis project Ga0316204, IMG submission 205661) | Microbial mat bacterial communities from mineral coupon in-situ incubated in ocean water Damariscotta River, Maine, United States -... | ecosystem: Environmental > Aquatic > Marine >... | reverse complement strand
GGTATTAGTAACATCATGATATTCATTGTTAAAGAACGCACTAAAGAAATTGGTATTAGAAAAGCGCTTGGTGCACCACCTAGAAAAATAGTGTCATTAATACTTCTAGAGTCAATTATTATAACTGCTATTGCGGGTTATTTAGGTTTAGTTTTAGGTGTTGCTATTCTAGAATGGGCTAATCCATTACTTGAAGACTATTTTATAAAAGAAGCAGGTGTTAGTACCAATATAGTGGTTTCGGCTACTATAATTCTAGTACTAGCAGGATCGTTAGCAGGGTATTTACCAGCAAAAAGAGCGTCAAAAATCAAACCAATTGTAGCACTTAGAAACGACTAAAGATGATAAAGTTTTTATTTGATAGAGATACATGGCAAGAAGTAATTGATAGTATGAGTAAAAACAAACTCCGTACTATTATTACTATGATAGGTGTTTGGTGGGGGATTTTATTATTGATTGCTCTACTTGGTGCAGCACGTGGTATTGAAAACAGTTTTAATCGTAGCTTTAGTGATTTTGCAACCAACAGTGTGTTTATTTTTGGACAAAGAACTAGCAAACCTTTTAAAGGTTTTCAAGAAGGTAGAGCTATTCGCCTTAAACTTACTGATGCAGAACGTATTAAAGAAAATATAGAAGGGATAGAATTTGTAGTCCCAAGAAACCAAAGAAGTGGTTTTGTAGTAAGAAAATCGCTGTCTGGAAATTATGGTATTGCTGGAGATTATCCATTACTTGATGTGGTGCAAAAAAAGAACCTTATTAAAGGTCAAGGGCGTTTTATCAATCAAACCGATATAGAGAATAACCGAAAAGTAGCGGTGATTTCAGAAGATATTTATAAGCAGCTATTTGAAAAAGATGAAGATCCTTTTGGTGAGCTCATTAGAATTAATGATATAAACTTTAAAGTCATAGGTGTTTTTGAAACAACGCCTTTCGGCGGCCCACAAACAGATATTCATATTCCATTTTCAACATTTCAACAAATTTATAATCAAGGTGATAATATAGGTTGGATGATGATAACAGGAGAGCGAGAGTTTGACATTAAACAACTTGAGGAAAATATTAAGTTATCATTAAGGAATATGCATAAAGTTCATCCACAAGATAATCGCGCATTTGGAAGTTTTAATCTTGGGGAGTTATTTGAGAACATTGAAGGCTTTTTAAAAGGTATGCAATTTTTAACATGGTTTGTTGGGATTGCAACACTTATAGCAGGTGTTTTTGCCATCGGGAATATATTATTAATTACTGTAAAAGAACGCACCAAAGAAATAGGAGTGCGTCGTGCATTAGGCGCTACACCATTTGAAATTAAAAGGCAAATAGTTGTTGAAGCTGTGTTTTTAACAATGATTGCAGGTTTAATGGGAATAATAAGTGGTGGCTGGATACTAATTTTAATAGATAAAACATTAGGACAAGGAGATGATGCAGTTTTTGTTAACGCATCAGTATCCATAGCCATTGTATTTGTTGCACTACTAATTTTAGTGGCCCTAGGAACCCTTATAGGATTAATCCCTGCATTTAAGGCAACAAGTATTAAACCTATAGAAGCATTAAGAGAAGAATAAAACCAACATTATATTAGTTAAAAAATGAAAAAATCAGTAAAAATTATTTTAGGAATTGTATTGTTAATCCTCTTAGTTTGGGTATTAGCGTATTTCAAAAAATCAAATACTGCCGAGGTAGTAGACTACGAAGTCGAAGAACCTTACTATACATCCATCGATTATAAAGTTGTTGCAACTGGAAAACTTAACCCTGAAGAAGAAATTGAATTGAAACCTCAAATTTCAGGAATCGTTGATAAAATTGTTGTTGAGGAAGGCGACATTGTTAAAAAAGGCGACTTAATAGCAAAAATTAGAGTGGTACCTAATGAGCAAAGTTTGGTAAGCGCTAGAAGTAGAATTAAAACTGCTGAATTATCAAAAAATAATGCTGAAACATTATTTAATCGTAATAAAGCATTATTTGAAAAAGGAGTTATTTCTAAACAAGATTTTGAAAATAGCGAATTGTCTTATAATCAAGCGATGGAAAATCTAAGGCAAGCACAAAATGACTTCCAAATTATTAGACAAGGGTCATTATCTGGAGGGAGCTCAGCAAATACAAATATTATTGCTCAAATTTCAGGAACAGTTTTACAAATTCCTATTCGAGAAGGTGATCAAGTAATACAAAGTAACAACTTTAATGCAGGAACAACTATTGCGACTGTTGCAGATATGAGTAAAATGATTTTCGAAGGAAAAGTTGACGAATCTGAAGTTGGAAAGCTAGAAGAAGGGAAAGAAATATCAGTTGTTCTGGGAGCAATTAATGAGCAAGAATTCCCAGCAAAATTAACATTTGTAGCACCTAAAGGAATTGAAGAAAATGGTGCGGTTCAATTTACTATTAAAGCTGATGTAGAAGTAGAACAATCTACTAAAATTAGAGCTGGTTACAGTGCGAATGCAGAAATACAAATTGAAAGTAAAGACAGTATCCTTTGTATTAAGGAAGCTTTATTACAGTTTAATAGAATTACCGAAAAACCATTTGTAGAGATGATGAAAGATGACGGAAGCTTTAAAAAAGTGAATGTTGAACTAGGACTTTCAGATGGGATTAATGTAGAAATCACTGATGGTGTAAAAGAAGGTGATAAAATTAAAGTTTGGAACAAAGTAAAAGAAGAGGAAGAAGAAACTGAAGAAGATAACTAATCAATCGACTAGTATGCATAATATGAAATATATATATTTAGTATTAACCCTTATTGTTGGGTTCTCTACAACTGCTCAAAATAATAAAGTGTGGACACTTCAAGAATGTGTGACTCATGCTTTGGAAAACAATATTACCATACAAAGGTTTGAAAACACGTTGTTGATTAATGAAGAAGACATAAAAGGGGCTAAAGGTCAATTTTTACCTTCAGCTGGTGCAAACATGTCACAATCTTTAAGTTTTGGACAGCAAGAATTATTCCCTGGTTCGTTTGTAAATAGAACCAGTAACTCAACTAGTATGAGTGTAAATGTGTCGCAAACAATTTTTAATGGTTTTAGGTTGACTAATTTATACAAGCAAGCACAATTAAATTTAGATACCAACGAGTTAGAATTAAACAGAATTAAAGATGATATTTCTTTAAATGTTGCTAATTCATACCTAAATGTATTGTTTAATAAAGAGCGTTTGGAAACAGCAAAAGCGCAATATGAATTTTCTAGTAAACAATTACAACAAGTAAAAGATCTTGTAGAAGCTGGAGTTCAACCACGAGTTAATATTTATGATGCAGAAGCGACTTTAAGTAATGATGAACAAAGTGTTACTGTTGCAGATAATAATTACACATTAGCATTATTAAACTTATCGCAATTATTACAAGTGCCTTTTGAGGGATTTAAAGTTGAAGTTATAGAAATCGATACGCCTTCGGCTGCATTAATGTACAACGATATTAAGCCTATTTTAAATTATGCTTTAGAGAATAGAAACGAAATAAAAGTGGCCGAAAAAAATATTGAAAATGCAGAGTTAAGCACTGAGATATCTAAAAGTGGCTTTATGCCAAGTGTTAGCGCTAGTTATGGATTAGGAACAAATGCCTTTTACACTAATTTAAGCAGTACAGAAGAAAGCTTTTTTAATCAATTAAATGATAACAAAGGACATAGCTTTAGATTAAGTGTTAATATTCCAATATTCTCGAGATATCAAAACAAAGTAGCAGTAGCTAAATCAAAAATTAGAGAAGCAACTTCAAAGCTGGATTTAGACCAAGCTAAATTAACTTTAGAATCTAATATTCAAAGAGCTTTTACCGATGCACAAGCAGCACTAAAAACGTATGTTGCGGCACAAAAATCTTTGCAAGCACAAGAATTGTCATTCTCTAATTCACAAGAGCGTTATAATTTAGGTGATATGAATTCTTTTGAGTTAGAACAATCTAGAATACGATTGATAAATGCAGAGTCATCTTTAATAAATGCTAAGTATGATTTTGTTTTTAAAACAAAAGTTTTAGACTTTTACATTGGAAAAACAATTGTGTTATAAAAATTGGCATACATACTTAACATAGAAACATCAACAACAAACTGTTCGGTCTCTCTTTCTAAAAAAGGGGAGACTGTTGTTTTAAAAGAAGATTATAATAGTAACTATTCTCACGCCGAACGGTTACATATATATATCGATGACGTTTTAAAAGAGGCCGATGTTTCGTTAAACGAATTGGATGCTATAGCCATTAGTAAAGGGCCAGGGTCTTATACAGGTTTGCGTATTGGTGTTTCGGCAGCAAAAGGGCTTTGTTTTGCTTTAGACGTACCTTTAATTACTATTCCAACTTTAGAATCTTTAGCACATCAAGTTAGTACAGAAACAGGTGTTATTGTTTCCATGTTGGACGCTAGGCGTATGGAGGTTTATTCAGGAGTGTTTGATGCTAATCATTCTCAAATTAGAGAAACGCAAGCGCAAATTCTTAATGAAACTTCTTTTAATGAGTATTTAGAAGCAGGTAGAGTTTTTTTTGTGGGCAATGGCGTTGCAAAAACAAAGGAACTTTTAACACATGCTAATGCTGTTTTTATTGAAAATAAATTGCCTTCTGCAAACAATATGAGCCAATTGGCTTACCAGAAGTATAAAAAAAGCGACATCGAAGATGTCGCCTATTTTGAACCTTATTATTTAAAAGATTTTATAGCATTAAAGCCTAAATCTAAATAAGTAATTACGCTTCTTTGTGTATTTCTACCTGATGAGGATAAGGAATCTCTATGCCAGCAGCATCAAGAGCCTCTTTAGTTTGTTCGGTAACATTAAAATACACATCCCAATAATGTTCAGCTTTACACCAAGGTCTTACAGCAAAATTCACTGAACTGTCAGCTAATGCTGATACATTTACTGTTGGTTGAGGATCTTTTAAAACTAAAGGATTTGAAGTAAGGACGTTCATGAGCACATCTTTAGTTTTCCTAATATCCGAATCGTATCCAACGCCAAAAGTTAAATCAACACGACGTGTTCCTTCAGTCGTGTAATTAATAATATTTCCATTGGATAAAGCACCATTAGGGATTATAATTTCTCTATTTGATAGTCCTGTAAGTTTTGTAGTGAAAATTTCTATTTCTTTAACCACGCCAACTTCTCCTTGGGCTTCAATGAGGTCACCTATTTTTATAGGTTTAAAAATCATAATTAAAACACCACCAGCAAAATTACCTAAGCTTCCTTGTAGTGCCAACCCTATTGCTAAACCAGCAGCAGCTATAATGGCAGCAAAAGATGTTGTTGGGACGCCTAGAGTACCTAAAAGTGTTATTACCAATAGGATTTTTAATATCCAATTAATAAGATTGATTAAAAATTTCTGAAGACTTTCATCATAGTTACGCTTAGACATTACTTTTTTAATACCCCTCACTATCTTTTTTATAAGCCATGAACCAATGATCCATACTAAAATTGCACCTATTATTTTTATGCCATAAACTGTGGCAAAGTCTATAAGCTTGTCTAAAATGATTTCTAAATCCATTACTATTTTTTGTTTTTAATTATTAATTAATATTATTAAAAGAGCTAATATGGCTGGAATACCTTGTATATAAAATAATCTGACCTTACTCGTACTATACGACCCATAAATGGCTGCGATAGTCACGCAAACTAGAAAGAAAATTGAAAAATTTTCATCTTCAATAATTAAAGAATATACTAATCCAGCAGCTAAGAACCCATTGTATAAGCCTTGGTTTGCAGCTAAAACCTTTGTGTCTTCAGCAAATTGTTTCGATTTTAATCCAAAGGTTTTTATGCCTTTTGGTTTGGTCCATAAAAACATTTCTAAAATTAGGAAGTAAATATGTTCTATGGCTACAAGGACTATTAAAACTGTAATGAGTAATTCCATCTTATTTCATTAAATCAATTGCTTTGTCAGCTTCAGATACTGGAAATTGGCAAGCTTTGTTAACACAAACGTATATGAGTGTTTTATCTTTTGAATACCTATTTTTTAATAAAGGTAAGTTATTTTCTTCATGGCAGCCTGCGATAAGTTTATTTGGAAGATACACCTTGTTTAAAGTGTTGACTTTTTCTTTAGCATGCTCTCCAATTATGGCAACTTCATAATAGTTATTTGTAAAATTCAGCATTAAATCCATCCAATTCGAAAAACCTGAGGGATATTTTTTTAGCTCTGGCAACATATTGTGCAACATAGTTACTGAAATGGTTTCATAAGCTGAATTGCCATACAAATGAGATAGTTTGAACAAATTTTTAGCCATAATAGAATTGCTTGAAGGTATTACATTGTCTCTATATTCAATAGTTCTTGATACTAATGCAGGATCCTGATTTGAAGTAAAATAAAACATTTTACTTTCCTCATTGAAAAAATGGTCAAGAGTATAATTGGTCAAATTTCGAGAATGTATCAACCATTTTTCATCTAAGATGTTTTCATAAATCGAAATAAAAGCTTCAATGGTGGTGGCATAATCCTCTAAATAACCATTAATAGTACTTTTGCCGTTTTTATAATTATGATATAAACCTCCATCGTCTTTAGATTGCTTAAAAATGATAAATTGTGCATTTTTTAGTGCAGCTTTTAAAAAGCGATCTTCGTTAAAAACACGAAAGGCATCCATATAGCCTTTAATCATTAACGCATTCCAAGATGTTAGAATTTTATCATCTAGTCTAGGTCTGTTTCTTTTTTCTCTTTCTTCTAACAGTAAATATTTCCAGCGTTTTATTTTATCTTTTAAATCTTTAGAAGTGATTCTGTGTTTCTTAGTAATAATCTCTTCGGAATCTTTTCTAATCAACACAAAGTTATCGTGCTCCCAAAACCCATAATCATTAATCGAATAGTAATCTGAAAACAATTGATAATCTTCATCAAGTAATTCTTTCAATTCTTCTTTAGTCCAAACATAAAAAGCACCTTCTTCTAAATCTCCCTTTTTATTGATACTATCCGCATCTAATGATGAATAAAATGTACCATCACTATTAGTGAGTTCACGTTCTACAAAGTCTAGAGTATCAAAAACAACCTGTTTATAAAGCGGATTTTTGGTTGCCAAATAAGCATCGCTATATATACTAACCAATTGTGCATTGTCGTAAAGCATTTTTTCGAAATGAGGGACATGCCATTTATCATCTACCGAATAACGTGAAAAACCACCACCAACGTGATCAAAAATACCACCATAGGCAATTTTTGTCAACGTAATGTTTACATATTTTTGAAGTTCTACATGATCGTTTTGATACGCCTCTCTCAATAGAAAATGAACATTGTTAGGCATCATAAATTTTGGAGCACGATTGGTGCCTCCTTTTTCATAATCAAAGTTTTGTGACCAACTATTTATAGCATAGTCAATGATGGACTTTTCAAACTTTACATCATCGGTATTTAGGTTTACAACATCTAACGATTTAATTCCAGTTTCTAATTGCTCAGCATATTCATGCAATTTTTCCGGATTCGAATGATACAAATCTGCTATTTGAGTCAATGTGTTTATCCATTGTTTTTTCTTAAAATAAGTACCTCCCCAAACAGGTCTGCCATCAGGTAATGCCACTACATTTAATGGCCAACCACCACTTCCAGTTAGGAGTTGTACAGCATTCATATACACTTGGTCAATATCAGGACGTTCTTCCCTATCTACTTTAATGTTGATATAATTATCATTCATTACTTGGGCGACTTCAATATCTTCAAAACTTTCGTGCTCCATAACATGACACCAATGGCAAGCAGCATAACCAACGCTAATTATAATGAGCCTATTTTTTTCTTTGGCCTCGGCTAAGGTGTTATCATTCCATGCTTTCCAATGTATTGGATTGTGTGCATGTTGTAACAAATATGGACTCGTTTCATTAATAAGCTCGTTGGTGTGTTTATGTGTCATTTTTTAATGTACTATTCGAAGATTTTAAGTGGCAGTTAATAAAAGAAGTTCATCGAATACGTTAATTTCAAATTTACAAAAAAGCATAAAAAAAAGCGTTCCTTTTGGAACGCTTAATAATTTATTTAAAGATTAATTAACTTCAAAAGTAATTTTTAAGTTGACTCTGAATTCTGTTACATCATCATCATTAACAACAGCACTTTGTGATTGTACAAATGCCGATTTAATATTTTTTACACTTTTTGAAGCTTGCTTAATCGCCTTTTTAGTTGCGTCTTCCCAACTCTTATCTGAATTTGCTAATACTTCAATTACTTTCATTACTGCCATGGTTATATTTTTTAAAGATTAATACTATTAATAAGAAACAAAAAAATAGGCAAAGTCACAATGAAAGTGAGTGTTTTTTACCCATTTATAGCCTCAACAGTTTCAACCTTACCTTGCAACATTTCTTTTAGCATATTTTCTATGCCATTTTTTAATGTGAATGTAGAAGAAGGACAACCACTGCAGGCACCTTGTAAAATAACTTTCACTTTTTTTGTATCTGCATCATACGATTCAAATTGAATATTTCCACCATCACTAGCTACTGCTGGTTTTACATATTCCTCTAAAATATTTACAATTTCTTTTGAAATATCGTCCAAAGTTTCAAATTGCTCTTCTTTAGCAACCTCAGTGTTTTTAGTTATTTCAGGGGCATCATCCGTTACTATAGCTTTCCCATTTTCAATGTAGGTTCTAATAAATTCTCTCAACTCCATGGTAATGTCGTTCCATTCAGCAACGTCATATTTGGTGATAGACACATAGTTTTTGTCAATAAAAACGCTTTTAACAAATGGGAAATGAAACAATTCAGTAGCAAAAGGCGATGTTTTCGCTTCGTCTATTGAAGTGAATTCTAACATAAAAGGCGTTAAATTTTTATTGGCAACAAATTTTGTAACTGCTGGATTTGGTGTGCTTTCGGCATACACTGTTACAGCAGTTTTTTTCTTTGTTTCTTTAGGAGCAACAACAACACCGTCGCTATTTAAATAATTTTCTATTTGTTCTCGAACTTCATTTTGAACATCATTCCAAGTGACTATGTCGAAACGTTCTATAGCAACAAAATTGCCAGAGATATATACTTTTTTAACAAATGGCAGATAAAATAGCTGTTGGGCTAAAGGAGAATTTTTAGCATCGTCAATGTTATTGAACTCAAAGCTTTCGTATTGAGTTAAAAAAGAATTAGCTTCAAATTTAAGTATGGTTGGATTGTTTGTTTCTTGTATAGAGACCTCAATTTTTTTCATTGCAAATATATTTTTTGCAAAAATAATAAAAGAAATGTCGAGTTATATATATATTTGGTAATCATTAACCTAAATTTAGTAATCATTTTGCTAAATGATGTAAGGTAATTAATAAAGCCCCAATTACTTTGAAATATAAAATTATATGAAATTGAAAAAACTTTCGTTACTCCTCGTTGTGCTTTTTTTAGCGCAATTTTCCAGAGCACAAGAAGGATTGCCAATATACTCTGATTACTTAACAGATAACTATTACTTAATCCACCCATCTATGGCTGGAGTTGCAAATTGCAACAAAGTAAGGTTAACTGGGCGTCAGCAATGGTTAGGCCAATCTAATGCACCAAGTTTACAGACCTTAAGCGTTAATGGACGTTTTGGCGAAACGCCTTCAGCTTATGGAGCTATTGTGTTTAATGATAAAAATGGATATCATTCGCAAACAGGTGCTTATTTGACTTATGCACATCATTTAATGTTTTCTAGAAATCCAATTGATTTAAACATGTTGTCATTTGGATTAAGTGCTGGAATGATTCAATATAAATTGGATGAAACTTCTTTTTTAGCTGATGGTTTTGACCCAATTATTTCTGGAATAGAACAAAGTGCGACCAACTTTAATATTGATTTTGGTTTTTCATACCACTTTTTAGATTTCTATGCACATGCCACAGTAAAGAACGTTTTAGCAAATGATGGTATTAATTTTAATGAACAAGGGCTTAGCTATAACAACTTAAGAACTTACTTGTTTTCTGCTGGAAATGTATTTAGCCGTTTAGGTAGTGAATGGAGTTACGAGCCTTCTATTATGTTTATGCATCGAGATGCCACAAAGGAA
>Ga0316204_10012816_pt1 | contig 10147 bp, 8 predicted proteins | sample 6monrhotite_MG_2_FD_205661 | JGI IMG/M metagenome (GOLD analysis project Ga0316204, IMG submission 205661) | Microbial mat bacterial communities from mineral coupon in-situ incubated in ocean water Damariscotta River, Maine, United States -... | ecosystem: Environmental > Aquatic > Marine >... | reverse complement strand
TACAGCCGCACTTACCAAAGGCGGGTCGAGGCCCTAAACGGGTCGATGATCGCCGGGTTCTAAACGGTATTTTTTATATTCTGCGCACAGGAGCGCCGTGGCGCGATCTGCCGGACCGCTACGGTCCGCGCACCACCGTCTATAATCGCTATGCCCGCTGGGCGCGGCGCGGGATATGGAAGTCTATTTTTGATGCTCTTGCCAGTGACGTGAGCCCCGTTTTCTCCTCCATTTTAAAGTAGAGTCCATCACAAAAGAAGGTGTCTAACAAACTAGGGGCACCTCAGTCCGCGATAGCGGCACCGAACTGACCTCCATCGCGATCCTCAAGTGGTCTCAGGAGCGGCGGATCGAGTGGCATTACACCCAGCCGGGAAAGCCAACGCAGAACGCCTTCGTGGAAAGCTTCAGCGGGCGGCTGCGCGATGAATGCCTTAATGAGACGCTGTTCAGCTCTGTGCGCCATGCCAGGGCCGTACTGGCAACTTGGAAGCATGATTATAATTACGTTCGGCCGCATTCTGCACATGGCGGAGCAACGCCGGTGGAATTCGCCGATCAAGCCGATATGGGGCATGCCCCATATCGGCTTGATCAAAGTGCCCACAAAGGGCAATGTTTTGAAACCGGGCTCTCCTTATAACTGGAGGGAACTCGGGTCTCACGTCACCAGCCAAAACGAGGACAGCCTGTTCTTTATCGACAGTTCCATCGTTAAGGCCCACCGTGCGGCAACCGGCGCAAAAAGGGGGGAACTGGCGCAGGATATCGGTCGCTCACGCGGAGGCCGCACAAGTAAAGTTCATGCCGTTGTCGATGAAAGCGGGCGGCCCCGCTGCTTAATCATCACCGGCGTTCAAGTTCACGACAGCAAGGTGATGATTGATCTTTTGGACGGTGCTGGGGAGTCTGCGGCGGTGGTCGCCGACAAGGCTTATAATTCACGTTCGATCCGACAACGCATTGCCGACCAAGGTTCGCTTGCGGTTATTCCGACGAAGTCAAATGCCAGAAACCCGATCCCTCATGACAAAGGTCTCTACCGCATGCGCAATATTGTCGAGCGGTTCTTCTGCACCATGAAAGACATGAGAAGATTGACGACACGATATGAAAAACTCAGCGCAAATTTTCTGGCAATGGTTCATATTTTCGCCATCAGGTTATGGGTCAATTGAGTCCACACCCTAGTTACTGGATAGTTGTTAGCAGTATTTTTAATATTTATAGGTAAGCAATAAAATGATTGAAATATTGAAATTAGTAAATAAAGATAAATATGGTGTTTATTATGTATTGTTGCTAACTATTATTTTTGCTCTTCTTGAAGGGGCAGGAATTGGAACGATGCTACCCATATTGCAGTATGTTGAAAACGGGGGCGTGGGAGATGTAACTGGCCTTGGATCATTTTTCATTTATGTCCAGGAATTCTTGGATCCTTTTGGCATAAGGTTAAATTTGACTGTTTTAATTACCATGGCGGCAACACCAATGCTGTTAAGGCAGATGGCCCTGTATTTTAAAACAATATTAATTTCTAAAATTGAGTTTGATTATCGCAATCAAATCCGTAAGAAAATTATAAATGGATATTTAGGAGCGGGCTTGCCATTTTTCTTACATCAAGGGCAAGGAAAGCTTACATCAAATATTACGACTGAATGTGACCAGTCGTCTATTATTGTACGATCATTATTGGAAATGAGCGGCAACGTTCTTCTGTTGACGATCTATATCTCTCTATTGGCTGTGTTGTCGTTGAATTTGACGCTTATAGCCATTCCTGTCTTTGTCCTCTCAGCTCTTATTATTAAAAAACAGCTTAATCGAGGTCGTGAATTAGGAACTGAGATAGGTCAAAATTCTCAAGCCTTTAACGAAGAGGTTTCTGAAACTATTAAATCAATTCGATTAATCAAAAGTCGTGGTTTGGAAGGAGAATCTTCGGCTCGATTAGAAAGACATTCTCGGAAATTATCTGATTGCTGGGTCAATATGCAAAAGACACAGAGCTTGATTGAAGCAACAGTAAACCCAATCCTTATTTTAGGGGTATTCTTCATTTTATATATGGCTGTTGACGTATTTTACTTAAAGCTTTCAGAACTTGGAATGTTTTTATTTATTATTGGTCGCACCTCACCTTTAATGCTGCAATTAAATAACTCTCGCCTAACAATCCAGAGTGCGAACCGTATTAGGGAACGTGTAGATAATATGTATGAGGCATCTGTTAAGACACTGGATAGTGTTGGGGGAGAGGCTAAATTTGAACACTTGAAAAATAGAATTAAATTTGAAAACGTTTTCTTCAATTATAAAAATAAAGAAGACACGCTAAAAAATATTAACTTTGAAGTAAATAAAGGTGAAATGATTGCTTTGGTGGGGCCTTCTGGAGCAGGAAAGACTACACTTGTTGATTTGATGCCTAGGTTCAATGACCTTTCAAGAGGGATAATATATTTTGATCATCGATCCATTTCTGATTTTTCATTGAAAGAGCTTCGCCGCAAAATAGCTTATGTATCTCAAGATCCCGTATTCTTTCATGATACGATTAGGTCAAATATTGAAGTTGGGTTAGATGAGCCACTAAGCCAGAAAAGACTTGAGTGGTGCTTGAAGAAAAGCTGTTCAGACGTCTTTGTCTCACAATTGTCAAATGGCCCCGATACAATTCTTGGGGAGCAAGGTAGGACGTTATCTGGCGGTCAACGCCAACGTTTGGCAATTGCACGTGCACTTGCCCAAGAAGCAGAAATACTGATTTTGGATGAACCGACAAGTGCACTGGATGCTGCATCTGAGGCACGCATTCAAGAGTCATTGGAAGTTCTACGTGGAAGGCTAACAATTTTTATTATTGCGCACCGTTTAAGTACGGTTAGATATGTTGATAAAATCATTTTTATGGAAGATGGTGAAGTTAAAGGCATTGGCAGTCATGAGCATTTGTTAGAGCAGTTGCCTGCGTATAAAAATCTTGTCAAATTACAAGAATATAAATCTTAACTCATTGTTTTATCGAGTATCATTAACAATACTCCCTTTAAGGGTAAAGAGAGCACTTAAGTATGTCTAGAAATTTTGATCGTCAAACATCTGTTGGTAAAACAGTTTCTGAGTTATTGTTCGCCCCCCTATTGGAAAAAAATATTTCGCCCGTCATCGTTGATGCTGGTGCACGTAACGGTATTTTTGATATTCCTGAGAGCTATACGCGCGAGGCAACATTTGTAGGGTTTGAGCCTAATTTAGAAGAATATGAAAAGTTGGTGAATGAAGCCACCGATGCGAACAAATTAGGAATTAAACAGCCAGATTTTAAACATAAAAAATATCACCGGACTGCTTTGTGGAGCAGTAATGAAGAACGCACCTTTTACGTCACGGAAGGGGCCGGTGCTTGTACTTTAATGGGACATGCACAAAAAAATATAACTGAAAAAATGTTTCGTGATAATGACCGTGGTGAATCTTATGGTGCGCGTCATACAGAAGTGCGAGAAACAATACCTGTCGGCTGTAAGGCTCTAGATAGCCTGCTTACCGAAACAATTGACTACCTCAAAATTGACGTTGAAGGTGCAGAGTTAGATATTTTGCAAGGCGCAAAGAGGTTGCTAGAAAATAATGACATTTTGTTTATTAAAACAGAGTTCGTTTTTACACCTTATTATGAACGTCATCCTGTATTAGGTTATCAGCATGTATACTTAGATCAAATGGGATTGCGTCTATTAGATTTGGATGATGAACATGCAAAATATTCTCGTGGGCGTTCAAACATTCCTGCAGAAGCGGATCGTCGTTTAGTATATGCCGGAGATGCGTATTTTGCTTTAGATCCAGATCGTAATAATATTTCAGCTGAGAAATGTCATCGCTTGGGCGTGATAAGTATCGTATATGGCTTCCATTCTTTTGGTGTCAGTTTATTAAGGGATGCTGCATTATTAACATTGCAGGAAATTGATGCCATCGAACAGACTCTATCTTTTCTTCCTATGCGGACACGTATGAAAAATAACTGGCTTACGTTTCCTGATAAAATGTCAAAAATATACTGGGCCATTCGTCGTTTTTTCACAAAATAATTTGGCAATGTGATTGATATGCACGTTCTTTTGTTGAGTTCGATATGGCCTATTTTAGGACATAAGTCAGCGGGTAAGACTGTACTTGGTCATCTGTGTAAAACACTGCTTGAAAAGGGCCATGACGTTTCTCTCGCAGTTTGCTGTCCTGTGGATCTGCCTGAAGAAGAATCATTCGATCAATTAATGTCTTTGGGTTTGAAGGTTGTTGGTGATTTTACGAATGAAATGAATTTAGACAATCCAGATTTGTCTTTGTCATTTTTTAAGCGCATTCTTTCTTATTCAGGTGATGTGTTCGCACCATTACACAAGAAAGATTATCCCTTATTCAGTAATCCTGAGGAAACGGCAGAGAAACTTCAAGGAATAGGGGCTGATTGTGCGATTTTGTTTTGGGACAGCTGGTTTGAGAGATTGCTACCTTATTTATCAGAAATTCCCACTATTGGATATTTAGCCAAACCTCGCATGGAGGCCGGCTATACCAGGGCAGTGCAAAGCCCTACAAGTGTGCGGCGTTGGTTGAATGTAGTACAGTTCAAAGGGCAACAAAAACGCCACCTCGAGATGGTGAAACACCTAGATAAAGCGGTGAATATTTGCGCTCTGGATGCGGATTTTTATTCAAATAATGATGTTCCATGTGATTATGTACCGAATACTTGGCCGGATGCATTCGGAGCTGATGTTTATCAAAAACGGATAGCCGCAGAGGGGGCACGTGATTCTGTACAAATATTAGGGAATATTGGGGCTATTTCTGCGACCGGCAATTCACACGGCATCATGTACATCTCCCGTTACATCGTTCCATTATTGCAAGAAGAGCTCAGTGGTTTGGAATGGGAAGTTAATATCTGTGGTGGTGGTACAGCGCGATCTGATATTGCGCCGTATCTTAAAAATCCTAAAATTTCTGTTCGTGGCTTTGTTGACGATATCGATAATGAGATTTTAAGCAATGTTGTTTTCCTTTTGTGTAACAACGCGGGTCCATATACTGGTGGATATACTCGTGTCATATATGTGATGTCGTCAGCGGGTTGTTTGGTTGCTCATAACAATTTGGCTAAATCTATGCCTGAATTGGTGCATGGTGAGAATTGTTTATTGGGCGAGACGCCTGAAGAAATTTCGGAGTTAATTGTGCAAGCAGTTAAGGACAATAAGCTACGCTTTGAAATTGGAAATTCTGCTCGGAAAACTTACAATGATTTTTATCACCCAAGTAGAATTGTTGAAAAACTTCTATCTTTGTCTTAAAGCAAGCGCCGTCGAGATTCTGATATGTCAGGTAGGCTAATGGGTAGTGAAAAGTGTGCGGTATGTGATGGGAACTTGTCTGCGGAACTATTGGTTCATTCTCAACCAGATCGATTTGAACAATATGTTGGAATTTCCTCCAAAGACTATGTGCGTCGTTGGTTAGAGTGCGAAAACTGTGGTACAGCCACAAATATTCACCAGACAGAAAATCTTGAGAAGTTACGCAATATTGCTTCTAACTATTATGAAATCGATTTTTCCAATTCCACCATTGCAGAAAAATATAATAAGATTATGGCATTGCCTGATGATGAGTCGGATAATGCTGACCGCGTAAACCGCATTCAACGGCTTTTAGAAAGATTCAAACATATAACAAATGCACCGCGTAAAGTTCTTGATATTGGCGCTGGTACAGGCGTGTTCTTATCTAAATTTCTAAAAGAAGAGGAAAAAACATCGCGTGATTGGCTGGCCCTTGGTGTTGAACCAGATCCCAAAGCCGTTCAGCATCTACGAGGTTTAGGTTTCTTCAAAGTAGATGAAAAAATTTATGATGAAGCTTATGAAGGGAATAATTACGACCTTATCACCTTGAATAAGGTCGTTGAACACTTGGAAAATCCAAATGAATTAATTGCTAGTGCTGGACGCGGTTTATGTAAAGATACGGGAATATTATATGTGGAAGTCCCCGATGTTTTGACGATTGGTCGGCGCTCTGATACTGATAATATTGTAGGGGCTCTTCATAATTATCTTTATTCAACACAAGGACTGGAAATCAGCTTCAAGCGTGCTGGCATGGAAACTTTGGGAGTGTTTCGTATAGTTGAACCCAGTGGTAAGCTTAGTGTTGCTGGGTTTGCAGTTTGGCCTGAATTCATTGATCGGTGGGCTGCATGGACTTAATGAGGAAAATCATTGCTGAGATTGGTTCAGTTCATGACGGTTCGTTTGGAAATGCTTGCAAATTAATAGAGTCTGCAGCTGGTTGCGGTGCAAATGCCGTTAAATTTCAGACCCATATAGCTGAGGCGGAAACCTTGGCCGATGCGCCTATGCCGTCATACTTTCAGGGCGAGCCACGACTGAATTACTTTCGCCGTACAGCCTTCACGAAGCCACAATGGCTTGAATTGTCGGGTATCTGCAAAACCAATGGCGTTGCATTCTTGTCTTCTCCGTTTTCATTGGAAGCGGTTGACGTGTTGGAGCAAGTCGGGATTGATCTGTACAAAATTCCATCCGGAGAGGTCAGCAACCTGCCACTTTTGGAAAGAGTGTCGCAAACGGGTAAGCCTGTGTTGTTGTCCTCGGGCATGAGCAGTTGGACGGAACTCGATCAGGCGATGGAGGCTTTGAAATCCGGTGGCGAGGTTACCGTGATGCAGTGTACATCGGCATACCCCTGCCCGCCCGAGCGGGTTGGTCTGAATGTCATTGCTCAGATGGCGCAACGATACGGACAACAAGTAGGATTTTCAGATCATACAAACGGCTGTGCGGCTGCGTTTGCGGCGGCTGCTCTGGGGGCTACTGTAATCGAAAAACACTTCACCTTTTCCCGCCTGATGTATGGAAGCGACGCCGCCAATGCGATGGAGCCAGACGATTTTAAAGAGTTCAGCCGCGGGCTTAATGATATATGGGCGATGATTTCTTCACCGGTGGACAAGGAAGATATTGAACCATACGGCGAAATGAAGCGGGTCTTTGAAAAAAGCATCGTCACGGCACTCCCTTTGAAGGCGGGGAGCGTCATAACACTTGAAGATATGGCGTTTAAAAAGCCTGGCGACGGTCTTTCTGCTGCACGCTATCGTGAATACGTGGGGCGCGTAATAGCGCATGATTTGCCCGCAGATCATAAGTTTGACGAGCAGGATTTCCAGTCATAAATGACATGTAAAATGCCTGTCTCTAAGCTTGTCATTTGCGAAATATGCCTTGCTTCGTTCGCAATCGTATCCGTGGCCGACAGCCTATGAAAAATTGTCAGAATCATGTTAAGGAAGCTCGTTAAGTGATGAAGAAAATTTGTACAGTTATTGGCTCACGCGCCAATTACAGCTCCATCAAGGCTGCCATGCGGGCGATCCAAAGTCACCCCAATCTAGAATTGCAGGTTGTCGTTGCCGCGTCAGCGCTGCTGGATCGTTATGGAAAGGTTGTCGATCTGATCGAGGCCGATGGTTTCAAAGTTGACGAGAGGCTGCACATTCTGATTGAGGGTGAGACGCCTGCGACCATGGCCAAGTCCACTGGTATGGGATTGATTGAATTGCCGTCGGTGTTTGAACGCTTACAACCGGATATCGTCATCACCGTGGGTGACCGGTTTGAAACGATGGCAACGACCTTAGCGGCAGCCTATATGAACATTCTCGTCGCTCATACTATGGGGGGGGAGGTTTCTGGGACCATTGACGAGAGCATTCGTCACGCCGTCACAAAATTCGCACACATTCATTTCCCAGCCAGCCGCGATGCTGCCGCGAGGATCATCAAGTTGGGTGAGCGCGAGGACATGATTTTCAGGGTCGGTTGTCCGCGGATTGATCTTGTTGCTGATATACTGGCAGAAGAAGGTAATGGTGTTGATGACAGCATGTTCGAGCGGGGAGTCGGCGATAATATTGATCTTGCGCAGCCATTTGTTATTGTCAGTCAGCACCCTGTCACAACGGAATACGGAGAAGGTGAGCGGCAAATTACCGCTACACTTTCCGCCGTTCGCAATAGTGGTCTTCAGGCCGTTGTCTTGTGGCCAAATGCGGATGCGGGATCTGATGACATCGCCCGCGGTATGAGAAAATGGCGTGAGAAAGGGCTGGCTGACAACATGCACTTCTTCAAGAACTTACCCATAGCAACGTACGTTAAATTGATGAAACGTACAGCTTGTCTGTTGGGGAATTCGTCAAGCGGTATCCGTGAAGGCGCATATATTGGTACCCCTACGGTTAACATAGGCAGTCGTCAGACGGCGCGCGAACGCGGCGGAAATGTGATTGATGTCCCCCATGATGAAGCACAAATTTCCAAAGCTCTTGCTCAACAGGTCGAGCATGGAGCATATCCCATGGATGATGCCTATGGAGACGGACAGGCTGGAAATCGAATTGCGACTGTTCTAGCTGGCTTGGCAAACATAGATGTCCAAAAACGTATAACGTACTGACGCTTTGCAATGAAAATACTGGCAATTATCCCAGCGCGCGGCGGTTCAAAAGGTGTTTTGCGCAAGAATATTCGTGCGCTGGCGGGGAAGCCATTGATTGCCTACACCATCGAGGCCGCCCTTGCCTCAAATACCATTGATCGGATTGTGGTGTCGACGGATGAGGAGGAAATCTCGTCCATAAGCCGAGCGCTAGGTGTGGAGGTTCTAATGCGGCCAAAGCATTTGGCGGAAGATGGGGCGACGACTCTGTCCGTGTTGCAGCATGTTGTGCGAGAACTGAGAGAACAGGGTTACAGCGCCGATGCTGTGCTGACATTGCAGCCAACTTCACCTCTTCGGACCGCTGGTCATATTGACGAGGCAATCACCCTGTTTGCATCTGAGCCAGAGGCGGACAGCTTGGTGAGCTGTGTCGAGGTTCCACATATTTATCATCCTTTGTCGGTGATGAAGAAAGACCAAGACGGCCACTTGGTGCCGTATAGCGAAGGTCATATGCCCACGCGTCGCCAGGATAAGGGCCAAGTTTTTGCACGCAATGGGGCGGCCATCTATATCACGCGCACAAGTTGCCTCGACCACTTCGTGTTTGGCGGGACTTTGATTGCCTACATGATGGATGGATATTCCTCCGTCGATGTGGACACGCTAGAGGACTTTGCGACGGTGGAGCGCCTGTTATTGGGGCATCAGGTCTCTTGAATCGTCTTATCTCGCTGTTCTCGCGTATATATAATCGTGCCGCAGTGGAGCTTGATGCGCTCATGTGGTCTTGCGCATTGGCGCCGCTGCGCTCTGAACCTAAACAAGACGCCCGACAAACGGTGTTATTTTGCGATGTAATGACGATGCTGGCCACGGCAAAGGCGGAAGCCCTGATGGCGGGGCTATTGCGGCTGAAGGGCTATCGTCCGGTGGTGATGCTTGAAACATCTTCCCCCACAATTGAGAGATTGTTCAGGGCCTCCGTGCCAGATACGGAGTTTGTTTATCTGAGTGATATTTCCAGCGCCGTATTCGTTCAATCGAGTGTCGAGGCAGAACGCCTTATGGCGATCACGCAGGATATACAAGATCTCGTTACCTTGGAAATTGATGGCTACCGTATTGGACGAAACGTACAGTCTCTCGTGGTGCGTCGTTTGCGCGTTGGTCGCTTGGACAACAACGACCCAGCTCACCGTGAAGAAACTTTGAAAACGCTCGCACGCTCGCTGAGCGTGAAGGCTTTCGTTGAAGAGATCCTTGCAAGGCATAAACCCAGCAAAGCGATATTTGTTGAGCGCGGATACACGCCCGCTGGAGAGGTGTTTGACGGATGTCTCGTGCATGGCATCGATGCCATTCAGTGGTGCGGGGCTCCCCAATCGGACTGCCTTCTATATCGCAGATATAATCTGTCTACACGCAGTGAGCATACATTGAAATTGTCCGATGAAATGTGGGCAGATATGTTGAACATGCCGTGGAATGATATGGACAGCCAGGACGTTGTGAACACCATTGCAAAAAATTATGCTTCGGGAGCATGGTACAATCGTCAGCAATTGCAAAACGGCAAAGCCGTTATCGATGAGATCGGAAGAGC
>Ga0316204_10012815_pt1 | contig 10147 bp, 9 predicted proteins | sample 6monrhotite_MG_2_FD_205661 | JGI IMG/M metagenome (GOLD analysis project Ga0316204, IMG submission 205661) | Microbial mat bacterial communities from mineral coupon in-situ incubated in ocean water Damariscotta River, Maine, United States -... | ecosystem: Environmental > Aquatic > Marine >... | reverse complement strand
ATCATCGAGGAAGACGCGGAGGTGAAATACTCCACCGTGCAGAACTGGTATCCGGGGGACGAGGATGGCAAGGGTGGCATCTATAACTTTGTCACCAAACGCGCCGATTGCCGGGGGGACCGGGCCAAGGTGATGTGGACGCAGGTGGAAACCGGATCCGCGGTGACGTGGAAATACCCAAGCTGCATCCTGCGCGGGGACGACTCACAGGGCGAGTTTTATTCCATCGCCATTGCCAACAACATGCAGCAGGCCGATACCGGCACCAAGATGATCCATCTTGGCAAGCGCACCAAGTCGCGCATCGTGTCCAAGGGGATCAGTGCAGGCAAGGCACAGAACACCTATCGCGGGTTGGTGTCGATGCACCCCAAGGCAAAGGAATCGCGCAATTATACCCAGTGCGACAGCCTGTTGATCGGTGACAAATGCGGGGCCCACACGGTGCCGTATATCGAGGTCAAGAACAACTCCAGCCGGGTGGAGCACGAAGCGACAACCTCCAAGGTGGACGACGATCAACTTTTTTATTGCCGCTCGCGCGGGATGGATGAGGAAGAGGCCGTTGCCCTGGTTGTGAACGGGTTCTGCAAGGACGTGCTTCAGGCGCTGCCGATGGAATTTGCCATGGAAGCACAGGCCCTTGTGGCGATTTCCCTTGAAGGGTCGGTTGGCTGATCCATGCGTGTGCGCGATCCTCTTGATCTGGATGCCGCCCGTTGGGCGATCCGCAATGGCCGGGCGGTTGTGATCCCGGACCTTGATGTGGCCGTCTGTGACATTGACGGGCACCGGTTCTGCTTTGCCTCGGACCGGGTCAGGGATCCGATTCAGCGGGCGAACCGCAAGGGTCACTTCTATGAAGAAGAAGAACTGGCGCTGATCAAGGCTCATTTGAAAGAGGGCGCGGTCTTTGTCGATGTCGGGGCGAACCTGGGCAATCACAGCCTGTATGTGGCCGCGTTTCTGAAGCCGGCACGGATCATACCGTTTGAACCCAATCCGCCTGCCTACAAGCTGTTGCTTGCCAATGTTGTGATGAATGGTTTTCAGCACCTGTTTGATCTGAGCCACATCGGGCTGGGTCTTGCTGATGAAAAGGCCGAAGGCCTGTCCATGAGCACGCCGGAACGCAATCTTGGTTCGGCCCGCATGCTGTCCGATCCGGGCGATATTGCGACACTCACCGGGGACGCGGCCCTGGCCGGGGTGACGCCTGATTTCATCAAGATTGACGTGGAAGGCATGGAGATGATGGTGCTGAACGGGCTGACCGAGACCATCGCCCGCAGCGCGCCAATGATCCTGATTGAGGTGGATCGCGAGAATGACGACGCTTTCCAGAGCTGGATCGACCAGCAGGGATATGAAGTCCTGGAGACTTTTCAGCGCTATCAGGTCAACCGCAACTATCTGTTGAAAAAACGGGTGGCGGCATGAGTGCCGGTCTGAAAAAGAGGGGCTCGCCGGTGCCGATCGCGGACCATACTGCCTTTCTGGTCAGCATGCTGCCGCTTTTGCGCCAGACGCAGGTGCTGGATGTGGGGGCCAATCCGGCCAACCGTCCGGCCTATGCCGATCTGGTCGATGCGGGGGTGGCGCAGGTGCATGGGTTTGAACCGTTGCATGCTGCTTTTCAAAAGCTGATTGAGACATCCGGGCCCTATGAGGAATACTACCCCCATGCCGTGGGCGCCGGAGGGCGCGAAACCTTTTATGTCTGTGAAAACGGTTCTTTTTCAAGCCTTTACGCCCCTGACCAGGAGCAGGTCGTGGCCCTGGGTCATTGGGAGAAATCCTTGACCGTGACCGAGCAGGTGGCGCTGGATACCGTGACACTGGACGACATCTCGAGCTTGCCCATGCCGGACATGCTCAAGATGGACACGCAAGGGGCGGAACTGGCGATTCTCGAAGGCGGGCAGAGAGCGCTTTCTCAGGCGGTGGTGGTCATGCCTGAGGTGCGTTTTTTTCGGCTTTACGAGGGGGAGCCGATGCTGGGCCTTGTGGATCAGAAGCTGCGCGAAATGGGGTTCATGCTGCACAAGATTCTGCCGGGTGCGGTCCTGCGGCTGACCTCGAGCCGGATCAACAGGCTGCGTCCGGCCATGACGCGCAATCAGATGATTGACGCCGATGCAATTTATGTGCGCGACATCGCGCAGCCCGATCTTATGAGCGACGAACAGATTGCAAATCTGGCGCTTCTGGCCGATGCGGTTTTTGCCTCAATGGATCTGGTGCTGCGTTGCCTCGATATTCTGGTGGACCGCAAGGCCATCCCCGAAACTGTCATTGACGAATACATTGCGAAACTGCCGCGGAAATTCCGCGTGCCTCAGGACTAGGTTGGTAAGAAAATGCTGAGCATCAAGAACTTGAACGTGAAACTGGAAGAAGAGGACAAGCAAATCCTCAAAGGCGTCGATCTGGAGATCGAAGCGGGATCGGTGCATGCGATCATGGGGCCAAACGGGTCCGGGAAATCCACCTTGTCCTATGTTCTGTCCGGCAAGGGCGGATATGAGGTGACCGAGGGCAGCGCCACGCTCGAGGGGGCCGACATTCTGGAGATGGACCCGGAAGAGCGCGCGGCGGCCGGCCTGTTTCTGGCTTTTCAATACCCCGTTGAAATCCCAGGTGTGGGCAACATGACTTTTTTGCGCACGGCAGTGAATGCCCAACGCAAGGCGCGCGGCGAAGAGGAGATGTCGGCGGCAGAGTTTCTCAAGCTGGTCCGTGCAAAAGCAAAAGACCTCAAGATTGACGCGGACATGCTCAAACGTCCGGTGAACATGGGTTTTTCAGGCGGCGAGAAAAAGCGCAACGAAATCCTGCAAATGGCAATGCTGGAGCCACGGATGTGCATTCTGGATGAAACGGATTCAGGTCTGGATGTAGACGCGATGAAGCTGGTGGCCGAAGGTGTGAATGCGCTGCGCAGTGAGGGCCGTGGCTTTCTTGTCATCACCCATTACCAGCGCCTTCTGGATCATATCAAACCGGACGTGGTGCACATCATGGCCGAGGGGCGCATCGTGAAGTCGGGCGGCCCGGAATTGGCGCTTGAAGTCGAAAACAATGGCTATGCCGATATTCTGGCAGAGGTGGCGTAATGGCTCAACCAGCGACGGAACTTGGCCTGCTGGAGACGCGGATCGCGGCTCTTGATCTGCCGGGAAAGGGGTGGTCGGTTGGCCCGCGTGACAACGCGTTGGCCCGGCTGCGGGCAATGGGATTGCCCGAGCGGCGCGATGAGTACTGGAAATTTACCCGCCCGGACACGCTGACGCAGGCCGACGTTGTGCCTGCGGCGATATTTGTCAATGACGAGGCCCCTCTGTTTGACGCCGTGGACCGCCTGAAAATCGTATTCATCGACGGCGTTTTTGATTCCGAAGCCTCCGATGACTTGTCCCTTGAAGGTGTTACAATTGAACGTCTGGCCACCGCGCAGAGCGATCTGCATTGGGCGCGCGATCTTTACGGTGCCTTGGAAACGGTGGGGCAGACTCCGGTTGAACGGCCCCTTGCCGCACTCAACACCGCCTTTGCAAGTGATGGTCTGCTGATCCATGTGACGGACAAAACGTCCAAACCAATAAGTTTAATTTATCGACATGAATCAACTACTTCAGATGTGATATTGCACCATTGCATCAAGTTGGATGCAGGCGCTGAACTGACCGTTCTGGAAAACGGTCCGGCGGCTGCACGGTTCAACAAGGTGATGGAAGTGGATGTTGCCGATGGCGCGTCCTTCCATCATGTGCGCGCACAGGGCCGCGATCATGAACGCCGCGCGGCGACGCATATTTTTGCGCGCCTTGGCACGGCTTCTTTGTTCAAGAGTTTCACTCTGACCGTGAATGGCCAACTGACCCGCAATGAATGCGTGATCGAACTGACGGGTGATGATGCTTCGGCACATGTTGCGGGGGCCTGCGTTGGCGACGGTGCTTTTCACCACGATGACACGGTGTTTGTGACCCATGACGCGGTCAATTGCGAAAGTCGACAGGTCTTCAAGAAGGTGCTTCGCAACGGGGCAACCGGCGTGTTTCAGGGCAAGATCCTGGTCAAGGCCGGTGCACAGAAAACCGATGGTTATCAGATCAGCCAATCCCTGTTGCTTGACGAAGACAGCCAGTTTCTCGCCAAGCCGGAACTGGAAATCTACGCCGACGATGTGGCCTGTTCGCATGGCTCCACCTCTGGCGCAATTGATGAAGAGGCGCTGTTTTACCTGCGTGCGCGCGGCATTCCACGGGCGGAGGCGACAAATATGCTGACCCTGTCGTTCCTGGCCGAAGCGGTTGAGGAAATTTCATCCCAGACGTTGCGCGACGAGATCAACACCCGCGTGGGGTCCTGGCTGAAACGTCATCGCGACTGATGGCCGCCACACGTGATATTATGGCCTCCTACCGGGGGCCGGGTCGGGTGATGCACCGGCTTCTGGAGGGTGGCGTGCGCGAAGACCGCGCGCTCATCTATTTGATGATTGGTTGCCTGATGGTTTTTGTGGGTCAAACACCGCGTCTGGCGCGCCAGTCCTATGTCACGGGCGAGGATCTGGGCATGTTGATGGGCGGCACCCTGATGGCATGGCTCTTTATCGCGCCGTTGCTGCTTTATTTACTGGCCTGGCTTGTCTATTTGGCCGCGCGGATCCTGCGCAGCGGGATTTCGGCCTATGGTGCGCGGCTGTCATTATTCTGGGCGCTACTGGCATCAAGCCCGCTGATCCTGCTTTGGGGGCTGACAGCCGGATTTGTCGGCCCGGGCATCGAAATGACCCTTGTCGGGGTTGTCTGGCTGGGCTTTTTTGTCTGGTTCTGGATTGGCGGCTTTGCGGCGGCTGCGGCTACGGGTAAGGCACCAGAATGAAAGATATTCTTATGCCGCTGGTCCAGACAACCCTGCGCGATCCGCGCGCGGCCGCGACCCGGATCATGTCATGGAAATTTGACCGGCAGGCGCTCTGGACGGCGCTTGCGTTGGTGGCGATTGTTAATGCCTTCGTGGTCTTGCTGTTGGTCGAACTGTCAGGGTCGGCGATGCCGATGCCGGGGTATACGAAATCCCCGCTGGCGCTGTTCATGTTGATTGCTGGTTTGATGGTTCTGTTTGTGCATGCGATGTACTGGGCCGGTCTGACCGTGGGGGGCAGTGGCACGCTGAACGATATTCTTGCGGTTCTGGTGTGGTTTCAGGCATTGCGGGCCGCAGCACAGCTCGGCATTGTCGTGGTCAGCCTTGCCATTCCATCCCTTGGGTTGCTGATGTCACTGGTCGTTGCGATCTGGGGTTTCTGGATACTCCTGAATTTCATAGCAGTAGCCTTGAACCTGTCATCGGTTGGCCACAGCCTGCTGGTTCTTTTTATCGCCGGGGTCGGGCTTGTCCTTGGACTGGGTCTTTTGTTAGCCCTGATTGGGCTGGGCGGGCAGGGAGTTTAACAATGTTCGACGTTATGAAAGTCAGGGATGATTTCCCGATCCTGTCACGCCAGGTGAACGGCAAGCCGCTGGTCTATCTTGATAGCGGTGCGTCGGCACAAAAACCCCAGGTGGTGATTGATGCTGTCACCCGTGGCTACGCCGAAGAATATGCAAACGTTCACCGTGGGCTGCATTATCTGTCCAACCTGGCGACCGACAAATACGAAGCCGTGCGCGCCGTGGTTGCCCGGTTCCTGAACGCCGGGTCCGAGGATGAGATCGTGTTCAATTCGGGCACCACCGAAGGCATCAATCTGGTGGCCTACAGTTGGGCCATGCCACGTCTGCAGGCGGGGGATGAGATCCTGTTGAGTGTGATGGAGCACCACGCCAATATCGTGCCCTGGCATTTTCTGCGCGAACGGCAGGGCGTGATCCTGAAATGGGTTGATGTGGACAGCGCTGGTGCGCTTGATCCGCAGGCGGTGATCGACGCGATGGGGCCTCGCACGAAATTGGTTGCAATCACGCATCTTTCCAATGTCCTGGGAACCAAAGTTGATGTGAAATCCATCACTCGGGCGGCTCATGAACGCGGCATACCCGTGCTTGTGGACGGCAGCCAGGGAGCGGTGCACATGCCGGTCGACGTTCAAGACATTGGTTGCGATTTCTATGCGGTGACCGGGCACAAGCTTTATGGCCCGTCCGGCTCAGGCGCGATCTATATCAAGTCAGATCGGATGCAGGAAATGCGCCCCTTTTTGGGAGGCGGCGACATGATCCGGGAAGTGTCAAAACACGAGGTTGTCTATAACGATCCGCCGATGATGTTCGAGGCCGGCACACCGGGCATCGTCCAGACCATCGGCTTTGGCGCGGCCCTTGAATACATGATGGGCCTCGGCATGGACAACATCGCCGCCCATGAGGACAATCTGCGCAATTATGCCGTGGACAAACTGGGCAGGCTGAATTGGCTACAGGTTCAGGGCACCACGGCGGAAAAGGCCGCCATCTTCAGCTTCACGCTGGACGGGGCCGCCCATGCCCATGACATTTCCACGATTCTCGACAAAAAGGGCGTTGCGGTTCGGGCAGGGCACCATTGTGCCGGGCCATTGATGGATCATCTGGGTCTGACCGCCACCTGCCGCGCGTCCTTTGCGATGTATAATACCACCCAAGAAGTGGATGTTCTCGTTGAGGCACTCGAATTGGCGCATGATCTCTTTGCCTGAGACCTGTGTTTTAGATTGCAGCCCTGAAGCTGTCTGGCTATACGGCCAGTGCAGGACCATTAGCTCAGCTGGATAGAGCGCTGCCCTCCGAAGGCAGAGGCCAGAGGTTCGAATCCTCTATGGTCCGCCATTTCCCAGATTGCGTTTCCTGCAGCCTTGGGAAAGAACGATCTCGTCTGACTCTCCCCGATTTGTGACAGGATCTGCGCGCAATCCGCCTGGCCGGGCCTTGATCGCGCCCTGTGTCGGGCTCATCTATATTGATGGGGTGGCCTTCGCCGTGGCGCGACGCCCGGCCATCATTCACAATGGGGGATATGACATGAATGGATTTGTGGCCGGGGCGCTGGTTGCTCTTGGCATTTCCGCGACACCTGCGCTTGCCGAAACTTTCACAGCTGAAAACAAGGTCGTTGTGACCGGGGTGTCAGACAGCCTCATTTCGGTTCCCTCCGGTGGTCGTTTTGGGGCACGCGGGGCGTGGTGCGCGGCGGCGGATTACGCCACGGATGTCCTGCACGCGCCCGGTGCGGCGCGCCTCTATGTGCAAAACCCCGCGACCTCGCCCAGCGGCGCGGTGGTGTTTGGTCTGACACCGGGCAACACGACACCCACCAGAGTGACCAGCACATCCGCCGCGTTGCGCCGCGCAGGCTCCAACCTGTCCATCAATCATGCGATGCAGTTTTGTCACGATGCGCGGTTGAGGCGGGGCCGCTGACGATCAACGCAAGCCGGGCCAAACGGGTTCGCCCACATCCGCTACGCAATTGCGAAGGGGTCGTCCAACACGCCGACAAGCTGGAAAAGGAACGCCCCGTCGTGCGGGTCCAGCGCGTCCGAATACGCCCCATCCGTCGCAGCAATCGCGGCCGTCAGCCCCTGTTCGGTGCCGTCAAAGACGTCCATCACCGTCTTTGCGCCCTCAATATCGCTCAGCCCCCTGATTGCGGCATAGTAGATACCGACATCCGCCTTTGCGGCCAGATAAGTTTGATCGGCGGCGGTCAGCGGGGTCGGCGTCGATGGATATTTTGCTCCGCCAATGATGGACAGAAGGAAATTCGGCGGGGTGATGTCGGGATTGTTGCCCAGCTCGTCCATCCAATAGTCAAACCCCGGCCGATCCGGTGAGCGGCCCAGCACGTTCATGTAAACTGCGGTCACAAAATTTGCGGTGTCGATCAGGCCGCCATCGGCATCCAGCACATTGTCATAGGTGCTCTGTGTTTCGGGCTGTGCAAAGAAACTGGTCGCCATCTGTTGCAGACTGAAACCTCGGGCAATTTCGGAGGCCCAGTAGAACAGGCCCAATGCGTCGGGTGCGCGGTTGAAGTAGGCGGCGTAAAGCTCAGAAATATTTTCGAAATCACTGGGCGAAAGGTTTGCAGGATCATCGAACTGGTCTAGATTCATAAGGCCCGGCGCATCAAAAAACGCTAGCCCATCGTCGAAATCGAGATATTCGATACCCCGAACAACATCGCGCCCTTCGCCACCCTCGGCGGGCGTCCGCCGGTCGGTAACGGTGATGCCATCAGTTGTGAGCGCAACCGTGTAGGAGCGTTGATTGCCGGAAAAGCTCGCGATGTCGTCCGCGCCCTCCGCGCCATCCATCGTATCGTCTCCTTGGGTTGACACAAAATGATCCGCCCCGCTGCCGCCCTTCATGAACAGACCGGGATCGGGCCTGGTCGCTTTCGCAACCTCCATGTTGCCGGCGTTCAAAGGGCCGAGCGGCGACACCCCGTCGTGATGCAGGTTGAGCGTACTGCCGTCATTCAGCGTAAGCCGGACCAGGGTGCTGCTCACGGCTGTCATGGCCGCCAGTGCCTCATCGGTGCTGGAAAATCCACTGTTGCTCAACAACACGCGATCATTTTCCTGACTGAAATCAAAAAGCTGGTCCTGGCCGTTGCCCAATCCAAACACGACAAGATCGTTGCCCGCGCCGCTCCAGATCGTGTCGGCCCCTTTGCCACCCTTCAAGGTGTCATTGCCGGTTTCGCCGCGCAGCACGTCGTCATCCACGCCCCCGTCAATCCAGTCGTCACCCGTTCCGCCCCAGATCAGGTCGCCGCCGCCGCCACCGCGCAGAACATCCTCACCCTGCTGTCCCAGCAGCGTGTCATCGCCCCTTCCGCCGATAAGAGTATCCTGGCCAGCGTCACCCTCAAGCTGATCCGTCCCCGCGCCGCCACTGATCCAGTCATGGCCGGCCTCGCCATAAAGCCGATCATCATCCGCCCCGCCAAACAGCGTATCGTTCCCCGATCCACCATAAATCGCATCCAACCCGGCGTTGCCCAACACCCGGTCATCTCCGGATGCCCCGCGCAACTGATCATCCCCGGCAAGGCCGTCGATGAGGTCGGACAGGCTGGTGCCCTGAAAGGTCTCATCGGCCGGGGTAAGCAGCGGCGGTGTGGCCCCTTGGGTGTTAAAACCGGCGACTTCATAACCAATGTCGGCAAGGATCGCCTTGTCAAACGCCCCGATGGTCAACCGCTCGCCCGCCCGGATGAATGGATCAAGCAGAACAGAGTTATTGGCAAACCCCTCTTCGACATGGCCATTTCCGGGATCCAGCGGCACCGCAGCCCCGCCATTCAGCGCCATTGCGTTGATCCCGGCAAAAACGGAATTCTGTCCACGTTCGATCAACGTGTCAAAGATGGGGGCCATGCCGATGCCCAGAACATGGCCGATCTCGTGCATGGCAACCGTGAACAAATCATATGAATCAGGGGGAGGAGGGGGCAGACCGGAATGCCAGATCACGTCCGACCCAAAGGTAATGGTACCGGTCCAGGGTTCATAGTTGGTGACCGGGCCAAGATCATAATAGGACGCCGAAACGCGGGATTGATAGACGTCCCCGCTCAACCCCAGACCATCGGTTCCGGCAAAGGCAAGCGTTGCAACAAGATGCTGCGCACCAACAAAGATCAGCACGTCGTCGATGGGCTGCGTCAGGGTTACGGTCTGAAACGAAAGGGAGCGGTCGCTGGGGTCAAATATTTCAAAGGACGACCCAATGGGAATGTCGTCGAATTCGTCACCGATCACGCTCTGCCAGGCCATCGCCGCATTCTCCAGCGCTGCACGACGGGACGGGTCATTGAAGAAACCGGAACTATCGAACCGGTAGTCAAATTCGATTGAAAATGTCATCTGTCTATGCCGATCAAATGGCCGGGCAGGTGACTGAAACGGTCACGCCCCGATGCCGGGAACCCTATCCATCCAATACCCCGCCTTCAACCCAATGCGGTGGCCGGCCCATGCCCTTGGCCAAACCCTGCCGCACCTGCAAGGACGCGGATCCGGCCCGTTCACAACACCTCGAAGGGATCGGGCACCACACCGACAAGCTGAAACAGGAATTCGCCGGTGTCCGGATCCAGCGCGTCTGCAAAGATGTTGTCCACCTCTGCAACCGCCGCCGTAACGCTGGCCTCG
>Ga0316204_10012814_pt1 | contig 10147 bp, 10 predicted proteins | sample 6monrhotite_MG_2_FD_205661 | JGI IMG/M metagenome (GOLD analysis project Ga0316204, IMG submission 205661) | Microbial mat bacterial communities from mineral coupon in-situ incubated in ocean water Damariscotta River, Maine, United States -... | ecosystem: Environmental > Aquatic > Marine >... | reverse complement strand
GCGACAAGCGCGTGACGCTGACCACCGCGACGCATGTCGCCAGCGCCACCACCGCGCAGGGCTATGAGATCCACATCGGGCGCAGCGACGGGCCGGACCGCGCGCGCCCTTTGTTCACCATCGACGGCCAACCCGAGGGCGCGATGCGCGCCGATGGCCAGGTGATGGGCAGCTATCTGCATGGGCTGTTCACCCAAGACGCGTTTCGCGCCGCCTTTCTGCGCAGCCTTGGTGCCGAGGCCGGCGGGCTGGCCTATGCTCTGGGCGTCGAGGCGACGCTGGACGATCTGGCCGATCACCTTGAGGCCCATTGCGACTGCGCGGCGCTATTGCGGATCGCGCGCGCCGGGGTTTGAGGGTTCGGGGTCTGAAGGCTCGGCTGTCGCAGATTTCGGCTGGCCCGCAACATCCGCAAGTCCGAGGTGCGCCAACAGCCCCTCGGGATCGTCAAGCTGCAACCGCACCGGCACCGTCAACACCGCGCGCCGCGCCGCTTGCGGCAATCGAACGGCGTCTTTCTCGGTGGTCACAAGCTGCGCGCGCAGGGTCTTCGCCTCGTGCTCGAGCCGGGCAAACAGCGCCGGGGTCAGCGGTTGATGGTCATCCAGCGCCTGCGCGCGCATGATGTTGGCCTTCAGCCCGCGCAGGGTCTCAAAGAATTTCGCCGGGCGACCGATGCCAGCAAAGGCCAGCACCCGCAGCCCATGCCACGACATGCCGGTGTTCAACGGCTGAAGGCTGCCGGTAAACATCGGCACATCCGCCAGCGCCGCCGCCCATTGCGCGGTGAATGCGGCCTGTGCCTTGGGCGATCCGATGGCGATGATCGCATCGGCGCGCCGCAACCCCGCCGCCACGGGTTCGCGCAAGGGGCCTGCCGGAATGCAGCGGGCGTTGCCAAATCCGACGGCGGCATCGACAACGATGATCGAGGCCTGTTTGCGCACCGAGGGGTTTTGAAACCCGTCGTCCAGAAGGATCACTTGCGCCCCGGCGGCTTCGGCCCTCTGCACGCCCATGGCACGGTCCCTTGCCACCCAGACCGGCCCGAAAGCCGCCATCAGCAGGGGCTCGTCACCGACCTGCGCGGCGCTGTGGTGCCGCTCATTCACCCGCAGCGGACCCTCGGCATCGCCGCCATACCCGCGCGAGACGACATGCGCCGCAACCCCCCTGGCCGCCAGCAATTGCACCAGCGCGATGGTGACCGGCGTCTTGCCGGTGCCCCCGGCGTTCAGGTTCCCGATGCAGATCACCGGCACCCCGGCGCCGTAACCCGGTCGTGCCACCCGTCGCCGTGTCGCCAAGCCGTAAAGCGCGCCCAAGGGTGCCAGCAACCGCGCCTGCCAGCCCGGATGCGCCGGGGGATTGTTCCAGAACGCCGGTGCCCTCATTCGCGACCCCTGTTCATCTGCAGCCAGTCAAGGATCGCCACCGTCACGCGGTGCGTGGCTTCGCTGCCCTCGGTCGCCAGAACCCATGCCTTGAGCGCCGCATCCGCGCCTGCCTCGGGCGACAGCAGCGTCGCCAGCGCTTCACCCAGAACCGGGGCCAGCCCGATCTGCACACCGCCGCCTGCCTGCCGCAACCGGGTCAGAAAACCGGCCTGACGCGCGTCTGCCTCGGGGCCGAAAATCAGCGCGGAGCCCAGCGCCGCCGCCGTCACCGCACTGGGCAGCCCGACCTCGGGGGTCAGCGAGCCGCCCAGAAAGGACACCGGAGCCAGCCGCAGGAACAACCCGGCGTCATCCTCGGAATCCGCGATATAGACCTGTGTCGAGACGTCGATTTCATCATCCCTTGAGCGCAGCGCGCAGACGAACCCGAGCGCCCGCGCCCGTTCGGCCAAGGCCTCGCCGATCAAAGGGTCACGCGGTTGCAGGATCATCAGCAGGCGATGCGCCCGGCGCAGGGCGTGGGTATGCGCCAGCAAGGCGGCGTCAGCCTCCTCGATGGGCAGATCATAGGCGAACCAGACTGGCCGCGCACCAAGGCTCTGGCGCAGCGCATCCAGTTCCGAGGCAACGCAGCCCGGCGCCGGGGCAAACTGCGCCAGCGCCCCGGTCTCAAGCACCTTGGTGCGGGATTTCACCAGCCGCCCCAGAACCGCCGCCGATTGCGCGTTGCGCGTATGGATCTGTTCGAACCGGCTGAGGACGGCGCGGGTCTGACCCGGCACCAGCCGCCTGCGCCCCGGCAGAACCGGGTGTTGCGCATCGATCAGGAACAGCGGGATGCTGTGCGCGCGGGCCCGGTCGATCAGGGGCACCGGCAACACCCGACCGGCAATCACCAGCAGCGCCGGATCATGAGCGTCGATAAAGGCGTCCACGGCGGCGGCATCATCCGGGGCCGGGCCGGGATCAGGCGCGGATCCGGTGGTCAGGCTGCGCGGCGCATCGGCGGCATCAGCGATCTGTTCGGCCAGCACATCCAGCACCGGCGCGTGACCCGGATCGCTGGCATGAAGCCAGACCAGCGCGCGCTCGTGCCTGCCATTGGTGCCTTTCGTCATGCCTGTCAGACCCCGTTTCCAGTCTGCCCCCGGGTCAGCCCGGTAATCAACTGCTGATGCAAGGCCCGACCGGCGGCGATAACCCCGCGATTGGCCCCGCTCGCCCGGTTGAAGACCAGCGGCGCGCCCTCCCGGTCGGTAACCGTCGCCCCGGCTTCGGTTGCGATCAGCGCCGCCGAGGCGATATCCCAATCCCAAGCATCGCGGATGGTCAGCATCCCGTCAAACCGTCCCTCGCCAACCAGCGCCAGACGCCAGGCCAGCGACGGGCGAAAATGCCGCTCGAACGGCGGCAGACCACCGGGCCAGTGCCGCGCCTCAAGCGCCGGTTTCGTCGCCAGAACCCGCGCGCCCCGCGCATCGGGCGCGCTGCTGGCGCGGATCGGGTCACCGTTCATCGTCGCACCGCCGCCCAGCCCCGCCGCATAGGTCAGATCGAGCATCGGCAAATAGACCACCGCCGCCACCGGCACGCCCTTGCGAACCACGGCAAGCGCATGGGCGAACCCCGGCTGGCCATCGATGAAGGCGCGGGTTCCATCGATCGGATCGACGATGAAGGTGACCTCCGCCTGCATCCGCGACAGGTCGGTCAGCGGGTCGCTTTCCTCGGACATCCAGCCATAGCCGGGCCGCGCGCCGCACAGCATCTCCTGCAAATAGGCGTTGACCTCCAGATCGGCCTCGGTCACCGGGCCTTGGCCATCGCCCTTATCCCAGACCTTGGCACCACGCTTGAAATGGCGCGCGGCGATCTCTCCGGCACCTTTGGCGGCATCGCCCAGCAGGCGCAGGTCGGCCAGTATGTCATCAGGCACCGGCAAGCGTCAGCCCTTCGACCAGCAGCGACGGAACCCGGTTGCTCAGATGCTGGCGGGCATCATTGGCAGCGACCAGCCCCAGCAGCATGTCCCGCAGATTTCCGGCAATCGTGCATTCATTCACCGGATAGCGGATCTCGCCGTTCTCGACCCAGAAACCCGAGGCCCCGCGCGAATAATCGCCGGTCGTCGGGTTGATCGTGGAGCCGATCAGCGAGGTGACCAGCAACCCGGTGCCCATATCGCGCAGCAGATCGGCGCGGCTTTGCGTGCCTTGGGTCAGCGCCAGACATGACAGCGTCGGCGAGGGGGGCGAGGTTGGCCCACGGCTGGCGTTGGCGGTGCTGTCCATGCCCAGCTTGCGACCGGTGGCCAGATCCAGAACCCAGCCTTGCAGCACCCCGTCCTGCACCCAGTGACGGGCGCGGGTTTCCAGCCCTTCGGCGTCAAACGGGCGCGATCCGGCGATCCGCACACGCAGCGGGTCTTCGATCAGATCCATGCCCTTGGGCAGCACCGCCGTGCCCATCGCATCGCGCAACCAGCTTGAGCCGCGCGCAATGGCGCTGCCGTTGAACGCGCTGCTCAGATGCCCGATCAGCGAGGCCGCGACCCGTTCATCATAGAGCACCGGAAACGAGCCCGACGGCGGTTTGCGGCTGCCACTGCGGGCCACCGTGCGCTCGCCTGCCTGCTGACCGATGCTTTCGGGGCTGGGCAGATCGGCCTGAAAAATGCGGCCCTCGCTGGCCCAATCGCGCTCCATCGCGGTGCCTTCACCGGTGATCGCCACGCAGGAGATATGCCGCGATGTGCGCCCGTAACCACCGGCGAACCCGTTGCTGGCGGCCAGATAGACCTGTCGTTGGCTATAAGCTGCCGAGGCTTGGTCGATCTGGCTCACGCCCGCCACCGAAAGCGCCGCAGCCTCGGCCCGGCGCGCATCGGCCTCAAGGGTTTCGGGGTCTGGCTCAGGCGTTGTATCCAGCAATTCCAGCCCCTCGGCACCGCGCCGCGACGATAATTGCCCGGCTTCTGCCAGCCCCGCATAGGGGTCATCCGGGGCCTCGCGGGCCATCGCCACGGCGCGTTCAGCCATTGCCGCCAATGTCTCGGGCCTTGCATCCGAACTTGACACGCAGGCCTGTCGCTGGCCGACCAGAACCCGCAGCCCCAGATCCAGCCCTTCGGCCCGTTCGGCATGTTCCAGCCGCCCGCCGCGCACATCGATGGACACCGAAGTCCCGTCGATCACCATCGCGTCGGCGGCATCGGACCCGGCGGCGCGCGCCGCATCCAGCAGGGCTTGGGCGAGGGTCTGGGGATTGAACGTATCAGTGGACATGGGCGACCCTGTGCTGGAACCGGTGAGGTTGAACGCGCCAAGGCTTACCGCCTCGGCCCCGCGATTGGAAGCGGCGATAGCCTCAACTCAAGGTGCGCCTTGCGGCCAGTTCACCGCTGGCGGCCCTCAGATGACGATGGTTGCCGGGTCGCCGTCGGCATAGAGCCGCTCGACCAGCGGTTTACGCAGCATCAGAAGCTTGCGAAAGTTCACATTGCCCTTCGCGGTCATCTCGCCATCGGCCATCGACGGCGGCTGCGCCAGAACCATCGCGCGGCGAATGGCATGGGCTGACCCCTCATTGGGCGCGGGTTTGAGCCGCGCCGCGATCTCGGCCCCTTGTGCGACGATCAGCGCACCATCGGCATCTTGCGCCTGTGCCAGCAACGCGGGCGTGGGCACGATCAGCACGCCAATCTCGTGCCGATCCGCGCCGGTCAGAATGACATCCGCCGCCAAGCCCTTGAGCTTGCCCAGAACCTCAAGCCGCAAGCCCGCCGCGCGCACCCATGTGCCGCTGCTCAGCTTGAATTCCTCGGCGATACGCCCGTCGAATTTCATCCCCTTGTTGATCTCATCCGGGTCGACGAATCGCATTGCGTCGCCGGTGATGAAATAGCCCTCATCGTCAAACGCCTCGGCGGTCTTTGCCGGGTCATCCAGATAGCCGGGCGTGATCGTGTCGCCACTCAGCCGCACCTCGAACCGGTTGTCCTCTTCCAAGGGTATCAGCTTCACCGAGACCTCGGGCATCGGCACGCCGATGATCCCCGATTGATCGGTGAATTCATGCTGGATCAGCGCCGCCGGGGCGGTTTCGGTCAACCCCCAGCTTGAGGTGAACAGCGGCATGTCACCGCGCACATCGCGGGCCATCGCCTCGAGGTCGGCCCAGACATCCTGCGGCAGCGACGCACCGGCGTAGAACAGCATGTCAAGGTTCTGAAAATACTGCCGGCGCAGCGCGGTGTCGGTTTTCATCGCGTCGCGCAGCATGGCAAAGCCAACCGGCACGTTGAACGCGATGGTCGGCGACACCATGCGCAGGTTCTCGATGGTCAGATGCGCCAGCGCCGGGATCGGCTTGCCGTTGTCGATATAAAGCGTGCCACCATTCGCCAGCACCAGATTGAAATTATGCGAGCCGCCGAACACATGGTTCCACGGCAGCCAATCCAGCAATATCGGTGGCGTGTTGCCGACAAACGGCAGTACCGTCCGGATCTGCGCCTGATTGGTGCACATCATGCGTTGCGTGGTCAGCACCGCCTTGGGGTGCGAGGTCGAGCCCGAGGTCAGCAGATATTTCGCCACCGTATCGGGCGTGACGGCACCATTCAGCGCCGCGACATCGCCACTGGCGCTCAGCAAGGTTTCAAGCTCCGTCTGGCCGGGTTGCGCGCCGGTGCCAACCAGCGTTTCGACACCGTCGAAACAACCCAGCGCCAGCGCCGCGCCGTATCGCCGGGCATCATCGGCAAAGATCATCCGGGGCCGGATCATCGCGCAGATCCGCTCGAGCACCGGATGCGCATCGGGGATCAGCGCGTATTGCTCGGCCACCGGAACCGTCGGCACGCCGATGAAATGCGCGGCCAGCGACAGCAGGGCGTGATCGACGCTATTGCCACTGAGGATCAGGATGGGGGTCTGCGCGTTCATCTGCCGGTCGGCCAGCGCCGCCGCGATGGCTTTGACCCGCTCCAGCGTCTGCGCATAGCTCAGGGTTCGCCAGCCGGGACCGTCGCGCTCGGCGACAAAGGTCTGGTCCGGGCGCTCAATGGCCCAATGCTCCAGCCAATCGGTGTCGCAGCGGGCAACCGGGCCCAGCGGCCATTCGCTGGTCATCAGGATCGCGCCATCCGCCCGATCCTCGCGGCGCGCCCTATGCGCGCGATACCGATCCTGTGTCATCGCCGGTCCTTCCCTTCCGTTCGATCAGTTGCAGCGCCCGGTGCAGCGCCTGACACTGCGCCTCGCTCAACCCTTCGGTCATCCGCGCATCATGGCGCGCCACGGCCCTGACGGCGCGTTCGCAAACCTGCGCGCCCTGTTCGGTGACGCTCAGCTCATAAGCGCGCCGATCCTCGGCACAGCGTTCGCGCAGCACCAGATCCGCGCGTTCCAGATCATCAAGGATCAGCACCAGATTGGGCCGCTCGATCATCAGGATCTGCGCCAGCCGGGTCTGCCTGAGCCCGGGATTGTCGCGGATCACCACCAGCGCCGAGAACGTCACCATGCGCAGCCCAAAGGCCATGAGCACGGCGTTCACGTCATACTGGATCACACTGAACGCGCGTTTCATGTCGTAGCCGACAAAGCTGCGCAGCGAGGCGTCAGGGCGGGGCATTACCGGGGCGGCAGACGGGTCGCGCCGTCCAGCCGGATCGTAGTGCCGTTCAGATAGGGGTTCTCGACGATCTGAGCGACCATCAGCCCGAATTCCGAGGGCGCACCCAAGCGCGCCGGAAAGGGGATATTGGCGGTGATCTTGGCGGTGACCTCGGCCGGCAGACTTTCCATCATCGGAGTGTTGAACAGCCCCGGCGCAACGGCCATCACCCGGACCCCGGTCTGCGCCAACTCGCGCGCGGCGGGCAGACACATCGAGGCGATGCCGCCCTTCGACGCGGCATAGGCGGCCTGCCCGACTTGACCGTCCTGAAACGCTGCCGAGGCGGTATTGACCACCACGCCGCGTTCGCCGTGCTCCAGCGCGTCCTGCGCCTGCATCCCTTTGACGGCATGCGACATGACGATGTAGCTGCCGATCAGATTGACCCGGATCACCTTTTCAAAGAGCTCGATCGACATTTTGCCCTCGCGCCCGACGATCCGCGCCGCAACGCCGATCCCGGCGCAATTGACCGCGACGCGTGGCATCCCGCCAAGCCCCTCGGCGATGCGGGCAAACGCGGCCTCGACCTGCGCCGCGTCACCGACATCGGCCTGCACGCCCAGCCCACCGATATCGGCGGCCACGGCGTCGGCCTTGGCACCGTCGAAATCCAGCACCGCAACGCGCGCGCCACGGCTTGCCAACAACCGTGCGGTGGCTTCGCCAAGGCCGCTGCCGCCACCGGTTACAACTGCGATCTGACCGTCAATCTGCATCGTGTCCCCCAAGTTATATGTCTGTCATTAGTTACATGACATAATCATTCAACTGTCAATACACGCTATGCGAAAGGGGCCCGAAGGCCCCTTATGCGGTGCATTGCAAAGTCTGGCTAGGATATCAGGAACAAGGTGATCGCCGGGAAGGCCACCAGGATTGCAACTCGCACCAGATCCGAAAAGACAAAGAACATCACGGCCTTATAGGTCTCGACCATTGGCGTCGAGCGATCCATCGCATTGATGATGAACAGGTTCATACCCACTGGCGGTGTTATCAACCCAGTCTCGACAACGATCAGCACAAGGATCCCGAACCAGATCGCGACATGTTCCGACGGCATCCCGAAATCAAGCGCCATCATCATCGGAAAGAAGATCGGAATGGTCAGCAGGATCATCGACAGGCTGTCCATCACGCAGCCCAGCAGCAGATAGATCACCAAGATCAGAACCAGAATCGCCACCGGCGACCAGCCCAGATTGGACACCCATTCCGACAGCGTCTGTGGAACCTGCGTCAGGGCCAGAAAGCTGTTGTAAAACGCCGCGCCGAACACGATGAAAAAGATCATCGCCGTGGAGCGCCCGGTCGAGGTGAAGGAATCCAGCATCGAGCGGAAATTCAGACCGCCATTGGCCAGCGCGATCAACCCGGTGCCCAACGCCCCGACCGCCGCGCCTTCGGTCGGCGTGAAGATCCCGCCATAGATCCCGCCGACAACCGCCAGAAACACCAGCAACACGGGCCAGATGTTCAGCAACAGACGGATGCGTTCGGGCCAGGGCACACGCTCGCCAACCCCGGCGCGATCCGGATACAGATGCACATAGACCGACAGCGCGATCATATAGCCGATGGCCGCGAGGATCCCCGGCGCGAAGGCGGCAAGGAACAGCTTGGCGATGTTTTGCTCGGCAAGGATCGCATAGATCACCAACACCACCGACGGCGGGATCAGGATGCCCAGAGTGCCGCCCGCCGCCAGTGCCGCCGTCGAGATACCGCCGTGATAGCCGAAGCGCTTCATTTCCGGCAGTGCAACACGGCCCATCGTGGCCGCCGTCGCCAGCGACGATCCACAGATCGCGCCGAACCCGGCACAGGAGGCAATCGCCGCGATGCCGACCCCGCCCTTGCGGTGCCCGACAAAGGATTCAGCGGCCTTGAACAGCGCCTTGCTCATGCCGCCGATGGTGGCGAAATATCCCATCAGCAGGAACATCGGCACCACCGCGAGGGATTCGCTGGCGAAGGTTGAATAGGCCGCGCTTTTCAGCCGCGCCATCGGCATCCGCGTGTCGCCGGTGACGATCCAGTAGCCAACATAGCCCACGATGAACATCGCCAGACCGATCGGCACGCGCAGGAAGATCAAAAGCAGCAGAGCCGGGAACGATACAATTCCGATTTCGAGATTGCTCAATGGTCTGCTCCTTGAGTCGCAACGAGCGGACGATTGGTGAGGGCCTCGATGCTGCGCACCAGTGCCATATAGACGCCGATTGCCGCCGTGATGATCGCCGGAACCAGTGCAATCGCATAGTTCCACCAGACCGGATATTGCAGCAAGAAGGTCGTCGAGCGCCGCCGCATCTGCGTTGACATGCCTTCGTAAAGCTGGATCGCGATCAGCACGAAGGCCGCCGCCAGCAGAATTTCGATGACCATTTGCAGGATCCTGCGGTTTCGGTCGCGCAGCCTCGAGGTGAACACATCAACCGTGGCGTGACCACCGGTGATCTGGCACCAACCCAGAAACGCAAAGACGGTGAACGCCATCCCGGCGGTCAGGAACTCATAGTCGCCAAAGATCGGCCCGACGCCGGTATTGATCAACCATTCGGCCAGACCCGGCATGTTGCCCTGCAGGAAATCAGAATGGAGTATCGAAGTGATCGTTCGCCCGACAATCGAGATGCACAGCATCAGGACCATGGCCGTCAGAACCGCCCCACCGATAATGGCCATGAACCAAGCCACGCCGTAAAAGATCTTGTGTATTGTTTTGAACATCGTCGCCGTCCGGATTGTTGGGTCCAGCCTATTGGTTTTCAGGGTCGCGGCAGTGTGGCTGCCGAGGTTTGGTTGTGCGGGGCAAGGCATAAAGCGTCGCACCGATTTCAATCTTCACGGCAAGCGCGCGGTCAATCAAGGCCTGATCGCCAATGCCCGGCGCAGCCACCGTCACGACCTTCGGCGTTGATGCCGTCGCGCTCGCAATCATGGTGATTTTCTCATGATGATCGAGGTAGCATAATAATAGGGCGCGGTTTTCGACCGCGCCCTATTTTGAATACAGATCTCACAAGATCAATGCGCGGCGGCGCTTACTGCATCGCCTC
>Ga0316204_10012813_pt1 | contig 10148 bp, 10 predicted proteins | sample 6monrhotite_MG_2_FD_205661 | JGI IMG/M metagenome (GOLD analysis project Ga0316204, IMG submission 205661) | Microbial mat bacterial communities from mineral coupon in-situ incubated in ocean water Damariscotta River, Maine, United States -... | ecosystem: Environmental > Aquatic > Marine >... | reverse complement strand
AGCGCCAGCGAAATGGGGGTGGCAACCCGCATATACTGGACTTTAAAAGTTGCCGGTCATGGCGAGGTTTCGATTCTGGATGGCGGAATGCAAAACTATTTTGCGTTGGGAAATAAAGCCATCGTTGGCGCGGGAAACAACAAACCGAAACCTGTTTCCTACAAGGTTGACATACAAAGTGAATTGCTGGCAACGGACAAAGATGTCCGCGTTGCACTATCGTCTGGACATTCCTTGATCGATAACCGTCCCCCAGGCCAATACCTCGGTATTAACAGTGGTGGGTCACCGAAAAGGCTGGGCACACTCAAATCTGCAATCAATATTCCGGCGCAATGGCTGACCGTTGATGATGGTGGCACATTCCGTTCGGCCAATACTCTTAAGGCGCTATTTACTGGCGTCGGCGCAAAGGCATCGGGACCGGTCATTAATTTCTGCAACACGGGCCACTGGGCATCCGTTGGCTGGTTCGTTACCCATGAGCTTATGGGCAACGCCCAGTCACGTCTGTACGACGGGTCCATGGCAGAATGGACCATTGACCCAAAAAACCCGGTAGAGCAAAAGGTCGCATTGGACTAGACTGATCTCCTGTTAACAGGGAGATGTTGAATGTCGGGAGTTTTGGGCAACCTGATTGCGAATTATCATACGCACATGAAGCGTCTGGAGAACCGCCCGTTTCTAGAGGGCGTTATGGCCGCCTGCGCACTGGTCGCTTGCGCTGACGGGAACATTTCTTTTGGCGAGCGCGTCCGCGTCGATCAGATATTACAGACACTTGAAAAGTTGCAAGTGTTTGACCCTCATGAAGGCGTCAACATCTTCAACGAATTCGCGGACCTTATTCTAGATCATCCGGCCACCGGTCACGAAACAGCCTTTCTGGCCATGGAAAAAATTGCCCGTGAGCCTAAAAACGGCAACCTGATGGTGCGCATCTGTGTGGCAGTCAGCGAAGCCAATGTCGAAAACAGACTGGCCGATCAAATCGAGATCGTCACACTCTGCTCACGCCTTGGCCTCGACCCAACTCATTGTGGTTTGTATACAGACAAATCAACGGACGACCTTCTCGACAGAGAATCATCCCTGACCTAGATGGTATCCGTCAGGAAACCTTTCGGGTGACGGGGTCTTCAATTTGGATGTCATCAGGAAATGCCCGACCTTTTCCCAGTTCCAGGTGTTCCTTCAGGCTCAGTAAAAATGCCGCCCATTTCATGGAGCAATGATAATGAAATGGGGTTTCTTTGGCCCAGTTCCGGTGAGTAAAATAGATCGCGGTCTTGTTATCGTTATTTGATTTCAGGCCGAATTCAAGAGTGGTGTCCAGCCACTCTTCCGGGCCGCTAACACATCGCCAGATGACATCAGCATCGGCTACAGTCTCGACTCTCATGTCCATGCCATTACCGTTAAAACGAAACTTGATGGTTCCACCCAACCCCGGTTCTCCCGTTGTGTCCGTCGTCCACCAACCTTTCAGACCTTCCAATGTCGTCAATGCGTCCATGACGGTTTTGATGTCAGATGAGGTGGCGATTTGATGCGTAATATTTACCATTATGATTTACCTTTTCCAGTCAAGTTGCTCATTACTTGACGTAAGATTTTAGGCTCTAATTACGAAGATGATAGAGGTATATGGAAAATATAAATATTAATTAAAACATTGAATATAAACGATAAAAAATGTCGACTTCATATAACATCTTGTTATATATTCCATATATGGAAAATGATATTCAGCTTGATGCCATATTCTTTGCGCTTTCAGATTCGAAACGACGGTCGATGCTGACCGACCTGTCTGAGGAGTCGAAAACGGTCGGCGACCTGGCTAAAAGCTTTGATTTGACCATGGGGGCGATTTCAAAAAATATCAAAATCCTCGAGGATGCCGAGCTGATTTATAAAAGCAAACGCGGACGACACGTCTATTGTCACATGAATTTTGATATTTGGCGCAAAGTAGCCAAGTTCATCGCCATGTATTCGAAATTTTGGGAACGGCGCCTGGACGAACTGGAGTCCTATATTAACACCTCAATTCAATCCGGAGATAGATAATGACAGCCGATATCGATGATGTGGTTGTCAGGCGCGTGTTCAACTGTCCGAAGCGAACGTTGTTCGACGCCTGGTCACAACCTTCGATCATGTCAAAATGGTTGTTCGCGCGGCGTGAAAATTTCTGTGAAAGCACAGTAGGCAACAGCTTTACCGTTGGCGGCAGCTACTCCGTTGTCATGCATATGCCGTCCGGCGATGTCCGTCTGTTTGGCGAATATACGAACATCAATCGGTATACTTGTATCGCTTTTACCTGGTCATCACCGGTGATTAGTAACTCTCGGGTGACTCTGGATTTCAAGGAATTGTCAGTAAATCGAACTGAATTCACCCTCACCCACTCTCTGTTCCCCAGTGAAGAAATCCGCGCCCAGCACGCGGAAGGCTGGAATGCCTGTCTGGATAATTTACAACTTCGGGTTCTTTCGCCCAATAGCTAATAATTTCCTGCCACCAGCCGGAATTTCCGCTAAGGTCACGGCTTCATTCTCTAGGAGCCAAAATGCATAAAATCTACCTGAGTGTAATGGCTGCCTTGATGGGCTTGTGGCTTGGTACGGTGCCCGCACAGGCCGCAAAAGACCAACTGGTGATTGGCATTACCCAGTTCCCGTCATCTTTTCATCCCAATATCGATTCGATGATGGCTAAGTCCTACATTCAGGCAATGACGGCGCGTCCGTTTACCGCCTACGACAAGGACTGGAAACTGATCTGCTTGCTGTGCACGGAATTGCCGACCATAGAGAACGGTTTGGCTGTCATCGAGCGAGGCCCCAAGGGGCGTAAGGGCATCGCCGTTACCTACAAAATCCAACCCAAGGCGACATGGGGTGATGGCACGCCGGTAACGGCTAAGGATGTGGTCTTTAGCTGGAAGGTCGGGCGTCATCCAAAGTCAGGTGTCAGCAATATCGAGTTCTATCGGAGCCTTTATAAGATTGATGTCGTTGACGATAAAACCGTCACCATGCACTTTGATAAACTAAGCTTTGATTATAATGCAATCAACGATTTCAGACTGATTCCTCAGCATGTAGATGAAGTTAATTTTGCCGATCCGGTCACCTATAAAAACCGCACGGCGTTTGATACAGATACCCTTAACGAAGCCCTGTATTTTGGGCCTTATGTGGTTTCCAAAGTTGTTTCGGGATCTCATGTGATTCTCGAGCCGAACACAACATGGTACGGCAAAAAACCTGAATTCAAACGAATTGTAATCCGTGTTATCGAGAACACGGCGGCGTTGGAAGCCAACTTGCTTTCCGGCAGCATCGACATGATCGCCGGCGAACTGGGGTTGAACATTGACCAGGCGATTGCATTCGAAAAACGTCACGGGCGCAAATTCAATGTCGTCTTCAAACCTGGACTGATATACGAACATATCGACTTCAACCTTTCCAATCCCATTCTCAGCGATTTAAGGGTGCGTCGGGCGCTGGTTCATGCGATTGACCGAAAATCCATTAGCGAACGCCTGTTTGCCGGACGCCAGCCGGTCGCAGAGACCAGCGTCAACCCTCTGGACTGGGTTTATGCCGATGATTTGCCATCCTATTCCTATAGTCCGAAGGAAGCCGCCAGGCTTCTCAATGAGGCCGGGTGGAGCAAGCGCAAAAGAGGTATCCGCTATAACGATCAGGGTGAAAAATTGTCTTTGCAGATCATGACCACGGCGGGTAATCGCACCCGCGAGCTGGTTGAGCAGGTTTTGCAAAGCCAATGGAAAGCTGCAGGAATTGAGGTAACCATCAAAAACGAACCGGCGCGGGTGTTTTTCGGCCAAACCATGACGGAACGTAAGTTTTCCGGCCTTGCCATGTATGCCTGGATCAGTGCTCCGGAAAATGTCCCACGTACGACGCTTCATTCCGCCCATATTCCGACGCCAACCAACAATTATGCGGGACAGAATTATACCGGTTTTAATAATGCCGAGATGGATCAGTTGCTGGAAGATATTGAAGTCGAACTGGATCGATCCAAACGCCGAAAGCTCTGGCGCCGGCTTCAGGAGATGTATATTACCGAACTGCCTGTTATGGCCCTTTATTTTAGGGCGCGAACGTTCATCCTGCCCAAATGGCTGAAAGGTGTTGAACCTACAGGACACATGAACCCCACGACTCTTTGGGTCGAAAACTGGAGAACCGCAAAATGACTGACCCAATTGTCTATGGTGCCGATTACAGCGTTTACACGCGAATTGTGCGGCTGGCACTTGAGGAAAAAAGAATTCCCTACCAACTGGAGGACGTGGACGTGTTTGCCGAAGACGGCCTGTCGCCGGAATATTTGTCCCGCCAGCCTTTCGGTAAGATCCCGGCATTTGAACACGATGGATTTCAGCTGTTTGAGACCGGCGCCATCACCCGATATGTCGACGAGGCGTTTGAGGGCCCTTCCCTTATGCCGGAGTCATTGGAGTTATGGTCGCGAGCCAACCAGATTATCAGTATCCTCGACAGTTACGCGTACCGCTCCCTTGTCTGGGATGTCTTCGTTGAACGGGTACGGGTTCCTGAAAAAGGTGGCACCCCGGACGAAGACAAAATCGCCGCTGCGCTGGTACAGGCTGAAACCTGTTTAAATACGATCGAATCCCTGATGCACGAGGGAAGCTATTTTCTGGGTAATTTCCCGACCCTGGCGGACATTCACGCAGCCCCCATGATTGCTCTCTTCCGGTTGGCGCCGGAAGGTAACGAATTGTTGCTGAGAAGCGTGCGCTGGATTGAATGGTGGAACCGTATGAATGATCGGCCCGGTATGGAAATTACGCGGTTCACACCGGAAAAATGACCCGGTTCCTGCTGTCCCGTCTGATGCAATCCGTCCTTGTGCTGGCGGTGATGTCTTTTGTCATCTACGGCTTGATGGGATTGATGCCGGGCGATCCGGTCGACCTGATGGTATCGGCAGACCCCAACATGACCCCGGCGGGAGCCGCGCATCTTCGAGACCTCTACGGTGTCGATAAACCAATCATCGAACGTTACACAAACTGGTTAAGTGCGGCGCTGCAAGGGGACCTCGGGTATTCCCGCCTGCATACCCAACCCGTCATGGACGTGATGCTGCCCGCACTGAAAAACACTGCCGTCCTTCTCGGTCTGAGCTTCGTATTAGCGTTGGTCATCGCCCTGCCCGCCGGGATCATTGCCGCCACCCGCCCCTATTCAAAACTGGATTACGGCATCAACCTGTTGGCCTTTGCCGGCATCTCCATCCCGCCGTTCTGGCTGGCGCTATTGCTGATCATCTTTTTCGCTGTGATCTTGGGTGTCCTGCCCGCTGGCGGCTTTGGTGTTCATTCCGGCGTCGGCGGCCTGTGGGAGAACCTTCGGTATCTGGTCCTACCGGTCGCCAGCCTGACCATTGCCAGCATTGGTGGTCACACCCGTTACATGCGAGCCGCCATGATTGAGACGCTCCGCCAGGACTATATCCGTACGGCACGGGCCAAGGGGCTTTCCAGGCATCAGGTGGTGATTTTTCACGCCCTGAGAAACGCGATGATCCCGGTGGTTACGGTCATCGCGCTGGATTTTGGATACCTGTTCTCCGGCGCCCTGATCACTGAAACGGTGTTTGCCTACCCCGGAATGGGTAAACTCATTTTTGATGCGATCATGGGAAATGATTTCAATCTTGCCTTGCTGGCGTTGCTTTTTGCGACCTTATTGACACTGTTTGGCAATTTTCTCGCTGATGCGGCCTACGTCTGGCTCGACCCTCGCCTGTCGTACAAAGAGGCAGAGCGATGATATCCGGCCAATCTCCCCTCGCCCTCACCTGGCAACGCTTTCGCAAGCACCGCTTGGCCTGTGCCAGTGGGATCATCCTGCTCGTACTGGCGATGGCAGCCCTGAGCGCCCCATTGGCAGAAATGTTGCTTGGGGTGGATGCGCGGGCTGTTGATCTGTTCAACCGGTTTGCCGCGTCATCTTCAAATCATCCGCTAGGAACAGATGAACTGGGACGGGACCTTCTGGTGCGTCTGCTCTATGGCGGGCAGGTATCGCTGTTTGTCGGCCTGACGGCGGCCATTATCGCTGCGGGGATTGGAACGGCTATTGGCCTTCTGGCGGGATATTATGGGGGACGGATAGATGCCTTCCTGATGCGCTTTACGGATGGCGTAATCGCGTTACCCTTGTTGCCGTTACTGATCGTCTTGGCGGCACTCGATCTCTCCAAGATTGGCTTGTCTGACGAAATTCTGGGCTCGGAAAACCTGAGCCTTTATCGGATCATCATCATTGTTGTTTTGGCGGGCTGGACAACGGTCGCCCGACTGGTCAGATCCAGTGCGCTGGCGTTGCGCGAACGGGACTTCGTAAAAGCCGCGGAAGCTCAGGGCGCGTCGGCGAAGCGGGTGATGGTGGTCCACATCCTGCCCAATCTGGCGTCGCCCATCATTGTTGCTGCGACCCTGTCTGCGGGGAATATCATTTTACTGGAATCTGTCTTGAGTTTTTTGGGGCTGGGCATTCAACCACCGATTCCAAGCTGGGGAAACCTGCTGACCAATGCTCAGGAACTCATATGGGAGGCGCCTAATTTGGCTTTTTACCCGGGCGTTCTGATCTTTTTCACTGTCATTGCCTTCAATTTTCTGGGCGATGGCCTTCAGGACGCCCTGGATCCGCGTTCCCTCAACCAGCGCCGCAGAAATTAGAAGTTAGAACAGAGATTTGCGTTATCAATTAGTGTGACATCAGGATCGGCACCGGCATGTGGTCAAGTAGGTGATCCGTAACGCCACCGAGGATTAACTCTTTCCAGCGTGAATGCCCATAGGCCCCGCTAACGATCATGTCGGCCCCCATATCTGCTGCCCGCGACAGCAACAGTTCTCCGGGTTTGACATCCGTATTGATGACATGATCGGCTGTTGCCTTCACGCCATGGCGTTTCAGGTGTTCGGTAATCCGTGCACCGGGTTCCACACCGATCCGGTTTTCTCCATCCGGATTAGCGACCATGATTGTCACCTGTTCAGCCAATTTTAGAAACGGCATTGCGTCATGAACGGCTCGGGTGGCGCGCGAACTGCCATCCCAGGCAATCAGGATGCGATTGCCGATTTTTTCACCTTGGTAGGTGTAGGGGATCACCAGAACCGGACGGCCCGCGGAGAGGATCACGTGATCAGGCATATCCCGACCACCCGGGAAGATATCTTCATCCGGGTCATGCTGACCAACAATTAAGACATCGGCGGTTCGTGCTTCACTGGTGAGCACTGAATCAGCTACACCTTCATAGCATCGCCACTCGGCGTCATGGACTTTGGATTTTGCGATATTTAGAAACCCTTCCTGCGCCTTCTCAGCAGCTTCGCGCAAAGCGCTTGCCTGAGCCCTAAGAACATCTTCCGAAATCTGCACTTCTGCATAAGCCGGAACAACAGGGCGGGAAACGACGTACACACCCGTCAGCATCGCGCCATGCTGATTGGCAAGCTCGATAGCTGCTTCCACCCGTGCGTCATTACCTTTAGCGGCATCGACGTGGACGAAGATATCTTTGACGGTCATGATTGAACTCCAGTCTGGATGAATTTACAGGCTTTATATGACGATATTACCCAATGACCGGCATTGACTTAAGTCAAATTTGAATGCCCGGTAATCTTTGGGTCATTTTGTGGATAATCCAGGGATAACGTGTATAACTTTATTTATACATTTGAATTCAATGTGTTAACAAGCAATCCCATCTTATCCACAACCAACGACGGTCTGTTGGATGGCGAATTTGGTGTATCAGACCTGCAAAAAAAACATGCAGGCAAAAATGAATAATTGATTCTCCACAATCATTTCGATTTTTCGTTTATTATTGGGGGCTGATGGACTAGATTTTTGCTGCCCGTATGGGGATGGAAATAATTCTCCTGCATTTAACTTTCTTCTTTTTCAGATTTGGAAATGGCTATGAACACACTTGCAAACTCCGCCGCCGCCCGTGACATCGCCTATCACGTCCATGGATATACTAATTTGAAGGCGCATCAGGAGAACGGGCCGCAGATTATCGAGACGGGCGCTGGCGTACGGGTCTTCGATGACACAGGCAAGTCTTACATCGAGGGATTGGCCGGGTTGTGGTGTGCGTCGCTGGGGTTCAATGAAGAACGTCTGGTCGAGGCGGCGGTCAGAGAAATGCGCCGCCTGCCCTACTATCATGGGTTTGCCGGAAAAACGCCTGATGTGACAATCGATCTTGCTGAAAAACTCGTCAACCTTGCACCGGTGCCAATGTCCAAGGTGCTGTTTGCTAATTCGGGATCGGAAGCGACCGACCTGTCGGTTAAGCTGATCTGGTACTATCACAACGCGATTGGTAAACCGGAAAAGAAAAAAATCATATCGCGCATCAAAGGCTATCATGGCGTTACGGTCTGCTCAGCCAGCCTGACCGGCCTCCCCCATCTGCATAATGAATTTGATCTCCCTATTGATCGGATCATGCACACCAGCTGCCCGCATTATTATCGTTTTGGTCAGGACGGTGAAACAGAGGAAGAATTCGCTACCCGTTGTGCCGATGAACTGGAGCAGATGATCAATGAGGAAGGTCCGGAAACCATCGCTGCCTTTTTCGCTGAGCCGGTGATGGGGGCTGGTGGTGTTATTGTGCCGCCAAAGACCTATTTCGAGAAGATTCAGCCGATCCTGAAAAAGTACGACATCCTGTTTGTCGCGGATGAAGTTATTTGCGGATTTGGACGGACAGGCAATATGTGGGGATCTCAGACATTCGACCTCGTACCGGATATGATTACCACCGCAAAGGCCTTGTCCGCAGCTTACCTGCCGATCTCGGCTTTGCTGATCAATGAGAAGGTCTATCAGGCGATGGTTTCGCAGAGTGAGAAACTGGGACTTTTTGGTCATGGCGGGACCTATGCCGGTCACCCGGTATCCGCAGCGGTCGCCCTCGAAACCCTGAAAATCTACGAGGAACGTAATATTGTCGGCCATGTCCAGTCCATCAGTGGTGGATTCCTGGCGGGGCTTCAAAAATTTGCTGATCACCCCTTGGTTGGCGAAGTTCGTGGGGTCGGATTGGTCGGAGCCATTGAGATTGTCAAGGACAAGGCAACGAAAACGCCGTTTGCGCCGTCATCAGCGGTTGGCGGCTATTGCGCCGGACGTGCGGAAGAACATGGCCTGATTATTCGTGCCATGGGCGACAATATCGGCTTCTGCCCTCCCCTGATCATCACGCCTGATGAGATTAATGAAATGATGACATGCTTCGGCAAGGCCCTTGACGACACCCTCGCTTGGGCCAAAGACAACAACCCGGAATAACGATGATGAATTACGAGAATTTTTTTACCAATAAGATTACGGACCTTAAAGAAGAAGGTCGATATCGAGTCTTTGCCGACCTGGAACGCAAGGCAGGTAATTTTCCGGCCGCATTCAACCACTCGGAAGATGGTGTGCGGGATGTGACAGTGTGGTGTTCCAATGACTATCTGGGCATGGGGCAGAATCCGGAAGTGATGGAGGCTATGCGCGAAGCCGTTTCACGTTGTGGAACTGGAGCCGGGGGGACGCGCAACATTGCCGGCACCAGTCACGAGCACGTGTTGCTGGAAGCGGAACTGGCAGATCTTCATGGGACCGAGGCGGCCCTGGTTTTCGGATCGGGGTGGATGGCCAATATGACGGCCCTAAGCACCTTTGGAGAGATGATACCGGACCTGGTGATTCTGTCCGATTTTCACAATCACAATTCCATGATTGAAGGCATTCGGCATGGTAAATGTGATCGGGTCATTTTCACGCATAACGATGTTGAAGACCTGGAAGCCAAACTGGCGGCGTACCCTAAGGATCGCCCTAAACTGGTGGCATTTGAGTCGCTCTATTCAATGGATGGAGATATTGCCCCGATCAAAGACATATGTGATGTCACCGAAAAATACGGGGCGATGACCTTTATTGACGAAGTTCATGCGGTCGGACTTTACGGCGAGCGTGGCGCTGGCGTCTGCGAACGTGATGGACAGATGCATCGCCTGGATGTCATTCAAGGAACGT
>Ga0316204_10012812_pt1 | contig 10150 bp, 7 predicted proteins | sample 6monrhotite_MG_2_FD_205661 | JGI IMG/M metagenome (GOLD analysis project Ga0316204, IMG submission 205661) | Microbial mat bacterial communities from mineral coupon in-situ incubated in ocean water Damariscotta River, Maine, United States -... | ecosystem: Environmental > Aquatic > Marine >... | reverse complement strand
GCGGTAAACATGAATTGTAAGAGGCCTCCAACTTCCGGAATGTTTGGTTGGGAAATGAGGCCTGCAGGGGATGCATCGGAGCCGCTGAGGAGGTTTTCGACAGAGCTGCCATAGGCGTTGCTTAAGCTGTCGTTAAAAATGTTCCAACCGTTTGTGGCAAAACCGGAGCCAAATTTGGCGGCATATAAGACGATATATTGCGCCGAGTTATAGCCATACCCGATAGGGAACAAGAGCCCGAAAGCAACAACGAGGCGAATGGGCGCCCAGACTTTATTGAACCGTTTTCCAAATGGTGTGCCGCTTTGTGCGGTTTCCGCCAATATTGTGATGATAAAATAGATTGTGATGAAGACAGCGACGACAGTCAGGCCGGTGTTATACATCTGGAACAGTTGATGCATACCTGTGTGGATTGGGAAGGGGATGGCTGCGCCTTCAAGTGCCCAATTACCGCCTGGCGCGTTGGCTGCACGTGCAATGGAATTGCCTTGAACGTTTAAACAGGCTTCGACCGGCGGTGATATACATGAATTGAACAGCCCCGGGACACCAAAAACCATATCCATCATGATATGTGCGATGTCTTGTTTTTCGTTACCCGATGATGATGTCAGGAAAAATCCTGCGAAGTTTGTTGGCATTGTTGCCATGGCAGGCTGTACGACTAAACCCATAACGAGCAAAATGCATTGCATTGCGATCAGAACAAGCCCGAAAAGAATGCAGGCGAATAATAAAATCTGGTCAATATTGTGGCGAGAGAACACAATGTTATTTGCAGCTTCGGCGATTACATGGCGTATTCCGAAACGTCCCATATTCGAGGGTTTCAGATAGGGGTGGTTTTCGGGTAATAATCTGACTGCGCCGTAAACCAGAGCAATAAAATACGCAATATATTGAAAGCCGCTGGTAAAAAGCTCCTGAAAGCGTTGCCTAAATCCCGGCAAAACCGCGTATTGAACAAATCCTTTGCGCGTTGCTCTAAGCATTATATTTACCTTTTTTCTCGAGGAAGGTTTCAAGCGCCTCCATCTCAACGCCGATCATGTCATAGTGAACGGCCATGAAACCATTGTCCGCTGTTACAACAGCTTCGGGTTTGATTTTTAGAATGTCTTGCGCCATCACGCCTTTGTAACGCTCCGGTTTGCCGATATAGCTAAAGGCATAGATCGGAATGTTATTTTCAATGCCGAGATGTTCTATGTTTTCTTTCAGGCGAATGTCAGACACACCGCCACCGCCACCGCCACCGCCACCGCCACCGCCACCGGTACCAGCACCGGCACTGCCAACGGCACCGCCCATGCCTCCGGCAAAATCTTTCAAGCCGCCTGTGATTTTCTGACCGGCGGTCATACCGCCGAGAGCGGCATATTTTGTAAGGCTTTCTGTCGGGTCCTGATTAATGTCACCGAACGAGGATACACCTTGTCCCATCCAGCGCAGGATATTGTCAGGAATTTTATCAATTAGTTTAAAAGATGATGTGGCCAGCATGTAGACAATAATGGCGTATATGACAGTGTAGAAAAATTCATCAACGATCGAACGTTTGAAATTGATGTTGCCGATAATGCCGATTGTTGCATCGCTGTTATGGCCGCCTACATTTTCAGTAACAAGCGCCCAGGTAAAGTTTAGCACGCGGACTTGCGCTGTAAAGATAATCATGGCTGCGATTAAGCCGGCGATGGACATAATTGGCCGGATGAAAATTTCAAAAATCAGGAAGTAACCGTTTGCAGCGGAGTCCCCTGGCAAGCCGTCTCCGTCCAGTCTTAAATGCGCCAATGCCCATAGAGGGACGCCGACCATGGCCTCGAAAATTGTTTTTATCCATGAGGCCACGGCAAAGTAGAAATATACGAAGGGCAAGAAAGGCAGAACATAATAGAGAACAAATCCAGCGGTTAGACCGATAAAGGCGGTTGACATTAAAAACCCACTGGCGGCGCCGAGTAAGGGCCCGGCCTGTACATCGAGCGCTCTTGATAAGCCGCCCATCGCGGCGGACATTGTTGATCCGGCGATGTTACGAATTGATGATTCGACCAGTCCTTTTCCTAAGGCTACGAGTTGTGCCAAGGGGTGTATATTCGCGTTTTCGTCTGTCATGGCAAATAGGCCATAGGTACCAAAGACCAAATTCATACCCATTTCCAGTGCACCAGAAGTGAGGGCTTTATCTGGTTTGGCTTGATTTTCATTATCCCCGTGCCAATAAACGAAAGCCGCTGAAAGCGTTTTTGCGATGGGTAATGCAGCGGGGTCTTGTGAAGCAAGATCGACGGTTTTGGTGCTTTCCAAATTGAGGTTCGGGTTGAATTGGTTTACGCCTGCAACCGACTTGTCTTCACCCTTACGGAGCGTTCTAACTTTCTCCATAAGCGCGGGATAGCGGTCCATGGTCGGGAAATTCAAAATTGATGTAATGAACGCGCCGTTGACCTGTGCGATCATGTTAAACCATATACCTGCGCCGCCCCATCCCCTGTCACGGATGGCATTTGTCATGTCAAATTCTGTGCCGTTGGTGTTGTACCTTCTCCAGATTTCGGCCATCTCTGTGTTAATTTCAATTTGAAGATCATTAATGGCGTGCTGTTTCCACTTTGCCGTAATATTAGATGTAGAGCATTGACGAGTGTTGCCTGGAGTGTGTGGGTTGCCACACCCACCGTTTGGAAGGTTTGCATTGCCGCATCCCATGTCGCAAGGATCGGGGTTGCCACCTTTCGATGCCTCTAATAATACAAATCGTCCAGCGAAGTCGATATAATTTTCGTTGCGGGCGGTATTAAACCAAAGTTCGCGTATTAGGTTAAAGTATAAGCGTTGTACCGAAACTGTGCCTAAATAACCATCTGTTGCGTGGGTACTGTGCGGGTTGGCTCCGCCTGGAGGAAGAGCTGCTGTTGTTTTGCGTTTATCTGTAACGGGGATGCGAAGTTCACCGCATGTAGCTTCGACTTGACCTGGTTCGCCTCCATATCTTGTTTTTTCTTCGTCACTTATTCCGTTTAAGCCATCGGTATCGATGTTTCCCCGGCGACCAAACCTGATGACGATGTCGCCGCCGGTGTAAAAATCGAGCGCCTGATCATAGGTGGTACCTGCGTCAAGAGGTAAAATGGCATTGGCGTTAATGGCGGCCTGCCAGCCAGGCGGGCTCTTGACAAAATATGGTTTAATTCCATTTACGTAGTTTAAATAAGCTGGAATGCCTGCCGCATCTTCAGGCCAGTCAACTTTTTTGTTCGTTCCTTTATCTCCTCCATCCTTTGTTATGCCTTCATTATGAGTATAGTAAGCAAACGCACATGTATGCAGGAGAGACATAAATTCCACCATGACGGCCGCGTCTGGTGGTTTTGGCATTGCGACCAGATTTTCGCGTTCACCAAGAGGGTTTCCAGTACCGCCCATATTTGTTGCGACAGTGGTATTGTAACGTAGCCATGCATTTGTTGCCAAGCTAGAGCCATATTTGGCTGCGGCAAATGTAATATATTGGCCTGAATTGTAACCAAAGCCTAAAGGGATCAGCAATCCTATGGCGACGACCAGACGTATGGGCACCCAGACATTTTGAAAACGTTGTCCGAATGGTGTGCCTGTCGTTGCTGTTTCGACAACAACGACAACAACGAAATAAAGGAAAATCAGGGATCCTATGACCAAAATAGCCAGCGAATAAAAACGAAACATGTTTTGTAACGCCAGATGGAATGGCCATGGATATGCCGGATTTACCGTTTCATTTGGGCAAAGTACGTTGGAGGAGACGCAGGAGTTGAAAAAATTACCTACACCAAAAACCTGATCCAAAAGCATAAAGGCAATGTCTATGTCTGGATTGGCGGTGAAGAACATTTGAGCCATAGCGGAGCCGAATAAGAGACTAAAGCCTAATGCTGCCAATTGTACCGTTAATAAAACGATACAGATGAGCATAAGTACGAAAATGATCAGCTGATCGATATTGTTTTTACTAATGACAAGCGCATTGGCAGATTCTGCGACAACGTTACGAATCCCATAATGGCCAATATTCTGTGGGTTTAGATAGGGATGATGGGCTGGAAGTAGCCTCACCATTGAGTATATTTGCGCCATAAGAAAGGCGATATAGCCGAATCCAGACGCAAATAAACCCTTCAACCGGGGTATTATTCCCGGTAAAAGTGCATATTTTACCACTGTTTTTGTTTGTATACCGCTCACTTTAAATACCCACCACTTCTTACAGTGTACCGCTAAATTACTTAAAATTTTAGTAAATTTGTCCGAAATTCGTAATTTTACGGTTTAAGAAGGTTTTTGCTTCTCGCTCAATTTAATTTTTTTTACGTCATATTCTAGCCATATTTTGGTTAAAATATTGTAAAATTGAGAAGTTTTTGGTGTGTAAAGTTGTTATTAAGCGTCTTTTAGCCAGCTTTTCTTAATGGTTTGTATTTTATGCGTGTTGGCTGATCGGCATCGTGGCCCATGCGGCGTTTGTAATCAGCTTCGTAATCTTCGTAATTGCCTTCGAACCATTCGACATGGCTGTTGCCTTCAAAAGCTAAAATATGCGTACAGAGACGGTCAAGGAACCAGCGGTCGTGAGAAATAATGACTGCGCAACCAGGGAAGCGCTCAATGGCTTCTTCTAAAGCGGCGAGGGTTTCTGTGTCGAGGTCATTTGTCGGTTCATCGAGGAGAATGACGTTGGCTTCTGATTTGAGCATTTTTGCGAGATGTACGCGGTTTCTCTGGCCGCCTGAAAGATTTTTAACCAATTGTTGTTGATCGGTTTTTCTGAAATTAAAGGCGGAGACGTACGCCCGCGATTGCATTTCAATTTTGCCGAGTTTAATGATGTCGGTACCGCCGGATATTTCTTCCCAGACTGTGTTTCCGCCATTCAGAGCGTCTCGCGATTGATCAACGTAACCGAGTTTAACCGTATCGCCGACCTTAAATGATCCTTCGTCCGGGGTGTCCTGTCCGGTTATCATTTTGAAAAGCGTTGATTTACCGGCGCCGTTTGGTCCAATCACGCCGACGATTCCACCTGGCGGCAGTTTAAAGGACAGGTCTTCTATTAAAAGATGATCGCTGAAACCTTTTTTGATGTTTTGGGCTTCGATGACCAGATCTCCAAGACGCGGCGGTGTCGGGATTACGATTTGACAGCCGCGCTTATCGATTTTCTGGCTTTCGGCCAATAAGTCCTGATAGGTGTTAATTCTGGCCTTGGATTTTGAGCGTCTTGCCGAGGGGCTTTGCCCCATCCAGTCTTGTTCGCGTTTCAGGGTTTTTTGGCGGGTATCTTCTTCACGTGATTCTTGTTCCATCCGTTTGCGTTTGGCTTCCAGATAGGCAGAATAATTACCTTCGTAAGGAATCCCGCTTCCGCGGTCGACTTCAAGGATCCAGCCTGTCACGTTATCAAGGAAATAACGATCGTGCGTTACCATGACAACTGTACCTGTATAGTCGCTTAAGAAGCGTTGTAGCCAGGCAACGCTTTCCGCGTCCAAGTGGTTTGTCGGTTCGTCGAGTAGCAGCAAGTCTGGTTTTTCCAGCAAAAGGCGACAAAGCGCAACGCGGCGGCGTTCACCACCGGAAAGATTAGCTACTGGAGAGTCGCTTGGTGGGCAGCGTAGCGCGTCCATGGCTATTTTAATTGTACGTTCCAGTTCCCAGCCATCCGCGGCGTCTATCTTCTCCTGTAAATCGCCCATTTCTTCTGTCAAAGCCTCAAAATCAGCCTCCGGGTCAGCCATTTCTGCGGCGACTTCGTTATAACGCGTGACCATTGCTGTTACATCGGAGAGCGCTTCCATCACGTTTTCCTGAACAGTTTTGGATTCGTTTAGTTTAGGTTCCTGTTCAAGATAACCGACACGTACATTTTCGGCGGCCCATGCCTCACCTGTGAAATCCGTATCGACGCCGCCCATGATTTTTAATAATGTTGATTTACCCGCACCGTTGGGTCCCAGTACACCAATCTTTGCGCCCGGCATGAAGCTGAGCGTTACATTTTCGAGTATTTTTTTGTTGTCGTAAGCCTTTGAAAGGCCATTCATGACATATACGTACTGGGTGGACATAGGGCGCTCCTTAATGTTTGGAAAACAAGTCCTACCTTAGTATAGTTATGAAATCAATATTTAGAATCTGTCTTTAAAAAATACTTCTGAATCTGAAAATATAGCTGTTTTTGTGCCTTGACCATAAACCAACTGGTCGGTATTCTGAATAAAAGCTTCATAAGGGGGATTTCATGAAAAAGGCAACAGACCGTAAGATTTTAAATAGCGCGGAGCAGTTGTTCTGGTATCACGGGCACCGTGCGAGCTCCCTTGATAAAATTGCAAATGATGCGGGGCAGAGTAAGGGGGCGTTGTTTCATTACTTTCGTAATAAAAATGATATTACATCCTGTGTTCTTGAAAAATATGCCTTGGAACAGTTATTTGCTCCTTTGGAGAAGCATTTCTCCCAAACGCAGAACACAAAAGAGGCGCTTTTAAGTTGGACGTTCGAGATTTATCAAGCCTATACCGAACAAGAATATAAAGGTGGATGTTTGTTGGGAAATATGGCGTTGGAGCTTTCTGATGCGGATGAAGCCGTGCGTCAACAAATAGCCGGTATTTTCCTTGATTGGGAAAACCAGCTTGTCAGTTATTTTAAGGATAAAAGTCGCAACGGAGAGGTTGTTATGGAGCCGCGCCAACTTGCGCGTTTGTTAATTGCTTGCCTGCAAGGTGTGACGATGACCGTTAAGGTTCATAAAGATAAAAACCGTGCGGGGCGAGAGTTTCAGGCTTTTGCCGAGCTTATAGAAAGATCAATTAAAGGATAAACTGACTGGTTGGTGATATGGTGAAAGAAAGCTTGATTAAAGGTGTTGATGGTCAGAATCGTTGCTGGTGGTGCGGTGATGATGATCTTTATGTGCGTTATCATGATGAAGAGTGGGGGCATGCGGTTACGTCGGATGTACGCTTGTTCGAAAAGATTTGTCTTGAAGGGTTTCAGGCTGGTTTGAGCTGGATAACTATTTTGCGGAAACGTGAAAATTTTCGGGATGCTTTCGATGGGTTTGATTTTACAAAAATTCGACATTATACGAACAAGGATGTTGAACGCTTGCTAGGGAATGAAGGTATAATTCGCCATCGCGGGAAAATAGAAGCAACTATTAATAATGCCGCGCGTGCGATTGAGATGGTCGATGAATTTGGCTCCTTGGCCAAATATTTTTGGGGCTGGGAGCCGGAGACTGGTTTGTTGTTAAAGTCGATAGCAGAAATCCCTGCGACTACAGATATTTCAAAAGCATTGTCTAAAGATCTTAAAAAACGCGGCTGGAAATTTGTCGGGCCTACGACATGTTATGCGTTTATGCAGGCGATGGGACTGGTTAATGACCATCTGGAGGGGTGCGCGCATTATAACGTTGTTGAGGAAAAGCGTAATATTTTGGTGCGGCCATAAAAAAACCGCGATCCTATATCGTTGATCGCGGTTTTTAGGTTTTTTATTGTTTTAATTAAGCGGCAGCAGCTTGCTCTGTCTGATCATCGATTTTAGCAGTTTGTGAACTTTTCTTTACTGACTCAATACCGTTTTCGGCACTTGCTTTTGAAGCATAGCCCTGTGACGCCAGAATAATTTCGCCGTTTGTTGCGGTGAGGTTGAAGTAAATTTTGCCGTCATTGCCTTCTTTAAGGTTGAATTTCGGGTTTTTCTCGCCATCAATTTCGGCGTTCGGTGCGTTCTTCTTAACAGATACGATACCGTTTTTTGCGGATGATTTTGCTTTGTACATTTCAGACTTACCAATTGGCTCGCCGTTAACGGCTGTCAGTGTGAAATATGTCTGACCGTCTTTGGCTGTTTTGATAATAAAAGCTGGGTGTGTCATGTTTTCTCTCCTTTTGTAAAAATATCATATGTAATAGCCGTGCCAAAAAATGCTAATCGAGTCAATAACACCCGACTGAACAACAGCCTATTGCTTGGTTTTTTCTATGAAGATGCTATGGTGTTCTTATGACTGAAAAAATAAAAACATCTCAAGATTCTTTAATGGACGCTACGCGAAGTCGTGCAAATTTTTCGGGGCATGATGGGTCTTTGGGCGCGGCTGGTTATAGGGAAGCCGCTAATAATCCGGAAAATTGTGAGTTTTTGAATGAACCCGGATCGACGATTGCGGTTTCTCCGGGGGCTGGCGGATTTGAATCCATGGTTATCGGCGTTGCCTGGGATAACATACAGGTTAAGAAAAGCGGTTTTTTTGGGAAGTTGCTTAAAAAGGCGACGAATACTGGTGTTGATCTTGATATTGGTTGCTTGTACGAAATGCATGATGGTACGCGCGGTGCTATCCAAGCGTTTGGTGAAAAATTTGGTTCTTTTGATCAACCGCCATATATGAAACTTTCTGGTGATGAGCGTACGGGAAATGCCGAAGGGCATGATGAATTTATTCTGGTGAATGGCCGGCATTGGAATGAAGTTAAACGTGTTTTGGTTTATATCTATATTTATGAAGGGGCTCCGACATGGAGTGAAATTAATCCGCAAATTATACTTGATGTGCCGGGTGAGGACGATTTAATCGTTACTTTAGGGGCGCATGATGATGCATTGGCGTTGTGTGCCGTTGGTGGTTTAGAAAATGTGCGCGGCGGTATTAAGCTCACCAATTACACTGAATATTTTCCGGGTCATTACGAGATGGACCGTGCCTTCGGTTTTGGGTTAGAATGGGGCGACGGCCGGAAATAACCCCGATTCATTTGCCGTTCTGGCATTTTTAGAAAGTAAATTTATGGATTTGTTGACGCTTCAGTCGCTTGGAATTCCTCTCGGCCTCATGATTGTAGGGATTTTATTTCTTATTAAAGGCGGTGATTGGACGATTGATTCCGCTGTGTTTATTGCCCGGCGCTTTGGGCTTTCCCCTATGGTTGTTGGTTTTACGATTTTGGCCTTTGGTACGTCTTTGCCTGAGCTTATTGTTTCTATTTTGGCTGTTTTGCGTGGCTCTGAAGGCATAGCCATGGGGAATGTTATTGGTTCCAATATAGCCAATATATTACTGGTTATTGGTTCTGCCGTTATGATCACGACGATGTATGTGACTATCTCAAAGGGTTTGATTAAAGATTTGGTTATGATGATGATGTCCTCGGCTTTGCTGATGGGCTTGATGTTTTATGGCGAGATTAGCCGTGTTGCGGGTTTTGCTATGGTTGCCTTATTGCTGGTGTACGTGTTTTTACAATATCGGATGGCTTTAAAAGGTGAGATTGATGTAGAGGAAGAGGAAATTCAGGACTTTAAACACCCGGCGCAACCGTATGTGTTTTTGTTATTTGGGTTGATGGCTGTTGCTTTGGGTGCGGAATTTTTGGTTCGTGGAGCAAGCCAGTCGGCCGGTATTATGGGGATTCCCGAAGACGTGATTGCGCTCAGCATTATTGCGTTTGGGACATCTTTGCCCGAGCTTTCTACGAGTATTATCGGAGCGCGTAGGGGGCATTCCGATATGGCTTTAGGTAATATTATAGGGTCTAATGTTTTTAATGTTCTGATGATTATAGGTATTACAGCGATGGTTAAACCCATAGCACAGGACGCGTACAGTCATCAGCTGATCGATTTTGATGTTTGGTTTATGTTGGTCACGAGTTTGGTTTTTGTTGTGCTGGTTGCCGGTTATAAAAAGATCAATAAGCCTATCGGGTTTGTGTTTTTAGGTGCGTACGTTCTGTATACTGTTTATATTTATGCAATTAATTTTGGGTCTTAATTCTTAATTAAAATGACTATATTTGTGTTAAAGTGCTTTTAGAGCAATGGGGATTTATCGAAGATGAGTGAAGATTTTTTTGATACCAGTTACGAAGGTAAAGAGGTTGAGCTTGAGGATAATCGTATTGGTTTGGGTGCGGATTTCAACCTGACCGGCGCGGACCCGGCATTAAGAAATGTGTTGGTTGGTGCTGGCTGGGATTTGAATGCGTTTAATGCTGATGCTCTTGACCTCGATTTATCTCTTTTTCTCCTTGATAAAGACAATATGACGCGTTTTGACGGAGATTTTATATTTTACAATCATGAAGGGGCG
>Ga0316204_10012811_pt1 | contig 10150 bp, 10 predicted proteins | sample 6monrhotite_MG_2_FD_205661 | JGI IMG/M metagenome (GOLD analysis project Ga0316204, IMG submission 205661) | Microbial mat bacterial communities from mineral coupon in-situ incubated in ocean water Damariscotta River, Maine, United States -... | ecosystem: Environmental > Aquatic > Marine >... | reverse complement strand
CCTGCATCTTAAACAACGCGCAAAAGAAAAAGGTTTGATCCTGATCGCCAGCGATATTTCACAGATTATGCCTTATATCGATATATCAAAAGTAAGTGACGCTATGTGGAATGAAGTGCAGACTAGTTGGCCAGGTCCTGTGACCTGGTTAATCCCGGCAAATAAAAATGTATCTGAAATGATACGTGGTACACATGAAAGTGTTGCGGTGAGAGTATCTGCCCACCCGTTGGTCAAATCATTATGTTTAGCATTTGATAACGCCATTATATCGACCAGTGCGAATCGTAGTCAGCAGCCACCAGCACGAACAGCAGATGAAGCGAGAAATATTTTTGCTGAACAACTGGATTATGTGCTTGACGGAGAAGTCGGTAAATTAAACCAGCCAACCGAGATTAGAGATGCGGTCAGTGGTAAGATCATTCGGCCCAGTGAATAAAAGAGAAAACATTAATGAGTGAAGTTGATACGAAGGCGGTAAAAAATTATTTGCTTGGACTGCAGGATAGTATTTGTCAGTCGCTTGCAGAGGAAGATGGTGGTGATGGCTTCATCGAAGATAGCTGGGAAAGAGCGGAAGGTGGCGGTGGTCGCTCGCGTGTTATGGAAAATGGCAAGGTATTTGAAAAGGCGGGGATAAACTTTTCACATGTCTACGGTCCTGGTTTGCCTGCATCAGCAACAGCACATCGTCCAGAGCTGGCAGGTCGTCGTTTTCAGGCCATGGGAGTCTCACTGGTAATTCACCCCCATAACCCCTATGTGCCGACCTCGCATGCCAATGTACGTTTTTTTATTGCCGAGAAAGAGGGTGCCGACCCTGTCTGGTGGTTTGGTGGCGGTTTTGATCTGACACCCTATTATGGTAATGAAAAAGATGTGATTCATTGGCATCAGATATCAAAAGCCGCTTGCGAACATTTTGGTTCGGATACGTATACAAAATATAAAAACTGGTGCGATGAATATTTTTATTTAAAACATCGTGATGAACCACGTGGGGTTGGCGGCCTGTTTTTTGATGATCTTAACGAGTTGGGTTTTGAAAAGAGCTTTGCCTTTATGCAAAGCGTTGGCGATCACTATATACCGGCCTATCAACCTATTGTAGAGCGCCGCAAAGATCAAAACTACGGTGATCGTGAACGTGAGTTTCAACTTTATCGTCGCGGACGCTACGTTGAGTTTAATCTGGTCTATGACCGTGGTACTTTATTTGGCCTACAGACAGGTGGTCGTACTGAATCTATCCTCATGTCATTGCCACCATTAGTGAGTTGGCGCTATGACTGGCAGCCTGAAGCAGGAAGTGCCGAAGCTGAATTATATGAAAAATATTTAAAACCAAAAGACTGGCTGTCTTAAGCTACTTACTCAGGTTGTTGCAAGGCTAGCAGCGTTGTAAGTCGATAAAGCGGTTCTGTTCATCAAATGTAATTTCAAACTTTCCACTTATACCAGTATGCGTCAGGAAAGGTCGTAAGTGTTCAGCCGGGAATTCAATGCGATGTTCAGTATCCGTGACGACAGATACACCTTTGGCATGACCCTGGTAGTAGGCAAGATATTGTTCGCTGGAGAGGGTGAGTGAAAAGCGTAGTCTGATCATTGGTACGTTTGTAAGAATTTAATCACGTTGAATACGTAGTCTATTTAGAAGATGTGTTAACTTTCCAATGCATTCTCGGGCGTCGGTAAATTTTATATTTTTAATGTATTCTTCTGCTTCTTTGGCAAATTTTGTCACCTGAGCAAAGCCAACGCCACCACCACTTCCCTTTAATCGATGTAATTGTTGTTGAAGTTCATCCCAGTTTTGGGTATCTAAGAGCAAGTTTAATTGTTTACATTCATTAGCTGCCTGGAGAACAAAGTATTCAATTGCAGGTAGGAATTCAGGACCCTCATTAAGAAGTGTTGAGTAAACAGATTGGTTGGCAGACATTCTTTTTTCGAGAAAGTATGTTGATAATTTTTCAAGGAAGAATTTTTTAGATACAGGTTTTCCGATAACATCATCAAAACCCTCCTTTAGATACCGCTCACAATCTTCAGGTAAAATATTTGCCGTTAAAGCAAGGATAGGTTTTGTGAAACCAAGCTGCCGCAGTTTACTCGTGGCTTGCAACCCATTCATGACAGGCATTTGAATATCCATGAGGACAAGATCGAATTCATTTTTCGCAATAGCATCGATTGCTTGCTGGCCGTCATCTACTGTCGATAATTGAATATTAGTATTCGTTAGAAAGGCACGAATAAGGAGTTGATTATCTTGGGTGTCTTCAGCTAACAGGATATTCCCATTTAATTGGTCAAGTGGATAATCATCGGGCTGGATGTTTGGTAAAACAGCTTGATCTTGAAATTCCAGTTTTAGATCATTGATATCGATTTCACCAGTAGGCATTGAAAGGGTAAAGCAGCTACCTACGCCATAATTACTATCGACTGACAGGGTGCCACCCAGAAGTTCAGAAAAACGTCGAGATAAATGCAAACCCAGGCCAGTACCACCAAATTTTCGTGTTGCAGAGTTATCTGCCTGAACAAAGGGTTCGAATATATTTTGAAGATCATTTTCTTTTAAACCAATACCACTATCGACAATATCAAAATGGATTTGTTGTGCCTTTGTATTACAACTTATATTAAAGCTCACCGTGCCCTTTTCGGTATATTTGATGGCGTTATTACAAAGGTTATATAGAATTTGTTTTAGTTTGAACGGATCAGAAATAATATATGTTGGCAGAGGTGGATGTTGGTGTACCTGGAATAACAAGTCTTTTTTACTTGCCTGAGGTTCAAAGGTTTCTTTAATCTCTGCAATTAATTCCAGCAGAGCAATTTGCGTTTTATTCGCTTCCAGTTTGTTTGCTTCGTCTTTTGATAAGTCTAGTATCTCATCCACAATATTTTGTAGGTGTGAACCATTTCGAATAATTATATTTGCGGCTGCAAGTCTTTCTGATTGACTCAGCTCAGGCTTAAGTAACTGTTCAGCAAAGCCAATAACAGCGGTAAGAGGTGTGCGAATTTCATGCGACATATTTGCTAGAAATCGTGACTTAACTTTGGTGGCGTTGGCGAGGGCCTGATTTTTTTTGTTGACGGATTCAGAAACCCGAGTCGCAATGATTAAACTTAGTAATATAATACTGCTGACCAGAATTAACATGATGGTGTAGGTCTGTGTTAAATCTGATTTGGCTTCATTGACGGCCGCATTGGCATCTTCCTGTACATAATCGACCATTTGTTGAAGATTATTTAATACAGATTGTTGATGTCGCTTGATTTGATCTACAACATTTTCAGGAGGAAATGGCAGAGGGTCATCCACCATATTTTCAATGAATTGACGCACGATGGGTTGTGCAATTTTTATATTCTTATCCAGTCTGTTAAAAATATCCTGTTCTGTTTTAGTATGGGGGATAGAACTGAAATGATTTCGTGCCTCACGATAGAGGCGGCTGCCCTTATAAAAATTTTGCAGCCATTTATCGCGTTCAAAAATGTCATGTGACGCAATGACTTTATGCAGATCAATCCAGCGTTCTTCTACAGAGCGCCGCATTCTTGAAACCAGCTCAATTTTATAAATATTGTACTCAACAATAGCACTTAATTGTTGTGTTAGTTTGTCGACACGGTTAAGGCTGAAGACAGCGACGACGAGCAGTAACAGGGTCATGGCAGCAAAGCCAAGGCGTAAAATGGTCTTAGTATTATCTGTTTCTAATGTCATGAATGCTGAAGTAATAAGTCGATTGTTGTCACGCTATATATCGGTCATTGCCTTCACTTTATTTAGTTGTTTATGCTTGCGCAATCAGGATCGATCGAGGCGTCGATAGGTAAGAGCCTCACTGATGTGAGGGGTTTTTATCGATGTCGAATTTGCGATATCTGCGATGGTCCGCGCTAATTTCAAAATACGATGATAGGCACGGGCAGACAGGCCAAGACTTTCAATTGCCTGAGCCAGTAGTTTTGCATCCTGTTGTTCAAGCGGACAATGTTGCTCCAATAGACGGCCCTGTAGACGACCATTGGCAATGTCCTGTCGCTGCCATTGCCGCTGTCGGGTCGCCAGTACTCGTTGGCGCACTTGTTGGCTACTTTCTTCGGCAGTTGCCTGTTTGCGATTCTGTATGTCTTCGAGGCTTACACTTGGAACCTCGATATGCATGTCAATCCGATCCAGCAGAGGGCCCGAGAGCCGAGCTCGGTAACGACGAATTTGTTCAGCAGAACAGTGGCAACGTCCATTTTGATGTCCGAGATAACCACAGGGGCAGGGATTCATGGCGGCGATGAGCTGAAAACGCGCCGGGTATTCTGCCTGACGGGCGGCTCGAGAAATAATAATACGACCTGATTCCAGCGGCTCACGCAACACTTCAAGAACGCGCCGATCAAACTCAGGCAGTTCATCCAGAAACATTACACCATTATGCGCCAGTGAAATTTCACCGGGACGAGGGTGACTGCCACCACCCACCAGCGCAACTCCCGAAGCTGTGTGGTGAGGGTTACGAAAAGGTCGTTGCCGCCATTGAGCGGGCTTAAAGCCATGGTCACTAATGGATTGGATGGCAGCCGTCTCCAGTGCCTCAGGTTCCGTCATGGGTGGTAGAATTCCGGCCAGTCTGCTGGCAAGCATGGTCTTGCCGGTTCCTGGCGGACCTAGCATCAAAAGGCTATGCTCGCCTGAGGCGGCTATTTCAAGCGCACGTTTAGCGTGTGCTTGACCAATGACATCAGCGAGGTCGGGTAAATTTTTCGGGGGTGACTGTAACTCCCCCGCTTCGGCTAAAGGCAAACGATTTTGCCCAGCCAAATGTGCACAGACATCCAGCAGGTGCTGTGCGCTTAAGACATTTAAGTTACTAACCAGAGCGGCCTCAGCAGCATTTTTTATTGGCACCACCAGACTTCGCTTGTTGCGTGGGACGTTTATGGCAGCAGGCAGGACTCCACGGACCGGTCGTAGTTCACCTCCCAAAGCCAGCTCGCCAATAAATTCATAGTCGTTCAGTGCTGTCGCTGGAATTTGCTGAGAGGCCGCCAGAATACCAAGGGCAATAGGGAGATCAAAACGTCCCCCTTCTTTTGGCAGATCGGCGGGAGCCAGACTAATGGTAATGCGGCGAGCCGGGAATTCAAATTGGCTATTAATAATGGCAGCACGAACCCGATCCTTACTTTCTTTAACTTCGGTTTCAGGCAGACCAACAATAGAAAGACTAGGCAATCCATTAGACAAATGAACTTCGACAGTGACGGCAGGGGCATCGATACCCACACGGGCACGGCTGTGTATAACCGCTAGTGACATGGCTTCCCTTCCCTTCCTGTAGTGAATCGCTGAACTTATCCTGGTTCAGCGTATGGTATTAATTGTTAAGCTTTTGCTCCAGTGCCGCAACGGTTTTTTCGAGCTCCTCAAGTTTCTCGCGAGTACGTGAAAGTACTGACTGCTGCACATCAAATTCATCGCGAGTCACCAGATCGAGTTTGTGCAGACCGTGACGGAGCGCAATCTGTAGGTGCTTTTCAAGATCGCCCTGTAGAGTCTTTAGGCCTTCAGGAAGTTCTCCCAAAATGCCTTTTACCATTTGGTCTAATTGATCGTTTTTTGACATGTTTTTAACCGAGTTTTGTTATAGCGTTATTTTAGTTGATTTTGTATTTGTCTGTAAGCCAGAAAATTTATATTGCGCCCAAAAAGTGTGCAATGTTCGCGTCGGAGAGTAAATCTTAATGTTATGATTCGCGCTGTTTTCGGGAGCCTCAAGTTAATACGATTAATACTAAGGAGCAAGTCTATGAAACTAATACCAATCGCAGCAGCGCTGGGTCTGGCCATGGTAGCCGCACCAGTTGCAGCAGAATTAAATGCCAATATTGGCGTAACCTCCAACTACGTATGGCGTGGTGCCACGCAGACAGCTGATGCCTCTGCTGTCTCTGGCGGTGTCGATTTCAGTCATAAAGATGGCTTTTATGCCGGCACCTGGGTATCGAATACGACATCCAACCAGTATGAACATGATATTTACGGTGGTTATGGCTTTAAGACCGGTTCAGTGGATCTCGATGTGGGTTTTATTCAGTACCTCTATCCAGTGGGCAGTAATGGCGGTGACTTTAGTGAAATCTATGTGAATGCGATCTATAAGCAGTTTGGCGGTGGTCTGGCATTGACGTTGAGTAAAGAGGGTGCTGGAGATGATAACGATATCTACATGTATGCCTCTGCAGATTTTGAAGTTAAAAAAGGTCTCACCGTGAATGGCTTGATCGGTAACTATGATTTTGATGCCGCAGGCTCAGCGGATTACACGCATTTTCATGTTAGTTTGCATAAAGATGATTTTTCCATTGCCTGGGATAAAAACGATTTGAGCGGTGATGCGGGTGATCCTCGAGTGAGTGTCTCCTGGTCAAAGAGTTTTGATTTGTAAGTTAACGTAAAATGCGTTAGAAATAGCGGGTCTGCTGTCAAAGCAGGCCCGTTTTTGTTGGAGGAGACAAAATGAAGCGAATAATTTTTTTTATTGCCTGTTTGGGCACTATTTCACCAGTAGCACAGGCTGATATTTCTGCCAATATTGGCGTGACCAGCAATTACGTTTTTCGCGGCTTTACCCAGACGAATGATGATCCGGCGATTCAAGGGGGTGTTGACTATAATCACAACTCTGGATTTTATGCGGGGGCCTGGGCTTCACAGGTAGATTGTCCAGCAACTTCTAATTGTGCAGGTGCTGGCGGGGCAAATAACGATGGCCTTGAGATAGATGTTTATGCAGGTATTAATGCTGAGCTACAAGGCGACATTATTCTGGATATAGGCCTTATTCAGTATAACTACACTGATAGTGATAGAGATGAAACTCTGGAATTGTACTTTGGCTTGGGCATTGGGCCGATTACAGGCACATATTATTGGGGTGACGATAATAATACTGGTTCGCCGGATTATCAGTATTTAGACCTGAAATTCAGAATGGATCTTGGTGATGATGTCAAGATGACTTTGCATTATGGTCGACTCGACCCAGATACCGGCGAAAAAGTTAGTGATGTTAGTGTTGGGTTGAGCAAGGAAATTTTGGGAGCCGATGTCAGTATTACGGCGACTTCAGAAGATAGAAACGACAGCAAACAGGAAGAGTTATTTTTAACCATCAGCAAGACGTTCGATATTCAGTAATATCGTCAGGCCATTTCAATAACAATAAGAACCCGTCAATGGCGGGTTTTTTTGTATCTGCAGTTTTCTATTAAAGCCATGATTTGCGTCATTATAGTGCGATACACAAAAAGTATGTGTATCACATTGGTGCATATGCCCATGACTAATCTGTCATTTTATTTCTAACTAATTGTTTATATTGAATTTAAATTGCTTGGCATGTCCTGTGCAATTACTTGCCTGGATAATATTTTTAAACGGCCAGTTCTTAAGTCAGTAATACAGATGTAAAGAACTGATCTGTCATGAGCAGGAGGTTATGAAGATGAAAATGGTAATGGCAATTGTAAAGCCATTCAAACTCGACGACGTACGTGAGTCGCTTTCCGATATCGGAGTGCAAGGCATCACGGTCACCGAGGTGAAAGGTTTTGGCAGACAAAAGGGGCATACCGAGCTTTATCGTGGCGCTGAGTATGTCGTGGATTTTTTACCAAAAGTTAAAGTCGAAGCAGTGGTAAGTGATGACCTGGTTGATCAGGTCATCGAGGCGATTAGTAAGGCAGCCAACACTGGCAAGATTGGGGATGGCAAGATCTTTGTCATGAGTGTTGACCAGGCAGTTCGTATTCGTACCGGTGAAACCGGCGGCGAAGCGCTGTAAGTTGTAGGAGAGAGAAATGGAAAATCAGATTTTTCAATTACAGTACGCCATGGACACCTTTTATTTTCTGGTGTGCGGTGCGTTAGTGATGTGGATGGCTGCCGGCTTTTCCATGTTAGAAGCAGGTTTGGTTCGTGCCAAAAACACGACCGAAATTTTAACGAAGAATGTCGTTTTGTTTGCCGTTGCTAGTACCGCCTATATGGTTATTGGTTACGATATCATGTACGACGGTGGTGTATTTCTGGCTGGTATTGCTGGTAGTGATACATTAGTCGCAGATGCATTAGCAGCGTCGAAAGAAAATGGTTTTGATGGTGACTCAGTTTACGCTGGTGCTTCTGACTTTTTCTTCCAGGTGGTTTTTGTTGCGACAGCCATGTCAATTGTTTCAGGTGCCGTTGCTGAACGCATGAAACTATGGGCCTTTGTCTTGTTTGCTGTTGTGATGACTGCTTTCATTTACCCAATGGAAGGCGCATGGACCTGGGGCGGTAAAGACGTCTTTGGTATGTACAATCTGGGTGACGATTTTGGTTTCTCTGACTTTGCCGGCTCCGGTATTGTACATTTAGCGGGTGCAACAGCTGCGTTGGCTGGTGTCCTGTTATTAGGTGCACGTAAGGGCAAGTACGGCCCTAACGGTCAAATCAATGCGATTCCAGGTGCTAACCTGCCACTCGCAACACTGGGTACGTTTATCCTGTGGATGGGCTGGTTTGGTTTTAATGGTGGTTCGGTTCTTAAGCTGGGCGATATTGCCAATTCTAATTTGGTCGCGATGGTCTTCCTGAATACAAATGCAGCAGCAGCGGGTGGCGTTATTGTCGCGATTATTGTTGCTCGTATATTATTCGGTAAAGCGGATTTAACCATGGCATTAAATGGTGCGCTTGCAGGTCTGGTGGCAATTACGGCTGAGCCTTCAACACCGTCTGCTTTACAGGCCACACTGATTGGTGGTGTTGGTGGTGCTATAGTCGTGTTCTCTATCATTACTCTCGATAAACTGAAAATTGATGATCCTGTTGGTGCCATTTCGGTCCACGGTGTTGTTGGTATCTGGGGTTTAATGATTGTGCCCTGGACTAACACAGGTACTTCAATTGGTGGTCAGTTCGTGGGCATGATTACCATTTTTGCCTGGGTCTTCGTTGCCAGCTTTATTACCTGGATGGTAATTAAAGCCATTATGGGTATTCGAGTAACGGAAGAAGAAGAATACGAAGGTGTCGATCTGGCTGAGTGTGGTATGGAAGCTTATCCAGAGTTCACCGGTAACAAGGGTTCTCGATAATATAGAAAACTCCTCTAACTAAACTGATGGTTGGTTAGTATTGGGCGTCCAGAAATGGACGCCCTTTTTTATATCTAAATTTTGTTATGTGAACCATCGCAGAAAGGCGGGTTTTTAGTATGTTTACAGCCGCATAGTGAAACTGTCTTTTTTTCAGTCAGCGTAAACTTCAGTGGCTCAAAATCCGTATCTTTATGAGCACCATTGCAAAAAGGTTGCTTTGACGATTTTCCGCAGGCACACCACCAGTAGTCACCGGTATCCAGTTCCAGGACATAAGGTGATGTTTGAGCACAGACAGGTTCAGACATAGGGTCCTCTCTTATATTTGATTTAAATGTTAGGGAACATCGGTGATACTACTCTGACGCCTGTAGTACAACAACAATAGAAAAGGTAGTGATATTTGTCAGCTTTAGTCATAAAGAATTTATGCGTTAGGCATCTAGGTCCCTTTGACTTGAGTATTGGCAAAGGTGAATGTCTTGTTTTGTCGGGACCATCGGGTACTGGCAAGTCTTTAGTCTTACGCGCCATCGCAGATTTGATTCCCCATGAAGGTGATATTTCTCTGGATGAGAAGTTATGTACTCGAGCTAAGCCGGAAGACTGGCGTCACGATATTGGTTTTTTACCAGCAGAGAGTCAGTGGTGGTTTGATAGTGTTGGCGAGCACTTTAAACAGTTTGATAAAAACTTATTTAGGCAATTGGGTTTTGATGAGTCAGTATTAAAATGGGAGGTGACGCGTTGTTCTACTGGAGAACGGCAACGCCTTGCACTGATTCGATTATTGCAGCAGCAGCCCAAAGCATTATTGCTGGATGAGCCAACGGCGAGTATAGATACTGAGAACACGCGGCAGATAGAAAAAATGATCAAGGAATATCAGCAACAACATGAGATACCAGTGTTGTGGGTGAGTCATCAGCAAGAACAGATTAAACGTATTGCGAATCGTCATGTGATGTTGAAA
>Ga0316204_10012810_pt1 | contig 10151 bp, 9 predicted proteins | sample 6monrhotite_MG_2_FD_205661 | JGI IMG/M metagenome (GOLD analysis project Ga0316204, IMG submission 205661) | Microbial mat bacterial communities from mineral coupon in-situ incubated in ocean water Damariscotta River, Maine, United States -... | ecosystem: Environmental > Aquatic > Marine >... | reverse complement strand
CTTAGCGACCAATCTTCTCTAAATCTCCCTGCCGTCTTTGCCCTGTCTCTCCGTAACAGAGCGCGCATTCTACAGACATCAGCTTCAGCGTCAACAACTTTTATAATTATTTTTAATTATTTATATTTTGCTTACTTTTTACCCATTATAATCAGTTCGGCAATCTTCTTTACAGACCGCCATAACGGTCTCTGGCTTTAGATGCAACAATTTTTCCAGAGTGGTGCTGAGATCACAGAAAAAGTCATTAACGATACCACCAGCAGAAGATCTATTTTTCTTTGAGCTATTGCATATGATTAATTATAGCCATTAAGGCGTTAACACCGTGTGCACATCAAATCTGCGGGAATATACTTTACTTAATTGCTTTTTTACTTGATATATTTCCCGCCATGACAATGCAATAAATAACAGGCCCTCAAGCCATGCAATAACAGTAGCCAGGACAGGTAGATCCAGACAAGCAAGAACAGCAAGGCACTAAATGAACCATATAATGTTGCGTAGGTTTGATTTACAACCATGTAGTGAACAAAAAGCCATTTAGCTATATGCCAGACGAGCGAGGTAATAAAAGACACCTTTAAAGCAATGCGCACATGTATACGCATATTCGGCGACACTTTGAATAAAACAAAAAATAACATCCAGATCATAAAGTACGAGATCAGCGCAAACTCACCAAACACCATACTCTCTGCAGCAACGACTCTCTGGATATAATCGGATAAATAAAAAGACACACCTAAGGTTGCAGGCATTAACACCGCAAGCACAAGATACGTACCAATACTGCGCAGCAAACTATGGTTGGGCACCATGAATATTTTATTTACTACATACTGGTAGTTTTTATAAAACATCACAGAGGCAATCATTATATATATCAGGCCAATGCTTCCCATTTTCTTTGCATTTGACAGGAACTGCTCAAGATACCTTGTAATTGTTTCTGCATGGGATGGAATTAAACTATCAACCAGAAAATCTTTTACCAGCTGGTAATAATCTTCAAATACATCTAATTGATGCAATACAAAAAACACCACCCATATCATTGGAATAATAGATAGCACACTGTAAAAACTTAAACTAGCAGCGAAAAAGCTAATGTCATCATCTATGATGTCAGATACTTTTCTTAGCCAGTAACGTATTTTATGTCTCATACTAAATTATAATTAACCCGGTCAGTGGTACGTTATTTATTGCGTATTTCATGACAGTATAGCCACATTGCGCTCATTAGAATAAACAATATGAAAAACCCAGACAATTTGCTCAACAATGAAACCAGCCCGTACCTGCTACAGCATGCCAACAATCCGGTTAACTGGCACCCATGGAACCAGGCTGCGCTAGAAAAAGCAAAAACTGAAAATAAACCCATTTTGTTATCAATAGGTTATTCGGCCTGTCACTGGTGCCATGTTATGGCACATGAATCTTTTGAGGATGAAAAAACCGCGAAGATCATGAATCAGCACTTCATCAATATAAAAGTCGATCGCGAAGAGCGCCCCGATCTGGACAAGATTTATCAAACAGCACATTCATTACTCACTTCACGCTCAGGCGGCTGGCCTTTAACTGTATTTCTATCACCGATTAATCAGATGCCCTTTTTTGCCGGTACTTACTTCCCTGACAATGAACGCCACAACCTCCCTTCTTTTAGCCAGATCATGTACATGGTCGCAGATGCCTATATCAATAAAAAACAGGAAATTGAGCAACAGAATGGCTCAATCAGCAACATACTAAAAGACATTTCAGATTACACACCAAACAACTCCGCATTAAATTCACTACCACTGGATTTATGCCGCAAACAACTTGATACAGCATTTGATATTCAAAATGGGGGCTTTAGCCCAGCACCTAAATTTCCACATACAGCCATGATTGAACGCTGCATGCGTCATTACCTTTTACTTAAATCACAACATAAAATTGACCAGAAAGCATTACAGATAGCCACTTACACACTCGACAAAATGGCTTTAGGCGGATTTCAGGATCAGCTAGGCGGTGGTTTTTTTCGTTATTCAACCGATGAGCACTGGATGATCCCGCACTTTGAAAAAATGCTCTACGATAATGCTCAGCTCCTCACCCTGTACTCTCAGGCATACCGAATGACCAATAGCTCTTTATACAGGCAAACCATTGAACGAGCTGCCGACTGGTGTCAGCGAGAAATGCAAACCAGTGAAGGCGGATACTGCTCAGCTCTGGATGCTGACACAGACAAAATTGAAGGAAAAACATATACCTGGTCACCCAATAACGTAAAGGTACTTTTGTCTGAAGATGAATATGAAGTTTTTTCGCTCAAATTTAATTTAACAAAAGCCGCCAATTTCGAAGATAACTGGCACTTACACAGCGAAATTGGCAACCAGTCACTAGCTGAACAGCTCAAAATTGATCTGACAAAACTTGAAAAACTTCTGCATAACTCAATCCAGAAACTGCTTGCAGAAAGAGAAACTCGCAACCAGCCGGGGCGCGATAATAAAATTCTGTGCGCATGGAATGCTTTAATGATTCGTGGCATGAGCCAGGCAGGACGACGCACAGATAAACCTCAGTATATAAACTCCGCAATAAAAGCTGCGGAGTTTATTTATGACAATTTATGGAAAAATCACCGACTACTTGCCAGCTTCAAAGACGGAAAAGCCCATTTAAATGCCTACCTGGATGATTATGCATATTTATTACAGGCTTTAATTGAACTACTTCAATCGAAGTGGAGCCTGCACCATTATCAATGGGCCATAGAGATAGCCAACAGTATGCTGGCAAACTTTGAAGACAAGGATCAGGGCGGTTTCTTTTTTACCAGTCACGATCATGAGCAGCTGCTTTATCGCAGTAAAACTTTTTCAGACGATGCAATGCCAAACGGAAATGCTGTTGCCGCCAATTCACTTTTGCAACTCGGCCTACTCTGCGGCGATACTAAATACCTGGATGCGGCAGAAAGAACCATTCGCTGTGGTTACAACTCTCTGAGTGAACAGGCTTTAACACACTGTAGCCTGTTACATGCATTAGAGGTTTATTTAAACCAGGGCCTGGTTATTATTTTACGCGGTAATGATGAAGACTTACATAAATGGAAACTCGCAGCTGACCACCGTTTTATCCCCCATTTAACCAGCATTGCCATAGATAGAAATGAAAAACTGCCCGCAGCTTTAGAAGATAAAAAACCGCTGGGCGAAACCTGTGCCTATATCTGCGAAGGCACGCATTGCCTGCCTGTTATCACCGATTACTCAAAATACCTTGAGTACCTGAACAACCTTAGCTGATTAAAACGAGTCATGAAGATTATTAGCCACCACAATGAAATACAAGCGTATACCACTCGGGATAACTCTGAAATACGTGAACTTATGCATCCACAAAAACAGGGAAACACTCAACAGAGCCTGGCAGAAGCCATAATCAAACCCGGCGATACCACATTATTGCATCGGCATAATAAAAGCGAAGAGTTATATTATATTACCCAGGGACAGGGCCTTATGTGGCTAAACGAGAACACCTTTAATGTTGCACCCGGCGATTGCATTTGTATCCCAGCGGGCACAGCACATAAAATTAAAAACACACAAAATATAGATTTGAAAATACTTTGTTGCTGCTCACCGGCTTATTCGCATCTGGACACCGAGTTGTTATAACTGCCCTAAAACACAAATCAGCCTTTAAATTCAAAACAAAAAAAAGCCCCGAAAAACGGGGCTTTTTTAACATCAACTTTAAGACTAGTTCATTACTGCCTGAACAGAACCAATCGTTCTTATCCAGGGCTGCGTTTCCAGATCCTGAACATTAACTAAAGCCTGTTCAGCCTCTGCTTTAGTTTCATATACTCCCAGCATCAATATATACCAGACCTTACCGTTTACCGTGGTCTCAGCCACCCACTCATCTGACAGTTGATACTGGTTAGCGAAGAACCTTAACTGCTCCATTGAGCTTGAAGCAACAACCTGCACAGCATAATTCCCAGCAGGCTGTGCTGCCAGGCCACCGCCACTCATAACCGGCTCAGGCTCTTCAACCATCATAGGCTCAGGCTCTGGTAATGGCTCTTCAACAACAAATTCATTGTCTACTGGTAAGGGCTCTTCTTCCATTGCTGCTAAACCATCGTCTTCAACTGGCTCAACACCTTCTTCAACCGGCTCATTCTGCGCGCGTTCATCCCAGGGAGATGAAGATTCTGTCCAGGGTGATGGCTTAGACGAACAAGCAGTTAATGCAACACCACCTACAAGAACCAGTATCATTGGTAAGAGTTTTTTGCTTACAGGAGTCAATGTTCTATCCTCTGTCATTTTGTTTTAGGCACTCTAAAAAGCTTAAGAGTTTTACTTAAAATACGTCTCTATCACGTTATTTTATCTACGAATAATGCCAGTCTAGCCCATTAACGCCACTTTCTAAAGCTAATTATTAACAAATACCCTTTAAAATTGCTGTTTTAATGCAAATTAAGCCACACTTTTAAATAATTTAATGCTTTTGTAATTCAAAATTAATACTTAATGCGAAAACGCTAAACCGACATAACACTCATGTTTCTTACAATGCTACACTCAGGATTCTTCTAAATTAACAAAAGAACGAGTCTAAAATGAGCAAGCCTGACTGCCCCCAAAAATCCCCTTACGTTGTAGAACTCGAGCCTGGCACCTACTGGTGGTGCGCCTGCGGAAAATCCAAAGCCCAGCCTTTCTGTGATGGCTCACATAGCGGAACAGACTTTTCACCGCTTGAATTGAAAATCACCGAAAAGAAAAAATACGGGTTATGCGGATGTAAACAGAGTAAAAATGCACCGATTTGTGATGGCACACACAGGGATATGGATTAGTTAAGCCCCCGGCCTTTATAAAGCACACCCTGTGCAAAACATTTGAAACTGGCCAGAAAAATTTGATTAACACACAAACATAAAAAAGCCTTTGCCATTACAGCAAAGGCTTTTTAGTCATAACCATGACTCTGATCGTTTTACTGAACCAGTTTCTGTACTGCGCCCACTTTACGAATCCATGGCTGAGTAGCCAAACTACCCGCAATTTCGTCTTTTGCAGCAGCAGCAGATGCATAATTCGGGTAAATTCCTAATAGTAAAACATGCCATGTGACACCGTCACGCTCAGTTGGCACAACATATTCAGCAGTAATCTGGTTTTGTTCTGCAAATCGATATACTCTATCAATATCTACTGATGCCATTAATTGCACTGTGTAATAACCAGCAGGGTGATCCATTATAGATGCCGGCTGGTTTGTATCTTCAATAACTGGCTCCGGTTCAGCCATCATTTCAGCCTCAGTAACTTCTACTGGCTCAGGCTCATAAGTATTTTCAACTTCAATGGGTACATCTGACTGCATTTCTAAATCAGACTTATATTCTTCAGCTGCTGGGGCCTCTACATCAGAGCTACGACGCTGATCCCAGGGAGATGAATCCTTGGTCCAGGGCGATGGATCACTTGAGCAGGCACTTATAGAAACGAGCAGCCCTGCAAGACCTAAAAGTTTTAATAATGTTCTGGATTGCTTAATTTCCACAGCTGCGACCTCATAATTTTTATAAATTTTTTCAAAGTTTAGCTGATTATAGACCATTCTTAAAGTATTACATTAAGTATAGATATATCGTAGCTTATTAAAAACAAAAGCCATTATCCGCTAATGAATGCCAATACACGTAAATAAAAGCTAAATTAATCATGCTGCCTGAGCAGCCGTAGGCGCTAAAAAACCAAAAGTTGCGCATATTTACATGCATTCACGGACAACCGTTTCTTATCTTTTCTCTGCCACCACCCGAAACCCGGTAACCTCATATGCCATTTCCGGGCGATTCGCTGCTCGATAACCGGGTCTGGTTAAGTGTAATGGACAATGATAAGACCCGCCTCTTCTGACTTTTGATACACCATTAACCGGCCCAGAGTAATTAATTGATGGCTTTGAGTAAGTATCTGCCCCATACCAGTCACCCACCCACTCCCAGACATTACCCAACATATCATAGACACCAAAGGCATTCATTTTACGGCTGGCTACTGGTTGTAATTTATCACCAGAGTTATTAATAAACCATGCATACTCTTCTAATTGGTCTAGTGCTACTGGGCGAAGACTGTCACTACCCGCCCTGGCAACATATTCCCATTCTGCTTCACTTGGAAAACGATACGACAAGGTATTATCCATTTTATTTATTTCTTCAATAAAACGCTCTGCCATAAACCAGCTCACAGAAACCACAGGGAAGTTTTGCCAGTTATCCTGCTGCCAGTTTGATGATGGACCTGGCCTGTTTTCCATAATGCTTAGCCACTGTTGCTGAGTCACTTCAGTTAGTCCAATGTGAAAATTTTTGGTGATTGTTACTCGATGTTGTGGCAACTCATCTTTCAATTCATTTTCTTTGGGTTCAGGCACATCCATCAATGCGGATTCATAATCCGCCAGGCCCATCATAAATTCACCTGCAGAAATTTTGACAAACTTCATACCCCATCTGTTTTCTAATATTTCTGCAGAATAAACTACCCCCTGCTGCAAACTCAGCAAAACACAAAGGCATAAACGATATGTTTTTTTATTCATCATCTGTAAAAACATGCACCTGAATTTGTTGCGAGTCATCTAATTCAAGATGAAAATTAATCGGGCGACAACAAACCTGGCAATCTTCAACATACTGCTGATCCTCTCCACAGTCATCAATTATCACTTCGATCACCTCCCAGCAATATGGGCACTGAATTTTTGTCGATGACAACTGATCTGACATTACACTCCTGACTCCTCAGTCTCAAGCGCTGGTAAATCTTCCTCTAAACCGGATTTTATCAAGGTTCCCGCATTATCATCGATCTTTTCTTCCTTTGCATGGGTTTCTTTTTCAATCAGGGACAGACCACCAAATACATTATCATCCCCCTTCTTTTCACCGCTTAAATCTTTCTTGTCAGGCGAATCCTCTCCAAGTTCAATTTTCAATCTCAGGTTATTTTCTGAGTCAGCATTTTTTAAAGCTTCCTGCATTGAAATTTTTCCTTTTTGATACAGGCCTAATAACGCACTATCGAAAGTGCACATTCCCATGCGCTCTGATTTTTCCATAACTTCTTTAATTTCTGCGACATCACCTTTTTTAATTAACTCTTCCACACGGGGAGAATTAAGTAAAATTTCAATCGCGGCACAACGTTTTTTATCAACCGTAGGAATTAATCTCTGCGATACAAAAGCTCGCAAATTTAATGACAAGTCCTGAAGCAACTGTGCATGTCTCTCTTCAGGAAAAAAATTGATAATTCGGTCTAGCGCCTGATTCGCATTGTTTGCATGTAATGTAGATATTGCCAGATGCCCGGTTTCTGCAAATGCCAGTGCATGCTCCATGGTTTCCTGGTCGCGCACCTCGCCAATTAAAATAACATCCGGCGCCTGACGCAGTGTATTTTTTAATGCATCTTCAAAACTATCTGTATCAACTCCCACCTCTCGCTGATTTACAATACAACCCTTATGTTGATGCACATATTCGATCGGGTCCTCAATCGTAATAATATGCCCTTTACTATTACTATTACGGTGATCGATAAGGGCCGCCAGTGATGTCGACTTACCCGAGCCCGTGCCTCCAACAAACAGAATAATACCCCGCTTCGCCATAATCACATCTTTCAGCACCGGCGGAAGCCCAAGCTCATCCAGATTTGGAATTTCAGCCTTAATGTTTCGAATAACCATCGAGACTTCATTACGCTGTTTGAAGATATTCACCCTGAATCGCCCCACACCGGGCTCAGAAATAGCCAGGTTCATTTCCGGCTTATGCTCAAAATCATGCTGCTGATCTTCATTCATGATTTCCATTGCCAGAGAGCGCACCCAGCCAGGTGGTGCGGCTTTTTTAGACAGGGGCGTCATCACGCCGTTAAACTTGGCGCTAGGCAAAGCGCCTGTAGACAAATAAAGGTCTGAACCGTCTTTTTCCGCTAAAACTTTAAGATATGGACTTACTTTCATCTAACCACATTCCTTTTAATCTCTGTAAAAATAATGTCTATAGAATATAGTCGCTCTGAATTAAAATATGCTGCTATCTGGTCGTTTTTAAGCACATAAGTAACACAGGTGCATTTTCTCTGCCCATAACCCTTTTAAGGCTTTAATAATAATTATGAGCGATACAAGTAAAGCCTTTCTGCTGACCCGCCAGGCTCAGGACACTAATAACGGGATTGAACTCGAATTCTGGTTCAGCTCTGACCAGGGCCCACTAAAAGTTCTCGTTAACCAGCAGTCTGCGGTATTTTTTATTCGCCAGTCTGATATAAACACAACACAGAGCCTTTTACAGAGTAATTCAGCCTACTCACGCTATATTGAGATTAAAGAACTGCAGCTTAGTGATTTTCAATTTAAACCAATGGCTGCTGTTTATTGCCAGTCACTACAGGTGTTTTATCGATTTAAAGATCTACTACAACAAAATAAAATTTCATTTTTTGAATCAGATATACGCCCTACCGAAAGATACTTAACTGAGCGTTTTATTACAGCACCCGTGGTTATTCATAACCCTGACAAGCTTACACAAATTATTAATCCCGCGATAAAAGCTGGAGACTACGAGCCAGATTTCCGCCTGATGTCGCTTGATATAGAAACAGATTATGCCACTGATGAGTTATTCTCAATTGCCTATATCTGTGAAAACACTCAGCGTATATTAATGGTTGGAGACTCAGGCGCCGCTCACACAGAGCTACCTGGTGGGGCGCAAATACAATACGTCAACAACGAGTTTGATTTATTGACTCTTTTTATTCAACAGGTTTCTGTGCTTGACCCGGATGTTTTTATCGGCTGGAACGTCATCAACTTTGACTTTCGTTTTTTACAAAAAAAAGCCGATCAGTTAAAAATACCCCTTAAAATTGGTCGCAACAACAGCCTCGCCAAATGGAGGCAATCACAGGCCGAAGCCGAACATTATTTTTTATTGATTCCCGGACGTGTAGTACTTGATGGCATCGACACCCTGAAAAGCGCGACCTGGCAATTCCCAAGCTTTTCTCTTGATAATGTCGCCAACGAACTACTAAATAGAGGAAAACTCATACAGCAAAATGAAAATCATGACCCACTCTTTAAAGCCAAAGAAATAAAGAGGCAGTTTTATGAAGACAAGTTTTCACTGGCAAAATACAACCTTGAAGATTGCCAGCTGGTACTGGATATTTTTAAAAAAGCCGAGCTGATTCATTTTGCCATTGAACGCGCCAGGTTAACCGGCCTTGAAATGGATCGCGTGGGTGGCTCGGTTGCCGCATTTGATAATTTATATTTACCCAGGTTACATCGCAAAGGTTTTACCGCGCCTAACATTGGTGATTATAGCAATGGCAATACTGCACCGGGTGGTTATGTAATGGACTCCAAACCCGGCCTTTATAACAGTGTACTGGTGCTGGATTATAAAAGCCTTTACCCAAGCATTATCCGCACCTTCAGGGTAGATCCCTATGCACGTATAGCCGCCAAAAAATTCACCCATGAAACTAGCATCGATGAAAACACCATACCCGGTTATGACGGTGCCAGCTTTGCAAAACACGAACATATTTTGCCCGAGATTATTGCCGAACTATGGCAGGCAAGAGACAAAGCCAAACAGGAAAACAACAAAGCCCTGTCACAGGCTATTAAAATAATAATGAATTCATTTTATGGGGTCCTGGGCACTCCAGGCTGTCGCCTTCATGACGCACGTCTTACCAGCTCGATCACTAAACGCAGCCACGATATTATTAAACAGACGGTTACACTTATAAACCAGCAGGGTTATGAGGTTATATATGGTGATACCGACTCGGTATTTGTTTCCCTGGATGCTGCAGTTAACAATGAAGAGGCAAATGCCATTGGCAATAAACTCATACAAGCTATAAATCTATTCTGGCAAGAACATCTGCAACAGGATTTTGGCATTGAGTCTTATCTTGAGATGGAGTACGAAACACACTTCAACCGTTTTTTTATGCCAACCATTCGCGGCTCCGAGAAAGGCAGCAAAAAGCGTT
>Ga0316204_10012809_pt1 | contig 10152 bp, 6 predicted proteins | sample 6monrhotite_MG_2_FD_205661 | JGI IMG/M metagenome (GOLD analysis project Ga0316204, IMG submission 205661) | Microbial mat bacterial communities from mineral coupon in-situ incubated in ocean water Damariscotta River, Maine, United States -... | ecosystem: Environmental > Aquatic > Marine >... | reverse complement strand
GCATTGCTCTCGATCACTGCCTTGTAGGCATCGACCGCTTCACTAAAGTTGTTGATGCTCATGTAGAGATCACCAAGAAGCTTGGATCCGAGCATGGATTCGGGTGTCTGGCGGACAACCGCTTCATTGGCAGCCTTAATCGCCAGATCAGGACGCCCGCGCCTGAGCATAAACTCCGCGTTGGCGACATACGGGCTCGCGCCGACTGGCGCATCGAGTGTGCTGATATAGTTCGCGAACACCTCGTTGGCAAGAACAAGCCCGTTGCGTCCGTCGATTGAGCCTTGGTCAGCGTGCCAGGTTGCATCGAGCTGGACAAAGAGAAGATCGTCGTTCTCAGATCGAAGCTGGTTAATCAGCATCCGAGAAGCATCCCACTGCTTGGTGGCGACATACATCTTCGCGAGCTGGGCTTTGTTTTCGATGTCGGTAGGATTGAGCTCAAGCATCCGCTCTCGCTGACGCACCGCGAAGTTCCGCCCCTGCTCTCCGCCATAGATGGATTCGAGGTTAAGCCAGATATTCATAAATATCGGGTTTGAAGAGCCATACTGTTGCATCCGCCGTGCCGTGCTTAACGCATCGTCATACTTACTCATTGTGACTAGTGTTAAAAGGTACTCGGTGATCGTTTCCGGGTTATTCGGGCTGATCGCCAGTGCCTGCTCGAACGACTGAAGCGAGTCCTCGTACTTCTTGGATTCACGCTGGAGCATGGCGAGCAGTTGGTACACAGACGCGTCGGCTGCCCCAGATGCAGCGGCTTGTTCAATAAGATCCATCGCTTTGGTTGGGTCTTTTTCTGCGATCGCGATCCGAGTCAAGAAACTCAGCGAATCCACCCGGTTCAGATCTGAACGTGAAGCGATCGATCGAGCCTTCTCAATATCACCAGTTTTCATTGCATCGACAAACATCATCTCGATGACACGCTTGTCATTGGGTGCAATAGAGTTGAGCTCAGCGACGGTCTCTGAAAAGAGTTCGTCGCGGTTTCGTTCCGCTGCGACCTGAGCGATTGAGAGCAACTTGTCGAGCGTATCACGTTCGGATTGGCTGATCATTTCAATCAGGATGTCGGTCGAATCTCCCGAGTTAAACACTTGGATCATCGATGTAATCGTTGAGTCATCAGGGTTGGCCTGTGCACACTTTGCCAAGACCGATTTAGCACCCTCGATATCGTTACTACTGAACAAGAGTGATACAAGCTCACGAGCGATTCGGGGATCATACTCAAACGACTCAACCATCTGGCGGAGATATTGAATTGCTCCGGCGTAATCACCCGGTGTATTGCTTGTCCCTTGGCGAAGCTGGCGTGCTGTGTAGATCGCCGCGATCACCGGGTCCTCATTGAGTTCTGGATTTAGAAGCTTGGAAACAGAATCAAGGCCATCGATCGCAACCTGCCAATTCGGGTTGATCACGAGCATATCCTTAAAAAGCTGTGAGGCCGAGTTGTAATCCTGCAGTGTCATCTCGATCTGTGCCAACCGGAGCATCGCAGTGAGCTTCCGGCTCGTATTCGTATCGATCGGTATTAACTCCGTCAGCGCATCGCGGGCAACACCAATCTGATCGAGCGAGAGTGCCGCGTTGGCTTCAAGCCACAAGCCCTCAGAGTTGAGGCGTTGCATTTGCTCGTTAAACTTTTTAAAGTGGCTCAGTGCTATGTCATGTTCTTTGCGAACCTGTGCGATCTTCCCGTCAATAAGCATCAGCGCCAAGCTATCCTCTGGGACCGTTGATGCATACCGATCCCGAATCTGGGACGCGATCTGGATCGCCGAGTCGATCTCAGCCTGGGGCGTTTGCTCAGGCAACGAGATCGCCTGATCCACACGAATTTCGCTCTGCGAGAACAACCCCTGTCGCTGAATCTCGTATTGACGCCAACCGGCAAGGCTCAGTGGCTTTGTCTCAAGCTCATCGATCTGCGAATACCATCCGATCGATTCGTCAAGATCTCCCGCCTCTCTTGCCGCCCCGCCTGCGAGCATAAGCAGTTCTGCGTTATCCTTGTCCGAATCGAGCATCAGATCGATAAGACGACGAGAGTTGCTCAGATTCTGATCAGGGGCAATCATTGATTCAAGCCTGGTAAACAGGTTGACAACGGGCATGTTCAGTTGGTCCACCGAAGAACCTACAAGCTCGTTATAGATGAATTGAAGATCTTCCTGGTGTGATTCAAGGGAGGCGGAAATTGAACTGATCCGCTCTTGTGTTTCGAGTTGATTTGCCTCCCGAATTCCGAGATCAACTTTCAACAATACAAGCTGAGTCATCATCCGGATATTGCCGGGATGCGAGCTCAAGAATGATTCAGCGATCTCAATATTTGATCGCATTGATTCTATTCGTGCGTTCACATCGTGAGACGCAGCCTGAGAGTTCGTGATGACAATGTTGATATTCATGAGCCCGATGACGGATTCAGCGTCCGCGGGGTTCACAAGGATCGCACGCTCGAGATCATCCCGGGCCATTGCATACTGATCATCCTCAAGCACACCAGCGTTCTTCGCAATCGAAACAATCGCGAGCCCGCGATACCGCTTGAGACGCTCCCAGTCATGAACTTGGTCCGGAGCCCCATCAAAGAATGCGAGTGACCCGCTCGTATCTTCGATCACACGATCGGCTAACGTGCGAGAGTACTGAGAGGTGAGCATCTCGTGGTGGATGGTCAGTGCCTTCTCGTGGGCATCAACATCATTACGAAGAATCGTCGCTGTCTTCTTGATCGCGCCAATATAGTCGCCCATAAACCGATCCCGATATTCGGTCTCTGTATCCGGAACAACTTTTTCGAGAGCATCAACCCATTTACGGAGATTCTCGGTGTTCGTCGCATCTTTGTTGACAGCTTTGGAGTAGATAAACTCGGCTTGCTTATATTCTCCCTCCGCCATCAACGCATCTCCACGCTTGGCCAGATCAGAAGCGCTCTTGCGCGCAACGCTGTAGGCGAGCATGAGCAGCCCGAGCATTGCGATAACGCTGACAATCAGTATGATCACGAATCGTGTGTTGACGCGAGATGCCATTGAGTTCGTCCTTACTTGATTGACCAGCAAACTGCCGGTCTCGTGGGGTAATCTGGGTTGCCCCGTCCGTGTGTCTTCTCTATCTTTTCGCCCGTCCGATTTCGATCGATCGGGAATCTCGTTCTTATGTATTACTCAGATTCTTTTTCCCGCAAACCACGTGGATTATCCGGTGGGAAGGTTCCCATTTGTACATCCACCCAATCGGGCACACAACGCATGGTTTCGCCGAGAAGCTCCCCGATCAGTTCGCCTGCATATCGCTGAAAATCATCAAAGGAATCAAAGGTCCTCCCCGTGACCTGGACCTTGAGATAGTACGCATAGTCATCCTCAAGATTGAACGCGAGCTGACGCACATCGTTGGCGTTGGCTTTGGTTCCCCCATTGGCGATGAAGAAATACCCGGCATAGAGTTTGCCGCCGTTGGGGTCGATAAACTCTGATACACGCATCTTGATTGGTGAATCCGGACCGACGCCTCTAGGCAGACGGACTCGTGATCCTGGGGCATCAGTGAGCTTGGGATCATTACTCAAGCGGACGGTGTAGATCTTGCCGTTCAAGCCTGCAAACTCCAGAGGAACACTCTGATCTGCGCGCCACGAACTGGTGTCCATAGGCAGTTCCATCTGCCTGGATGAATCCCCCTGCTGAAGCCCGCCGCCGACAAAGCAACGTTCAGGAACGTGAGGCACCGTGTCGATCATCCCGGTGTAATACGCGGCATGAAAATCGAGCACAATCGGATTCTTTGGGTCGTGGTCCCGTGTTCTGATGTAGTTCCGAGAGAGGTAGTTTTCGGTCTCGAGTGTTTCCACGATCTCGGCGCCCATGATCTGGTCGGAGCCGATCCGTTTCCATCCAGAAGTCACATCTGGGATCGATGAGACCTGGCGATTGTCCGCTGGGTGGATCGGAATTTTCTGAAGATGCACATCGAACACAGACAAATACGCACTGATCGCCAGCGAACCAAGAATCATCATGGTGCTTGCGATCACACAGGCTGTCGTTTGTTTATTCAGGCTCATGGAGTTGCCGCCTCCGCCTTTGACTTGGAATCGGTCTGCCCATCATCATCCTCAGCAGGATGCGCAGAAATCAGACGATTGAGAATCCAAGCCATCCCTAAGAATAACCCCAAAGATGGGATCAAAAGCAGTGTCCCGATCACGGTATGCGCATCGCCAGCCGCAAGATCCGGATTCACCAACATCAATAAACCAAGCACCGTCACACGGATCATGTTCATGAAGACAGCTACTGGACCAGCGAGAAGCACCAATGCGATTCGCTGCCACCATTGAGAAGATCCCAATAGCGCCACAGCCACAGCGAGCGCATAAAACGCAACAACCATGCGCATCCCTGAGCAGGCCTCGGCCACATTCATCGGGAGCTGTTCGCCGGCACTAGTTATGATCACCAATGTATTGCCATCAATATCGATGCTGAACCAGCCAAAGGGCTCGCCGATCAAGCTTAAGATCAACCACGACCCCTGCGATGCGATCAGCTGGAGCTTGAATGTGATCGCCAGCATGTACGAATCGGAGATGGTGATCATCAACAACAGGTATGCGATCGGGAGAAACAGATGACGGAGCATCTTTGGACCGAGCATCCAGAGAACCAATGCACCAAGCGTGAGCACCAAGCTCATTCCCTGGAGCATGTGATTCTGCACCTTAAACAAGTTGTAGGCATATGCCTGAATCCCAATAAGGAATGGCACAACCGCAGGCCAGAAAATGCTCGTTGGTGTCACGATAATCTTCGTACGCACCTGCCAGATCATGTACCAAGCGATCAGTGGGATCACAAACGCGTGCCCCCAGTCCTCAGGTGAATGCATGCTGATTTCTCCCTGATGGAAGAACCATCGGAAGAACAAGATCCCAAAGCTCAGACCAGCGATACATGTCAGCATGAACCCAGAGCGCGTAAATATCCCCAGCACACGCTCTTGCGTGTCAGGGACTAGTGTTTTTGAGATGGACTTAGCGCTACTCATAGGTCTTCATACAATCACTCTCGGGCTCACTCGAGTCCGTATTGATAAACGATATATCCGCTTCTCTGTCTTATTTCGGCGGATTATTCGGTCCGCTTTGATCTGCTCCGCAGGTCCGTGATGATTGGCGCGAAATCGAGACATCGCTCGCGGAATCGTGATCTTCTCAGCCAGATCATGGGCATCGATTGGAGCTGATAGCGCAAAAATAAACGATCCCTGCCATCAGCAGGGATCGATACGAGTGAACAGGAGGCCGAGTTCGTCCTATATAGGCCGATTATCGGTTGAGATTCGATGGTGGAGCACCGAATACATCGTTGCCGAAGTTCCGATCCAGAAGGAATCCAAAACCATAACTGGATCTGAGCCCGCCACGCAAGATCGCCAAAGGCGTCGCCCAGAACTGGGTACCAATGTTGATCATGTCATCCGGTTTGATGTAGATATCAGGCTGCGTGCCTTCGGCAATTGCCCGGAGATTCAGCATAATGGTCGCTTGCTCGTCTGTTCCGACGATCCGAGTCAGATCCACGCGTTCAGGGACCGCGGTAGGACCAAGGTCCCCAGCAGCCGCGATCGCACGCAAGAGAGTCAGCCTGCCAACAGCTGGGAGGTTAAACACACCCGGACGGGCAATTTCACCCCGGATATAGTAAAAGCCGGTCGCTGCTGGTGGAACATGGATGGTGTCACCGGGGCGGATGACGATATTGTACCGTGCGTCGCCCGAAACCAATGGACCCACAGGGATCCGAATTTTACGCTGTGTAAAGAGTTCGCCTCTCGAATCGCGAGGCATCATTTGCCCCTGATCAATCATCCGCCGAGCAGCAATTGGAGTCGATTCGCGGATCCAGCGCCCGTCATGGAAGCGCCAGCGCGGTGACGGGGCAGAGACCAGAGGATCTGAGTTCTGAGAGGCTGATTCGCTGTCTCCGCTGCTGGAATCAATGAGATCAATCATCGGCTCGCCCTGAGGCGGATTTGAGCTAGGCTGGGTCCTTGCAAGAGCTGGAACCAATCCACTGCCAGTGCCTGATCTCGAACCTGAAACCATGCCCGGTGATGAAAGATCATCAATCACATCGAGCAGGCTTTCGCCTTCAAGTGGGTCGGGTTCTGAACTTGAGCCATCAAAAAGTTCATTATCGGTTGGGTTCTCAGGCGAGAGCTCCGACGTGCCGTCGTCAAGGGGAACCTGACGGATGACATATATATCTTTTGTAAACTCGGGGAATCCGCCTGCTGCGATCAATGCTTCAAGAATCCGGAAATCAGCATTGAGGATCGAATAAGGACCCGGCCCAACCACATTGCCCATCAGATGGAATACCTGTTGACGTCGTTGCTGGACAACCACCGAAACGAGGGGGTCGGCAACCAGGGGCGCCATTTTAATCGCGATCGCGTCGGCAACCTCGGTCTCGGTCTTGTTTGTGACGAAGATGCGTCCGAGCTGGGGAATCTGAATATATCCGTTCTGGTCGATCTGGCGTGGAAGCAGTTCTGCTTGCCCCCGAGTGATCAGGTCCCAGATCGTTAGATCGAGGAAATCGCCTGGGCCAACACGGTAGATATCCGTTTCCGGAATGAGATCATCTGAGGTAATCTCAGAGATCTCGACCCATTGTGAGCTTGAATCTTCAATGGCGCTGATGTCGTTGAGGATTGGCACGCTCGTCGGGGTGCGTTCCCATCGTCCGACGATCGAGGGATCCATATATGAATCCCAGGTGCATCCACCCAAAAATATCGATGCCAAGGCAATCCCGGCCAAACACGCGAACGCGCCCTTTGGGTTGTGGGCTTTATTGCGTGACGGGCTGTGGGTCCTGCAAAGGGCTTTGGCTCGAACAACTGATTGTATATTGACGATTTGACGCACCTGGCATCTCCTGCTACTCGTCTTGCGTTTGGTCTATTCAAGGTCAACCACAAACGGTGATTGCCTGATCTAATCGATTTGTACCGACATCATAGCGAACACAAACCCAAAGGGCATGTGAACTCCTTGGAGAGTCCATCGACCAGTCGGGGCTCTGAGGATGATTTCACATGACCAAATTACGCGAAAAGGTCCGAGAGTGTGCGGGTTGTTTGTGCAATGTCATCGATTTTCTCCATCTGGCGCACCGAGTGCGCTTCACGATTGACGGGGAGTAGAATAACCGACTATTGCATTTGGGTCGACCTACGCAGGTGGGCAGCCGACCAGATAGGGCTTGATTTTCATATGACCGATCATCCAACCCAATCCCAAGCAGACTCCCCGTATAAAGCGGGATCGCTCAACATGGGCACCCAGCGGACACTCAATCGCCATCCTCGCAGGTTGGGGGGCGATCCGGTCGCGAACCTGAAACCCATTGTTTCGCTTTCTGGCATGATTCTGAACAACGAAGACGATGCGGTTCAGCACCTTTCGCCGAAGAAAAAACCAGATTGGCTCAGGGCGAAACTCCCTGGTGGGCAGGGGTTTAGGGATACAAAATCGAATATTAATGCTCACGGACTCCACACCGTGTGTGAAGAGGCAGCCTGTCCGAATATGGGCGAATGCTGGGCACGTGGGATCGCCACCATCATGATCCTTGGTGATACGTGCACCCGAGCTTGTGGGTTTTGCAATGTCAAGACGGGCAAGCCGGGAGCGGTCGATAAGGACGAACCGAGGAGGGTCGCCGAGTCACTCCACGGAGCTGGGCTCAAGCACATCGTGATTACCTCGGTTGATCGCGACGATTTACCCGATGGCGGCGCAGGGATCTGGGCCGAGACCATCATGCGGACACGAGAAGCATGCCCAGAAATGTCAATCGAAGTCCTCGTTGGGGACTTTAAAGGCGATGAGGCCGCCCTGCAAATGGTGATCGATGCAAAGCCCAATATCTTGGCACACAACCTAGAAACTGTGAAACGCTGTCACCCGGCGGTCCGTCCGAGCGCCCGTTATGAGCGCACGATGGAGCTCCTGCGGAGGGTGAAAGCGCAGGGCGGGGTCGCAAAGACCGGCATTATGGTCGGGATTGGTGAGCGGAAAGAGGAAGTCTTCGAGATGTTTGATCAACTCGTTGCGATGACCGCTCAACACGATGGAAAGCGCGATCCAAACGATCCTGGCAGAGGCGATCCTTGTGACATCATCACCATTGGGCAATATCTCCAACCAACCCGCAACCACCTGCCCATCGATCGGTGGGTTCATCCCGACGAGTTCGCTGAATACGAACGGGTCGGCAAGTCCGCGGGGATAAAGGTTGTAATGAGCGGGCCTCTGGTCAGGTCGAGTTATCTTGCTGATAAGCAAGCCGATATGTTCGCGATGCTCCGGTGAGTTTATCGCTCTGGCGAAGAACACTGACATGCAAGTGGTGACCGAAGGAGCAGAGACCGAGGGGCAGATCGTGCGTTTGATTTCTTACAGTTGCGATATGATCCAAGGGTTCTACTTCTCCAAGCTGGTGTGCTCCTTGGAAGCTGGCAAGTTCCTCGGCTTCCCTATCGAGCTTCAGCAGGAGGCTATAGATTTGAAACGGGATCAGTTGTCGCGATCTGAGAAATCTGTGTTCCCGCCCTGATAGAGCCCCGCGATTCCCTCGATTGCACCGGTGTTGTCGCGTTGGAACTCCATAATGAATCCATCAAAGCCATCGATGATGAACTGATCGCGCTCGAAGCAGACTAGATTCCTCCAGTCAGAGACTCCATCACGCCGGTATTGGAGCGCGTTTTCGCTGATTCGGACATGGCGTTGACCATAATCGCCGGCATATTCAGTCAGATCCTTCATCGAGACCTGTATAGGGTTGAGCCTTGCGCGGATCGTTGCTAGCCCCCAGCGTACGGACTTGTCGCCTCGCTCGTATGCACCCTCGAGGGCTTGGGCCATTGCGACATTGAGTGCGTCATCGGCGTCAGTCTCGATATCTGGTGATACGCCCGTGCCTTCCCAGTTAGTGCCAGAGATCGGGTTAATCGCCCTGGCGGTGGGGAGGATCACCATGAAGAGGTTATCGAAAACATACGAGTCGACCGGGTGTGCACCGCCGCCGGTGGTCTCGCCGATGATCGTTGCTCGTTCTAGGTTTTTGAGGTTGTAGGTGAACTCCTCAGCTGCAGAGAATGTTCTGTTGCTCGTGAGCACATAGATGGGGACTTGGGGCATCGCCAATGAGGTGTCAATGTTCGCATGAGTCCAGTACTCAGTGGTGTGGTCATCTGGGCGAGAATAGAGCGAGTTGAGATGAACCGATTCAGATGGATTAAAGAAATAGGATGAGATGAGCTGGACAGCTTCTGGGTCGCCGCCGCTGTTCCGGCGAAGATCGATGATGACGGTGCTCGATCCTTGAATGAGTTGCATCGCAGCTTCAACGGTTTCTCCGATATAACTCGCACGGTTGAATCCGCGTAGATCGATGTACCCAATGTTGCCATCGAGACGCTCAACGCTGGTGAACCCGTATGGAGCGCTCGGTCCCGGGCGGCGCCCGTCGGATTCCTCGCTGGTTGGGGGTGCCCAGTTTGGTGGTAACGCACGCACGCCAAAGTGGAGATCGTGTGTGAGATCACGTATTTGTTCTTGGAGCGTATCTGCAAGCTTGCGCCCGCTAAGCCCATCGTATGATCCATTGTTCAGGCTACTGAGAAGCGATTCGGAAACCCGCTCGCCGACATCAGGGAATACATAGTTCTCTGAGATGGTTTCAGCCATGTCGGTGATCGCATCAGAAATAGTCGGTTCAGCACCGATCGCAATGGCTCCTGAAACGATGAGCATGGTCGAAGCAGCTTTAGTTGAGTAGGCTTTCATTGGATTCTCCTCAGTATTCTTTGTTCTACAGATATCCGCAGGTGTTCTGGTTTAACATGACTACCTGCACCTGGGATGCATGCGAAGAGATGATTGGGCAATGATATTAAGAAATTGCATAAAAAATGAACAAAAATCACGAATGATTTTTCCCGTCTTGGACTATGTCTTGGAGATTGATCAATGTCACCCGAGCAAGTCCAGAGTCTAGTCGCCGAGATCGAGAAGAAAGATCTATCCACAGCAGCCCATACTTGGCGGGTGGT
>Ga0316204_10012808_pt1 | contig 10153 bp, 8 predicted proteins | sample 6monrhotite_MG_2_FD_205661 | JGI IMG/M metagenome (GOLD analysis project Ga0316204, IMG submission 205661) | Microbial mat bacterial communities from mineral coupon in-situ incubated in ocean water Damariscotta River, Maine, United States -... | ecosystem: Environmental > Aquatic > Marine >... | reverse complement strand
AGGTCGATTATTTTTTAAAAATAGAAGACCTCTACGGCGCAGTTTTAGAAAAGGTGTTAACTTATCGGTGGCTTTATATCGCCTTTTTATTCGTTTTATTCGCAGGCGCAATAGGCTTACTAGGCACCGTTCAGAAAAAGTTTTTCCCTGATAGCGATAGAGCGCAATTACTCGTTTATGTAGACGCTCCCGTAAATGTTTCTTCAACCATCACTGATGAAAAAATTAGTGCTTTGATGCAAATAACTAACAATAAAGAAAACTACCCTGAAATTGAGGATGTGGTTGCCTACGTTGGTTTTGGGGGACCTCGCTTTGTGCTGTCGTTAACGCCTGTAGATCCAGCTCCTCATAAAGGGTTTATGCTAATAAACGTTGAAAATTTGGAGGCTGCAAAAGCAGTGTTGCCTAGATTAAGGTCTGATTTTCGACAAATGGTGCCCAGTGTCAACGCCCGCATTTCTCGCATGTTCTTAGGCCCTGAAGACCCAAATACCATTCAGATTCAATTACGAGGCCCCGATGCGCAGTATATCTATAGCCGTGCTGATGAGCTAAAAGATATTCTCTATGGCGTGCCCAATATGATTGATGTCTGGTCAGATTGGTATAGCAAAGCAGATACTTTCTCGCTTGATATTGATTACGCGCAAGCGAAGAAAATAGGCGTAAGTACACAAGATATAGCCATGTCTTTAGCACGACATAATAATGGTATGCATTTAACCGATTTTCGCGATGGTGATGAAGTCATCCCGGTTATCCTGCGGGCAACCGAAGCAGAAAGAAAGTCGTTTGACGCGCTTCTCACAACGCCCATCTATTCAACGAGCACGACGGCAACTGTCCCATTATCTGCGCTAGCAAGCATCGACAGAGCCCCTTCATTCCCTTTCATTCAAAAAGAGGATCTAATCAATACACTGACGATAGAGGGCAGAAATCTTAGCCTGACGCCAGAAGACATGGCACCGATGCTCAAAGATACGCTTAACGAGTTCTCACAAACACTTGAAGCTGGTCACTTTGTAGAGTTTGATGGAATATTGAACGATACGGCGGCAACAAACAAAGCGTTAGCGGCTACTTTGCCTATTGTATTTTCTATTATCTTAATTTTGCTCGTTGCCCAATTTAACGGCTTTAAAGGCCCAGCGATATTGCTTATCGCTTTGCCACTAGTCGTTATTGGTGCATCAATTGGTTTATGGTTATTTAATGGGCAATTCGGCTTCATGGTAATTCTAGGACTGTATGCACTTATGGGTATTATCGTCAATAATTCTATCGTTCTAGTCGACCGAATTGATGCCGAAATTAACAGTAAAGACCATTCTCCATTTGACGCGGTAATTACTGCATCGAAGCGAAGGCTCAGACCCATCCTAATGGCAACAATTACCACGATAGTTGGCTTGTTACCGCTTATTATTTCAAGAGATGTCTTATTTTATGACATGGCAATTGCGATGGCGTTTGGTTTAGGTATTGGCACATTGCTTATCTCTACTATGCTTACGCCGGTTTTATATAGCTTGTTTTACGGAATAAGCACAGCAACAGCTGAGCAGCAAAGAACCCACCAAGGAGCCAAAGCATGAAGAAGCTAATTTTATTCGTAACCATTTTATTGGCGAAAGGTTGTACGCTTGCACCTGAGTTCACAGTGCCTGAGCCGCATACGCTTGAATTAAGCGATGGACTTACCGTTCATGCTGACGAATACGATGATATGTTAGAAGAAGATATAAGTTGGTGGACGCATTACCATGATCCAGTCTTGGCGAATTTACTTGATATTGCGCACCGTCAAAATATATCGCTGAAACAAGCAGTGCTATCTATTGAACAAAACCGACTGGCTCGCAAAGCAATATCCTCAAAAAAAGTGCCTTTTATCAATGCAGGTGCATTGGCGAGTAGGCAAAAAGCGAGTACGCTACTTGAGGGCTTGAGCCCACCTCCTGGGGCACCCAATCAGCAAAATGTTTTTAACCTTGGCTTAAATCTAACGTGGGAATTAGACGTGTTTGGCAGAGTTAAGGGGCAAGAGAACGCATTAGACTTTGAGATAGAAGCTTCTCAAATGGCGTATCGTGACCTTATGGTGTCATTATTTGCTGAAGTGGGGATTACTTATACACGGTTAAAACGCAATATTTATCAGCGCAGCATAATGATGGAGGTGTTATTCCATCAAGCATATTCTGTAGAGCTGAATGAACTACTAGCGCAGCAGCAACTAGTTGATGAAACACACGTGTTAAAAATGAGGAGCTTACTAGAGGCCAATTTTATGCAGCTTGCTATGCTCGAGAATGAACATCATCAACTTTTGGCCGGTCTTGCAAATTTGTTATCAACAACACCGAAGCATGTCGAGACTCTCATTCAAGATATTGAAAATAGTAATTGGGAGCTTCCTGATGTGCCTATTGGAATACCTAGTACTACATTGCAAAATCGCGCCGACGTAAAGCAAGCAATGTATAGATTAAAGGCGTCCAACGAACGGATTGGCGTACAAATAGCCAATAAATATCCTGCTTTCTCCATCACCGGAGCAATCGGTCAACAATCCGCTGACATAAGTGATTTATTTGAGTCTGCTAGCCAAGCGTGGTCGTTAGGATCTGTGCTAAGTTGGCCAATATTTGATGGCGGTATAAGAGCGCTCAATGTGCAGTTGGCGCAAAGTCAATTCAGTATTGCAGAGCTTGAATATGAGCGCGTTTATATTAATGCTGTGAGTGAAGTTGAGGCCGCACTGTCAGCTTACGTATTTTCAAAAAAAGAACTACAAGCTAAACAAAATATAACCGACATGCAAAATGTAATGACGGGCTATCAACAGCAAATGTATGAGCAGGGTTTGGTGTCTAAAATTGCGCTAATCGAGTCTGAGCAGACAGCACGGCGAGAAAAAATGTTGCTTTTACTTAACAAAGAATCAGTCGCGATTAGTCAGATTGAAGTTTATCGCGCGTTTGGTGGAGCATGGTTGTGACGGATGCTACACTTACGAAAGCCATTAACACTTTATAGTTAGAATAAGTTGCGTCAAGAATTTACAAAGCCGAAACGCTAACAATAATGAATAACAAGTGAGAGAGTTGTGACAAAACATCAGGGTAGACCAGTAGATTTAGACAAGGAAAATGCTATTTTGAAAGTTGGCCATGACCTTTGGTTTAAAGAGGGCCCAGAGAAATTTTCGATTGAACGAGTCGCTAAACTAGCAAATGTCTCAAAAGTCACCATCTACGCTCGGTTCAGTAATAAAAACAAGCTTCTTGAAAAGATCGTTTCTATGAAATGTGATGAGATGACAGATTCTCTTGGGCTTACCAACATTGAATCTGGAGACCTCAGCGAAAAGTTAATCGAGTTTGGTACCAACCTTTTAACATTTATACACAGCGATGAGCACACGATTTTTTTAAAGGCTTCATCGGTATCGCTACACAAAACACAAATAGACTTAACTCAAATATATGAAAATGGGCCTCATAAAACAAAGCAAAAGCTGGCGCAACTGCTTGAACTAGAAAGCAAGAAGGGCACTTACTATTTTCCTAACCCCGCCGAAAATGCAGAATTGTTTATTGGAATGTTGTTTGGCTTAAATATTGTTAGAGCAATATATAATATTGATATAAACGAATCTTCAACGCTTTTAAGAGAGAGAGTTACGCAAAGAACAGGGCAGTTTTTAAAGATTTTTGAGTGAAAAATTATCAATACAATAGCTATGACTATGTTTTTCTTTCAAACAGGTATCTGTGGATTTGGAAGAAGTTCACAAAGCATCTGGGAGGTTTGACCCTAGAACCATAAAGAGTGGGAGTGAACGTTACTTAGTGCCAACAACTAAATTGATCATATCAAAGAAGTGCTGAAAAGAAGATGCCACTGAAAGCCTCCCCACCTGGTCAGGAGAACAGTGTTCTTTATCACTTTAGGTCAACATTTAGGCTTATTTTCCTAACGATTTACAATAATCGACTGACCGCTATCTGCCTCAAACCTGTCTGTCACTCATTGGATTTTTAAGATTAAAAACATATGTTAATTTGAGCAAAAATTTGAACCCGCAATGTCGGCTTTAGGCTCACAGCTGCCAGTCGGTCACTGGCTAAGAAGTGAGCGAAAGTATGTACATTATTGTCAATCTACATGATAGAAACATACAGAAATAAATTAGATATTAATGGCAACAGTGGATCTAATAAATCGCAGTTAATAATTGCTCTTAAATACTTAAAAATAACCTTAAACTTAGATGAATTAATAGAAAGTTAGATAATCATCTTAAAAGCACCCTTATAATTGGGTTTTCTAACTTTTTTATCTAAATTTTAGTTACATGTACTATATTATCGTCGGACACTAGTCTATAGTTTTAATTTGTCCTATTCTCAGCATCTTGAGTCGCGACTAAAACAATGGGTGTCTAATCCTGTTTGTTTGCATCAAACGCGCGCGTTAGCTTGCCTCCGAATAGAAGAATAAACAGTGCGGCTGCTAAAGATAGTGCCGCATTGACTAAGAAAAACGTGGGTGGACCCAAGCTTTCATAGAAAGTGGCTATGTATCCTGAGATGAAACTGGCGAAGAACAATGAGAGATAGATAATACCTAGCATCATTGCGTTTATCGATTTGGGTGCTCTACGCGACACAAACGCCAAAGTAGTCGGCCAATACCACAAGAAGCCCACACCCGAGAATATATAAGCAATCACTGGCCATAGTATCGATGTTTTGCTATCTCCCGCTAAGTGAGCACCGATTGAAAAAACCAGCATGGCGGATGCCATAAAGACCATGGCAATACCGATTTTGCCCAGATCACTTGGCTCGGTGCCACGCAGAGACTGCGCTCGCCATAAAATAACAAGAATTGGTGCTGCAATTATGGCCGCAAGGGGGTCAACAGATGAAAACCATGGTGTTGGTACTGCACCCATAAAAGTGTCGAGCTGAACGTGCTCTGAAATCCAGATAAGACCTACGTTAATACTCTGGAAATACATGACTGGAGCCAATTTCGCTATATTACCCTACCTATGGGGGCATTCTGCGCCAGCCAACACTATTCGAGAACACCCTGATTTTGAGCGCTTTTGTGATTCAATCGGCCTCACTAAGACATGGGAAACTTTTGGTTGGCCCGATGTGCTGAAAGAGACGATGCCGATATTGTAGTAATAGTGCCAGCACTTTAGTTGGAAGCTATTTTAGGTATTAATCTTTATAAACCACGCCCTGCTTCATGACAAAAGAGACCGATTGCATACTGGTAATATCGCTTAGCGGATTGCCTGAAACAGCAATAATATCGGCTCGTTTTCCCTGCTCAAGCAGGCCTCGGTCGTCTACCCCCAAAAGCTCTACTGCATAGAGTGTTGCCATGCGTAAGGCGTCAATTTCTGAAATCCCATTACGCACTAAGGCCGCAAACTCAAGAGCGGTATCTTTGTGAGGGAAGACTCCGTTATCCGAACCAAAGGCCATCTTCACGCCCTTTTGATAGGCAAGCTTTACACTGCTAGCCACTAAGGGTTTGAGATATTCACTTTTAGCTATGGTTTCAGCCGGTGTATTTTCTGATAATTCAAATTCGTTCAAGTAGGCTTGAGGTACTAAAAAAGTTCCCCGCTCTTTCATCAAACTAATAGACTCATCAGATAAAATAGAGCCGTGCTCAATAGAATCAACACCTGCCAGCACTGCTGCATTGATCCCTTTGGTACCATGGGCATGGGCAGCGACCTTAAGACCCAGATTGTGGGCTTCTTGAACAATGGCTTGTAACTCATTGGCATTATATTGTTGTGCGCCTATTTCGGCATTCTGAGAAAATGAAAAAACGCCACCTGTTGCACAAACCTTGATCACTCTAACCCCGTGTTTAGATTGATAACGCACTGCCTTCATTGCTTCATCAACACCGTCAGCAATACCTGATTTAGGGCCCAGCTCGACAATGCCTGGAGCAAACCCAGACGAGTCACAATGACCACCTGTAATAGAAATGGCATGGCCAGCGGGCCAGATATCAGGACCGGGCATGTGTCCAGCCTCAATTGCACGCATAAGAGCCACATCTGGGAAGCCAGGCTGGGCGCCTAAGTCTCGAACGGTAGTAAATCCGGCAGCCAGAATATCCCTTGCAAAACGCACGCCCTGCAAAGCCCAATCTGCAGAGGTTTGACGCACAGCAGCCGTGGTCCAATCATCACTTGTAAAGTAGTCGCTGGTAATGTGTGTATGCATATCGATCAAACCAGGAAGTAAAGTTTGTTCACCTAGGTCAATAATCTGAGTGTTTTCTGGAATCGTTGATGGATTAACAGCGCTAATCAATCCATTTTTGATGACCACAACGGCAGGAGATATAAACTCGCCAGACTTGACATCTAGCAACTGTTTGGCCTTTATAGTAATGCTCGATGTCTGCGCACTATCCGCTGCCTCACTCAGGTGGCTAAAAAAGAACAGCCCACACAAAACGTTTAAAAATAAAAACTTTGCTACAACAAAATTGGTTTTAAATATCAACATCATTAATTGACTCCTGGATGAATTGCAATAGGCGCACGTGCAGGCTCATAGAATATCTTTACTTCATGCTCCTCTCAATCGAAAAAGCGTTAATAAAGCGTTAATAAAATCTCTGGCTATTGTGCTAGAACGCCCTCAAATGTAGCGTGTAGATTGGCTGACATATTGAGTTTTATTCTTCATTATCAAAGGAAAACCATGGTGAAAAGTTTAGACATACACCTTCGTGTTTTATTTTTACTGCTTGCATTGCTTTTCTCTGGAGCAAGCCATAGCCAAGAGCACTCAAGCGGCAACGAACCCGATAAAAACTTCGAGCAACTGCGCGCTTTTATACATAAGAGCATGGCTGAAAACGCAGTACCGGGCGTTGCTATGGGCGTTTTACAAAACGCACTTTAAAAGGGGTCAGAGTAAAATTAAGTGAACTATACTGTTAAGATGGTTCAATATTTTTGGATTTTTTCATAAACGCATTCATCTTTTATATCGAATATGCCTTTTAGCATGTTATGAATTGGGGTAGAGCCAGATGCATGATATTTCATGAAGATGTTTACTATCAAACATTTCTTGATACTCACGGCGAGGCTTGTTTGCGGTTTGAATGTTTAGTTCGTGAGCTTTATTACCCACAAAATCCGCAAACGCGAGAGAGAAAATAGCCAGTTTAGGACACGAGTTAAGGAATTGATCAAGAGTATTGTGAAGCAAGCAACTTGACCCCTTTTTCCTGACCCCTTTTTCCAAAAACTCTTTATTTTACAAGAGAATGTAGCGGTGAACCTTACCAATGAGCTAGAACACATCTTAGGCCTTAAACTCGTTTTACCCAAAGTGAATCAAATGACGGTAAGCCATAAAGCCTATGACTTGTATCTGCAAGGGCGAGCGCTAACTAAACGTATATTTGGTGAAGGTGTCTTAGAATCAGCAATTAATTTGTTTGAGCAAGCTTTAGAACTAGATGATAACTTTGCTGAGTGTTGGGCTGCACTCGCAGAAGCCAATGCCTATGTTATGGTGTTTACGCCGTGTTCGAATAAAGCGCCGTTTATGGCTCAGCTTGCCAAATGCGCTGATAAAGCGTTGAGTATTGATCCTAATTGCGGACTGGCCTTAACCATGAAAGGTGTCTGTTTATGGGACCAAAACAATCCCTGTGAAGCCATTAAACTTGCCTACCAAGCCGTTGATGCTTCTCCTAACGATGCCGCTGTTGTCTCTAGGTTAGGTTCATTTCTGTTATATATTGGCCTGAGTGAAAAAGCGTTTCCTTTTGTCGCAAAAGCGGTCTCCTTAGAGCCCCTTGATGGCAGACATTTAGTCCACCTTGCTCCGGCCTTACTAAATCTTGGCAAAGTAGATGAAGCCATAGACGTTGGTCAAAAGGCAACACTGGTTGGTATGCCGTCAATTACGTTAGCTTATGCAAGCACCATAAAAGGCGAGCATGATTTAGCGATTAAGCAATATTCGCAAACTCGCCTAATGATGAATGCGATTATGAATACGCCTACTGGCGAAAGGCCAATGACCGAAGAAGAACTGGATAATTATTGGCATGTTGCTTCTAATGGCGTATGCAGTGGTCGCGAAGACGCTCGGCAAACCTATTGTCGACTGCTGGATCACATGTATGCAACCATCCCCGATAGATATGACTTGTCGATCGTCATGCCGGCCGTGTGGATGGGCTATGCTGAGATGGTATTCAAAACCTTAGAAGAAGATATTAATCCTGCTAATTTCGCGGCATTACCTTACCTTTGGGGCCACCATGCCCCCGCCAATACTATTCGAGAACATCCTGATTTTGAAAAATTTTGCGATAAAATAGGTCTGATTAAATCATGGGAAACCTTTGGATGGCCTAATGTGTATCCACAAAAGCAACCAGCGCTTGCATAAAAGCTGAATTATTCGGCCTACTTTTTATTCTGTTTTTTCGAACCACACGTTTCTGACTCTAGGGTTAGTGGCATGTAAGCCTAAAACTTTTCCAGACTCATCTCGACTAAATGCCAAATCTCGCATTGGATAAAAATTCACTTGATAGTTATCACCCTGAACAAACGTCATTTGATGTTCTCCATGCCGTATGTGAGAAAGCACTAACTGGTCTTCTCGAAGATATATACGGTAGTAAGTATCCAATTCTGATGAAAAATAATGACCTTGGAGCTTAGATAACTCGTCGAGAGTTTGGCTAATTGGCGTGTCTGCAGGAGCTTCTTCGTGCTGATTGTTTGATTCTTCTGGATCTAAGTTCAGCAATATATCTTTTATGCTATGTACCGAGGGTACGACGTTACTTTGATTAAAGTTTGTCAGTACAGCAATTTGAATATCCTGCTCGGGTAAAATATCTAAACGACTTCGAAATCCTCCTATAGCACCTCCATGTTGAATCAGTTTATGACCGCGATAATCCTCTGAAAATACGCCCAACCCATGATCGATCTTTTCTCCAGAGTTAAGTATTCCATTTTGACTCATTTCCTTAAAAAGGCTTTCGTCATTCAAATTATTTAACGAGAAGTTTTGAGCCCATTTGAGTAAGTCCGCTGTTGTTGTGTATATATTGCCTGAACCATAGTATTCCCAAAAAGGTGCGACGCGCTGCACTTTTCCGTCGGCAACAATGTAAGACGACGCGGCATTAAAAAGTACTTCGTCGATATCATCAGACACAAATGTGTTTTGCATTTTAAAAACTTCAAAAACGTTTTCTTGCATCCAAGCCCGGAAAGAAGTCTCAGTTATCCGTTCGATTATCATCGCGGCAAAGATAAAGCCGGTATTTGAGTACATATATTCTGAGCCAGGCTCAAAACTAAGTGCATTGCCCTTAGCGATGATACGCATTAGATCATCATGGGTTCGTCGATCGTCTAATCGCCAACCTGCCATGCCAAGTATTGCATGCAGACTTCTTAACCCATTAGTGTGCTGAATCAGATGTTTGACGGTGACGGTCGTTTCGTAATTTGGGACTTCAGGCAGGTATAATCGTATATCATCATTTAATGATAATTTGCCTTGTTGTTCTAATAAGAGAATTGCATAAGCGGTAAACTGTTTCGAAACAGACGCAATATTGAACCTAGTTTGCAAAGTGTTGGGCGCATTATATTCTAGACTCGCTAAGCCGAATGCCTTGTTGTAAATAAGGTTGCCCTCTTTGTAGACGCCTACCACTCCTCCTGGGTGGCTTGCCTTATTCCAATCCACGAACAAGGCATCTATCTTGTTCGTCAGTACGGAAGAGTCTGAAACTTGCTCAGACCTTGTCTTATGCTGAGCGCACCCAACGTTGAGTAATAATAATGCGCAAAAGGTAATAGAATAAAATTGATGCATTTTTGGAACGTCCATCCTAGTCAGGTTTTATGTTTGTACGCCAAGTTGAATCGTTACAGTTTCAAGCCAAAGGAGAAAGGTACTCGACGAATAAACACAGTGCTCAAACCGTTTAGTCATTTGCAAATGACTTAAAGAAACTATCGTCATTCCATTTAGGTGTTTCTTCAGTATTCGCAATACTTGTCGCAATCGCCAAATTAATATCCACAAATTGTGCTGCC
>Ga0316204_10012806_pt1 | contig 10153 bp, 10 predicted proteins | sample 6monrhotite_MG_2_FD_205661 | JGI IMG/M metagenome (GOLD analysis project Ga0316204, IMG submission 205661) | Microbial mat bacterial communities from mineral coupon in-situ incubated in ocean water Damariscotta River, Maine, United States -... | ecosystem: Environmental > Aquatic > Marine >... | reverse complement strand
ATTGGAGCCGTGGACCATCGGCATGTGATGAGTTAGGTTTGACGGAAGATAATTTGTTGCACAAAGACAGTCAGTTGGGGACTTAGACGAATATGGTGAAAGTTAAACACGCGAATCTGATGATTTCTGTATCTGTAGCGACGGTTGCTGCGCTCGGACTCGGCGCCTGCGCCCAAGGAACTGGGCTCGCACCCAGCGCACCGACCATGAATGCTCAAACACAAGCCCCGGGCGCCGCAGCCGACGCTCCGCCCTCGCCTCAACAATCGTTCAATCGTTTTCCCGACATTCCGGTGCCGACCAAAGCCGAAATGGATACCGCGCGCACACTGGTATTTGGCAGCGGTGAAAGCTGGTACGGCCAGTTGGGCTTGGATACAAGCCACAACGCAAACACGATGTTCGACTTCTATAAGCAGGAGCTAGCAGGATTCGGCTGGCAAGAAATAACGTCCGTGCGCGCGCAACTCAGCGTTCTTACTTATGAGCGCCAGGGCCGAATCCTTTCGATCCAAATTCAAAAGGGTTCCCTGAGTGGGGCTTACGTGACGTTGACGGTCTCACCCCGCGGCGGTGCGGCCCCGGTCATGAATTAGGTGGTAAATTCGCATTAAACTAAACCTTCAACTCTACCCACACGGGCGACACTTCATATATAAAAAACCGGCGCATCCCTAAGGAGCGCCGGTTTTTTATCGCAAAAAGTCAGCCTTGCAGTGAGCATTTAACCAAAGTTTATCGTTGTCGGCTCGCAATACTGGCGCTTAGCTTTGAGCTTACGGCACGCATTTTTGGCGGCGTCATTGCTTGGCAAAGGCCCTGCCTTAAGGCGGTAGAACACGCCTTTTCTGTTACCCAAGTCGACGCGTTCAACCCGATGCTCGAGGCCGCCGAGCACGGATCCAAATCGCTTGGATAGCTCCACCCAACCGCGCTCCGCGGCTTTTTTCTGGCGATACGATGCAAGGTGGACGGCTGGTTGGAAGCCGCTCATTGCCGGCTTATTTTGCCCATCCATAGCCTTTGGCGCCCCACCTGCCCCGGCTATGTTCTGAGGCGCGGGCGGCTGCATAGACGTCTCAATCGCGGCACGTTCTTTGGCGTATTCATCGGATGTGATCAAATCTGCAGCGTTGAGCATTTCAAGACGCCGCACCGCATCCGCCGCTTCCATCAGCCCCTTAGGCGGTGGTGCGGGATTCGCGACCGAGCTTGGCCGCATGGGCATCAAGGCATCAAGAATCATGGTGCGTTCCGCGGTATGCTGCGCCGGCGTTAGGGCGCGCATCTCCAACGCCCGCCCGATCGCGTTCAAGCGTGCGGAAACTTGCTCGACCCCTGGAACTGGGCGGTCCAGGCCTGTTGACGCGGGCACCGAGGTCATCGGCAACAACGCGCCGACGTTGACTTTGCGCCTGATCAAAAATTCGTCTTGCGTGATCAAGCCTTGGTCCAACAGGGCGCGCAACGTCTTAAACCTCGCGACGATGTTGAGGTCGGCGTCCCGAAACATCGGTTCCGGGCCCGCCATATGCGGCGGCTGTAACGGCTGCATACCGCCATAGGACGGCGGCGGTGTCTGGGTCGGCGCCATCGCCATTGGCGGCGGCGCGGACGACATCTGCGGCTGCGTGCCCGCCCCACCCGGCAGCGGAGCGCTCACGCCGCTTTCCAGCAAATGAATGTTGACGCTGGCCAGATCGACGATGGGCTGGGTTTGATTACCCGCCCACACCAACAATTCATCGGTGGGACGCGGGTTCAACGCCAAGATCGCTTCGTAGAGCTGTCGCGCACGGGTGGGCTGCCCCGAATTCTGATAAAGCGTCGCCAAACCGAACAGCGCCTGAACATCCCTAGGGTTGGTCTGCAACGCCGATTCAAAATGAGCTTGCGCCTGTACGGTGTTGCCTTTGGACAACTCCGCCAGACCAAGTTCTGCTTCGACATTATCGCTGCTGGGATCCAAGGCCCAAAACGCAGGCTGTAAAAGCTCGCTGTCTTGAAAGGCGCTGCAACCGCTCACGCTGGTCAGCGACAAAACAACGGCGGCGATGCGCAAGCTGGTGCGGTTCACTTTAAGCCCCCTTTCCGGTTCTGATTGGTCGCATAACTGCTGTATTCACAGCAGACGCACCGAATCGCACCGGAATCGTATTCGAATCATTCGAATCATTCGAATAACACTACCGTGTGATCCTTAATGGAATCTTTCACAAAATCTAGTGATTTGGAAGTTTGGCTGCGCGATTACTTCTTTTCGCCGCCGCCCAACAGGTCTTGCATACGTTTTTCGTATTCTTCCATCACCCGGCCGCAGCCCTGAGTCTGCGCAAACGGCAAGCGCGCCATCACGCCGCTGCCCATGGATTTACCGCCTTCGATGATAAAGACCTCGCTGATAATATTTCTCCCGAAGGCCTTGTTCACATAAGCGGCGATTTTGGGAGCCTGCTTTTTCAAGGCGTCGACGTCGACCCGACGTTTTTTATCGACCGGCGCCGGATTCTTCGAAAAATAGTACAAGATCGCTTCCGCCGCGCGGGGCGCGCGTTGGCATACGAACGCCACATCTTTGGCTTTGGGGACCGTTAGAATCGGGGTCAAAGGCCTGATCTGGGTCGTGAAGCTGCCGGGCTTGGACTGCACCGAGGCCAAGATGTGCTTGAGCTGAATGTGCGAATTGTCGCCCGGCAATTGCGCCATCGCCGGGGCGGTGAGCGAAAAGGCAGCAATCAAAACAGCAATCAAAAGACGGGGCATGTAGCGCATGATGTGATCTCGAGGTCCAGACTGTAATTTTGCAAAGCCTAACATACGCAAAAGCATGACTCCAACCGCCTGAATGCTCACTGAACAGTTTTATTTAGCCCGCGATGTACGCTTCGCCTTTCATATACAAGACCGCATGGCCCGACAGCTGCACCCGATCGCCTTGCATCCGACAATATACGTCACCGCCACGCTTGGAGACCTGGCGCGCATGCAGCTCATCCTTTTTGAGAACCTTCGCCCAATAGGGCGCTAGCACCGTATGCGCGGCCCCGGTGACGGGATCCTCGTTAATGCCTTCGTTGGGGGTGAAGTAACGAGATACGAAATCCACCGCATCAGCTTCGTCACCTGGCGCCGTCACGATCAGGCCCTTTTTGCCCAGCTTGGCGACTGCGCCCATATGCGGCGTGAGGTTGCACACCGCGTCCGCCGCACCCAACACCGCAAGGCTCATGCCGTTGGGCGCAGTCCAAAATTGCTGCGCCGGACCACCCAGCGCTTGGGGCAGAAGTTCGTGGTGCGGCGCGGGTCTGGGGGCGTTGACCGGGAAATCCATCACCAACAAATCGCCCTCACCACGTGTCACGGTCAAAATGCCGCTTAGGGTGGTGAAGCTAAGTTCTGGCTTGTTCACGCCGATCTCATTAAACAGCACCCAAGCCGTCGCCAGCGTTGCATGGCCGCACAATTCGACTTCGGTGGTGGGGGTAAACCAACGCAGGCCAAAATCCGCCACGCCGGTTTTATCGGGCACCGCAAACGCGGTTTCGGCCAAATTGTTTTCCGCCGCCAACTTTTGCATCACCTCATCGGCGAGCCAATCCTCACAGGGGCATACCGCGGCAGGATTTCCGGCAAAGATATCGGTGGTAAACGAATCGATTTGATACAGAGGAATTGTCGGGCTCATGCTCACTCGCTGAATAAAATGTTGATGCGACGATTTTGCTTGCCTTTGTTTTCGATTTTGCCGATGCGCAAGCTGCCGATTTCGCCGGTCGCTTTGACATGCGTGCCACCACACGGCTGCACATCCACGCCCTGGATATCAATGATGCGAATGCGTCCCGAGCCGCGCGGCGGCTGCACCGACATGGTGCGCACCAGATCGGGCTGGGCGTCGAGTTCCGCATCGCTGATCCAGGTGCTTGTGACCAGGCGATTCTCATTGACGGCTGTCATCAACGCCACCGCCAAAGCCTCTTTGTCGGGGTTTTCGGGAATGTTGAAATCCAAACGGCTTTTGCTCTCACCAATCTGACCGCCGGTGACGTCGCCTTCGACCAGAGAGCACAGCAAGTGCATGGCGGTGTGCATGCGCATGTGTTTGTGGCGGCGATCCCAATCCAGCTCCGCGCTGACCTTATCGCCGACACCGGGCAGTGGTGCGCCGTCGGCGGGCACGTGCAAGATCACACCGGGCCCCTCACCCTTGATGGTGTTGATGATCGACACTTCGCCCGCGCTGGTGTGTAAGACACCAATGTCGCCGGGCTGCCCGCCGCCGGTGGGATAAAACACCGTGCGGTCCAGCTCAATCCCTGCGTCCGTCACCGCTGTGACGATGGCTTCACAGGATTTCTGATAGGCATCTTCACGAAACAGCTCTTCGGTCATACGTCTTCTCCCAAATTATGCACCCAGGTGCTCCATCACGCGGGTGAAGGTATCCCTGTCGGCGTTGCCGCCCGACAAAATCAGTCCCACCTTGCGCCCGGCCTGGAGATTTTTTTCCTTCATCAAGCCCGCCAACGGCGTCGCCGCCGCGCCTTCGGCCAAGTTATGGGTGTCGGTAAAATAAATGCCCATGGCGTCCATGATCTCATCATCGCTAACGCGGATCACGCGCGCCGCACCGTTTTTGATGATCTCGAATGCTTCGGGGCTGGGCACCCGGCACGCCACGCCGTCAGCGATGGTGTCGGCCGTGTTGGTCGAAACGACCTCGCCCTTTTCGTACGACAGCGCGTAAGCTGGCGCGCCTTCGGCGACCACGCCGATGATTTCAGTCTTCAAGCCTAAGGCGTCGCGCACCGTGATCAAACCGCAGATCCCCGATCCCATGCCGATGGGCACGTAAACGGCGTCGAGATTTCCAGCTTGCTCAAAAAATTCCAGCGCGTAGGTCGCGACACCGCGCAGCAGCGGCTTTTCAAACGGACCGATCATGAACAGATCGCGTTCTTCGGCCAAGTGTTGCGTAAACTCAAGCGCTTCTTGAAAATCTGCACCGTGGATGATCAGCTCCGCACCCAGGGCTTTGATCGCTTCATTTTTGTCTGGGCTGTTGCCTTCAGGCACAACGATCACAGCCGTCAGCCCAAGCTTGCCCGCCGCATACGCAAGGCTTTGCCCATGGTTGCCACGGGTTGCGGAAATGACGCCCTTGAGATCCGGTTGGGTGGCTTTAAGGCCCGACAGATACACCAACCCGCCACGGACCTTGAACGCGCCGACCGGGGTGTGGTTTTCGTGTTTGACCCAAACGTTGCAGCCGGCGCGCTGGCTGAGCAGCGGCCAGGTGTACGCGGGTGTCGGGCGCATATGCCGATAGACGATCTCGCGCGTGGCTTCCAGTTCGATAATCGTGGCGTTGAGCATGCCGTCATCCATATTCGTATTCTCCAAATTCTTATTTTCGGGTCGCCAACGCAACCCCGACAACCACAACACCCATGCCAACCATCGCCAGCGGGGCCAAGGTTTCGTCGAACAGTACCCAGGCGAACACCGCCACCACCGGCGGCGTCAGGTAAAACAAGCTGGCGACCTTCGACGCCGCGCCTCGGCGGATCAATATATATAAGAGCGAGATCGCGCCCAGCGACAACACCAACACCAACCATGCCAGCGCGAAGACCAGCTCGCCACTCCACTGCACCTCGCCGCTTTCAAATATCCACGCCAGCACGAGCATAGGCATACCAGCGACGGCATATTGGATGGCCGAACCACTGCGCAAGTCCATCGCATCGCCATGGCGTTTTTGATACAGCGTGCCCGCCGTGATGCCAAACAGTGCCGCTACGGCGAACGCGATACCGTCCAAACTTCCCCCATCGATGTTAAGCTTATCGCCCAACACCATCACCACGCCGACAAGCCCCAGAACCAAGCCCAGCCATTGGCGGGGCTTAACCTTTTCGCCTAAAAACGCCCCTGCCCCGACCGCGGTGAGCAGCGGCTGCAAGCCTACGATCAAAGCGGCGACGCCTGCCGACAGACCGACGTGAATGGCCGAAAACACCCCGCCCAAATATACGCCGTGCACCAATAGACCAACCACACTGACGCGTGCAACCGCACCCCACGTGGACGGCCACGGAGCGCGAAACGCCAATGCGATCACCACCAGCAAAGCGGTCAAAATCGCAAAGCGGAGAAACAGGAAGGTAAATGGCTCCGCATACGGCAAGCCCAGCTTGGCGCCGATGAAGCCGGTGCTCCACAACAGCACGAACACACTGGGCATCGCCAAAACGAACATGTTGTCAGGCTTGACGGTCGTTTCGGTCATAGGGGCAGATGAGCGCACAATTTAAGTCTTTCTATCGAGATGGTGGGCGTTGCGGTCTCATCATCGTCTAGACGATACGATGGCGCAACGCCCATCCCTTACGCCCGCCAGAACGGCTTGTGTGTTTCGCGGCGCGCCTGTTCCGGCGTGAGACCGATGTCGCGCAATATATGTTCATCCATGCTGCGAATACTGCTGCGCGCGCAGTTGCGGCGACGCCATACACGTACGGTCGCCATGATGGTGGCCGGAACGCGATTGAACTCGCGCATAATCAGGGTCTTACCGTCATTGAGCCAGCCATGCCACGAAAGGGACAGGGCCGACGACAAAGCGGCACCGGATATTGTATCGGTACAATTGTGTCGATCCATGGGTCTTCCCCGAATAGAATTAAAGACAATTCAACCGTATCCTTGACACAAAAGGGCGTCAATGTGATTATTGTCACCATGACAATGTACATACCCCACATAGAAGACCGCCACGGCCCCAAGTACCGGGCCATTGCCGACGCCGTTAGTGACGACATTCGCGACAAGGTATTGCCGGTCGGCGCCAAGCTGCCGACGCATCGCGACCTAGCGTACCGTTTGGGCGTCACCGTCGGCACCGTCACGCGCGCTTATTCCGAACTGCAGCGGCGCGGCGTCGCAGGCGGTCGGGTCGGCAGCGGCACCTATGTGCTCGACCAAATCAAGGATCGCCAAGTCTTTCCCGTCACCCATTTGCCCAACCGAGAAATCCTGTCCGGCACCGGCGATCGCGCGTTGCTGGATCAGCCCGACGCAAGCTCGACCGATTTGTCGATGAACCGCCCGCCGCCGGGCCCCGAGGCCGAAGCCTTGGCGGTCACGTTAGGTGAATTGGCTCAATCCGACAGTTTGGCCGTGCTGACTCAATACAATCCCGCCCCCGGCATCGGCTATCACCGCGCCGCCGTGGCGTCGTTGGTCGCCACCATCGGTTTGCAGACTGAGGGCGACGACATCATCCTCACCAGTGGCGCACAACACGGAATGGCCGCCTGCGCCATGGGTTTGCTCAAAGCTGGTGACGTGATTTTGACCGAAAACTTCACTTATCCCGGCATGACGTCCTTGGCGGCGCATTTGGGCGTACGGGTACGCCCCGTGCCTATGGATGAGCTCGGTATGCGCCCCGACGCCCTAGAAGCCGCCATTCACGAAACCGGTGCGCGGGTGGCTTATGTAATACCGGTGCATCAAAACCCCACCACTGCGACCATGGACATAGATCGCCTCACCGCCATCGCCGACATCGCCAAACGTCATGATCTGGTGATGATCGAAGATGACGTCTACGGCTTCCAGCCCGAACAGCGCAACCCGCCGCTGGCCCAATTCGCCCCGGAAAACACCATCTACATCAATGGATTCGCCAAAAGTATTTCGCCGGGCCTACGGGTCGGCTTCATGAAAACGCCCAAGTCGTTGTTTTCGTCGCTGACCCGCGCGGTGCAAATCACCGGCTGGATGATCCCGCCGTTGATGGGCGAAATCGCCGCGCGCTGGATCACGTCGGGCGTCGCCCAAGACATCATCGACTGGCACCGCAACGAAATGATCGCCCGCAACGCTATGGCGGCGGATATTTTGCAGGGCTTCGACTTCGCTTCCAAGCCCGAAAGCCTCCACATCTGGATGGACCTGCCCGAAGGCCACTACGCCGACGACACCATCCGCGAACTCAGTCAGCGCGGCGTGATCATGGCGGGACCGGAATCGTTCATCACCACCCAGCCCAGCGTGCCGCGCGCCTTGCGCCTGTGCCTGGGCTCAGCGCCCAGCCGCGAACAACTGCGCACCGCCCTTATGCAAGTGCGCACCGTCTTATCAAGCACGCCTGTGCAGGCCCATCACCTGATCGGTTCGATGGTGATGTGATTTTTACGTGTTGGTGAACGGCGATACGGTATGGGCATGGTTCAAAGGGCCGTGTCCTGCGCCATAGCCCGGCGCGCTGAGGATAGCTTGATGCACGTAAGCGTGCCCGCGCCTGATCGCCGCCACCATGTCCAACCCCTGAGCCAAACCGCAAGCAATCGCTGACGCCAGCGTGCAGCCGGTGCCATGGGTATGGCGACTGTCGATGCGCGAACCTTCGAACACTTCCATCCGCGCATCTTCACGCCACAATACATCCGTCACCATGCCGCCGTTTTGGGCCGCGTCTTCATCCATATGCCCGCCCTTGATCAACGCGGCGCGCGCACCCAATCGCAAAAGCTTGTCGCCCACCGGCCCGAAGTCCGCAACGCTGTCGATTTTGATACCGGTGAGCGCTTCGGCTTCAGGGATGTTGGGGGTGATCAATGTGGCGCGCCCCAGCAACCGTTTTTCCAAAGCGTCCACGGCGTCCGACTCCAACAACGCATGACCGCCCTTGGCCACCATCACCGGATCCAGCACCAAAGGAATGTCGCCGCCCGCGCGCTCAAGCGCATCGGCCACAGCGTGAATGACGCCAGCCTTGTGCAACATGCCGATTTTAATCGCGTCGGCGCCGATATCATCAAGCACCACGTCGATTTGACGAGCGATAAAATCTTCGGGAACGTCATGAATGGCGTGAACGCCAAGAGTGTTTTGCGCCGTCAACGCGGTGATCGCGGTCATGGCGTAACCGCCCAGCGCGGTCACCGTCTTGATGTCGGCCTGAATGCCCGCGCCGCCGCCCGAATCCGATCCGGCAATGATGAGAACGCGCCCTTGCATGATTTTAAGCCGCCGCTTCGCTGATCAGATCGATCAACCCATCGACAACGTCCGTGACCAGACCTTCATCTTGACCTTCGGCCATCACGCGGATCAGGGGCTCTGTCCCCGATTTGCGGATCAACACCCGCCCCGATCCGTGCAAGCGCTTTCCCGCATCCTCAATGGCTTTTTCCACATGCGGCAAATCCAGCGGCGATGCCCCTTGGAACCGCACATTCTTGAGCACTTGGGGGAACGGGTCGAACAAGCGGCAAGCTTCGGACGCCGGTTTGCCGTTTGCAATCAAGACCGTAAGCACCTGCAAAGCCGCCATCAAGCCGTCACCGGTGGTGGCGTAATCGCCCAACACGATGTGGCCCGATTGCTCCCCCCCGACGTTGCAGCCCGAACGGCGCATTTCTTCGACCACGTAGCGATCGCCCACCGGGGTGCGGGTCAGGCCTAAGCCTTCGCTTTCCAAAAAGTGTTCCAGGCCCAAATTCGACATCACCGTGGCAACCACCGCGCCACCGTTCAAAATGCCTTCCCGACACCAATGTGATGCGATCAAGCCCATCAGCTGATCGCCGTCCACCAGCTGACCTTTTTCATCAGCAATCAGAACCCGGTCGGCGTCACCGTCCAGCGCAATGCCGATGTCCGCGCCGTGCGTCACCACGGCAGTTTGCATCGCTTCGGTGGCGGTCGAGCCACAACCGTCGTTGATGTTATAGCCGTTGGGTTCGACGCCGATCTTGACCACATCCGCGCCCAGTTCCCACAACACTTCCGGGGCGACTTTGTATGCCGCGCCGTTGGCGCAATCGATGACGATTTTCAAACCGTCCAATGACGCGCCCTTGGGGAAGGTCTGCTTGACGTATTCGGTGTAGCGCCCGACCACGTCGTCTAGACGCTTGGCCCGGCCCAATTTGGACGCATCGGCCAGATCGCCCGACATATTGCTGTCCAGGCGCGCTTCGATCTCGGATTCCATGTCGTCGGACAGTTTAAAACCGTCGGGACCAAAGAACTTGATGCCGTTGTCTTGATACGGATTGTGCGAGGCTGAAATCATCACCCCAAAGTCGGCGCGCAAGGATCGCGTCAGCATCGCCACCGCAGGAGTTGGCACCGGCCC
>Ga0316204_10012804_pt1 | contig 10154 bp, 10 predicted proteins | sample 6monrhotite_MG_2_FD_205661 | JGI IMG/M metagenome (GOLD analysis project Ga0316204, IMG submission 205661) | Microbial mat bacterial communities from mineral coupon in-situ incubated in ocean water Damariscotta River, Maine, United States -... | ecosystem: Environmental > Aquatic > Marine >... | reverse complement strand
ATCAGGACAAATACTAAAACCGAAACTAAATGTGGAAGTATTTGCCGCTTGAAATCTATGTTCTTCATCGAAAGTGACTTTCTGATTTTAAAAGAAAAACGCAATATAAACTTATCCTTTCATATAGGTTGCCTAATAAAAGAAAAATAAAATACTAATTAAAATGACAGGTTTTCTTAGTTTTGCAGTTCGATTTGTATTTGGAATAAAAGGAAAATAGAATGTTTGAAAATCTGAGTTCGAAGCTTGACCATGCCATTAAGAACCTTAAGGGCCAGGGAAAGATTACTGAGATAAATGTAGCATCTACAGTAAAAGAGATCAGACGTGCCCTGGTGGATGCTGATGTTAATTATAAAGTGGCAAAGGATGTCACAGATAAAATAAGAGAGGAGGCATTAGGCCAGGAAGTATTGTTGGCAGTATCTCCAGGACAGCTTTTGACCAAAATTGTAAGTGATGAACTGGCGGCCCTTATGGGTGGGACTAAGTCCGACATCAATATAAAAGGAGACCCGGCAGTTATTCTTATTTCTGGATTGCAGGGATCTGGAAAAACTACTTTTACCGGAAAGCTGGGAACACTGTTGAAGAAAGAAGGAAGAAGTGTTTTATTGGCTGCTTGTGACATTTATCGACCTGCTGCAATTGACCAGTTAAAAGTACTCGGTGAACAGATAGGGATTGAAGTTTATGCAGAACCTGAAAATAAAAATGCAATTGAGATTGCCAGCAATGCCATCACCTTTGCAAAAAATAATAACAAGAAAGTAGTTATTGTAGATACAGCGGGAAGATTAGCAGTTGATGATGTAATGATGAAGGAAATTGAAGGGCTAAAGAAAGCACTTAACCCTTCTGAAACGTTATTTGTTGTTGATTCCATGACAGGACAGGATGCCGTTAATACCGCCAAGGTATTCGATGAGCGTCTGGATTTTGACGGAGTAGTACTTACTAAATTGGATGGTGACTCCAGAGGTGGTGCTGCCATATCAATTAGATCTGTGGTGGATAAACCTCTTAAGTATATTTCTACTGGGGAGAAAATGGATGCTATTGATGTATTTCATCCTGATAGAATGGCACAGCGTATCCTTGGAATGGGTGACGTGATCTCACTTGTGGAGCGTGCTCAACAGAACTTTGATGAAGAGGAAGCACGAAGGATAAATCAAAAGATTCGAAAGAATCAGTTTAGCTTTGATGATTTCCTAAACCAACTGGAGCAGATTAAAAAGATGGGTAATCTGAAAGATCTAATGGGAATGGTCCCAGGAATGGGTAAAGCTATTAAGGATTTAGATATCGATGATGATTCCTTTAAACCAGTTGAAGCTATTATTAAATCCATGACCAAACAAGAGCGTGAGAATCCGGATTTGATCGACGGAAGTCGTAGAAAAAGGATTGCTAATGGAAGTGGAACCACTATTCAGGAGGTCAATAATCTTCTAAAGCAATTTAATGGCATGCGTAAGATGATGAAAACCATGAATAAAATGGGAGGTAAAAAAGCATTAAGTGCCATGAATATGCTTGGGAGAAACTAATTACTTAATTCCATACTTGCTTAAGTATTTCTATAAAAAACCTGCACAGTGGTTTTCGCTATTTCGCGGATAACCTCTGGATCATTTACTGTTCTGGCAAGTACTCTTAGTCCTACACTGCTGGTATAAAGAAATCGCGCGAGAGTTCTGGGGGAATTTTTGTTACTGATAAGTCCATTCTGCTGTGCAAGTTCAAAAAATGCTTCAAACTTCTGTTCAAAACTAATCATGTTTCCAACTACCAGTTTGTTGACTTTTTCATCATGTGGGGCCATGTCGATGGAAGTGTTTACTATGAAACATCCATCTTTACTACAACTGCCATCTACATTTTGTTGTACTAAAAAATCCTCCAAGAATTTTATTATATCTTCAGGTTGTTTCAGAAGTTTGTTAAGCATATGAATTTGCTCTTTTCTGTATTGGGTAAGGGTTTCCAAAAAGAGTTGATATTTGTCTCCATAGGTAGCATACAGGCTAGCTCTGTTGATCCCAAGATGGTCGACCAGGTCTTGCATAGAAGTACCATGAAACCCTTTTTTCCAAAAGAGCTCCATGGCCTTTTCAAGAATTTCTTCTCGCACAAATGTTTTTGTCCTTGGCATAGCCAGTTCAAAAATATTTAAAATATTCCCCTTTTACAATGTTACCATGCCACCATCAACCTCCAATTCAGCTCCAACAATGTATGAGGAGTCATCAGAGGCCAAAAATAATGCGGTTCTGGCTACTTCTTCGGCTTGACCAAATCGTCCCAAGGGTACTTGGGAGACAATGCCTTGCGCCATTTCATTCAGTTGCTCTGCTTCCATTCCGGTTTTGGCAAAAATTGGTGTTTCTATTGGGCCAGGGGCAATAGCATTCACCCGAATTCCGCGAGGTAGCAACTCTGAAGCCAATGTTTTATTGAGAGTTCTTAATGCCCCTTTAGTAGCACCATAGACGCCTGCAGCCTGCATACCCATTTGATTTACTACAGAGGTGGTAATTACAACACTGCTGCCTTCTTTTAAATAAGGTAATGCTTTTTGTACACCAAATAGTACACCCTTAACATTTATACCGAATTGTGTGTTAAAGCTATCTTCAGTGATTTCTTCGAGAGGAGCAAAAAAGGCGACACCTGCATTCAGAAAAAGAATGTCTATGGTCCCATGTTTTTCTCCAATAGTTCTAAAGAAACGATCCAGCTCATCCACTTTGCTTACATCGGCAGGATATATTTCATCGAAGTACTGTCCATAAGCTCTTTTGGTTTCTTCCAATCTTTTTTCATTTCGAGCGGAAAGTATAACCGTAGCTCCTTGTTCCTTAAATAGTTTGGCGGTCGCCAAACCAATTCCGCTATTACCTCCCGTAATAACCGCAATCTTATTTTGTAGTTTACTCATAATTTTAATTTGGAATGAAAGTTCTAATATATGTTTTTATAATGGAACGAACGTTCTATTAAAAAGTTTATGTTTTTTTTAAAAAACCGAAATATTTACGACCATCTATTGGTTAAATACGTTATGTTTAAAGTATGGCAAAAAAAATTAAACAAAATCTCAAAAACGATATCCTGTCCAAGTACATGGAATACGTTTTAAACCATGGAAAAGCTCCCGAATCCGTTTACCGATTTTGTAAGGATAGCGAAATTTCAGAACAGGACTTTTACAGTCATTTTGGATCCTTTAAAGGAATGAATCAGTCATTTTGGGAGACTATGGTACACAATACAGTAGCCGTCATTACCAAGGACAAAGAGTTTATGACAGCAAGCCTGGAAGACCAACTGCTTACATTCTATTTCACCTTCTTTGAAAATATGTTAGCAAACAGAAGTTATGTCCTTCTGGTACTTCATGGGAATCGACTCGAAGATTTAAAACAACTCAAATATCTAAGAGGACCTGTAATAGAATTCTTCAAAAATCTGCCGGATGAGGAAAAGTATAATAAGCTTAACTTCCTTCCAGAATCCATTAAAGAAATAAGTTTCCAAGAAGCATCATGGGTTCAAATGCTAACAATAATTAGGTTCTGGTTAAATGATACTTCTCCAAAATTTGAAAAAACAGATGCCTTAATTGAGAAATCAATACGTGCAGCCTCAGAATTAAAGAATTTTCCACCTATGGAAAGTTTACTTGATCTGGGAAAATTTTTATACCATGAATCCAAGACCATTTTATGAAGAGTGTAGAGAGAATTCCTGTAAATAAAATACAGCGTTCAGCTTCAATAATCAAAGCTGGAGTAAAAGTTGGGGGAAACTACCTTAGTTATTATGGAGGTAAAGCCCTGAATATGCCAGTGGATAAGGAAAAACTGGATAAGAACAATGCTTCTGACATCTATGATTCTCTAAAAGAGTTGAAGGGAAGTGCATTAAAAGTTGCCCAAATGCTCAGTATGGAAAAAAGTATTTTGCCGGCGGCTTATTCTAAGGAATTTTCACAGGCGCAGTATTCAGCACCTCCATTATCCGCTCCATTGATTCGCAATACATTCAAAAAGTATATGGGACAAACGCCGGAGAATTTCTATGATGAATTTGATGCAAGATCATATCAGGCGGCAAGTATTGGTCAGGTTCATAAAGCAAAAAAGGAGGGTAAAAATTTAGCAGTAAAAATTCAGTATCCAGGTGTTGCTGATTCTATCTCATCTGACCTTGCTTTAGTCAAACCAATTGCGCTTCGATTATTTAAGCTCAATGCGAAAGACTCAGAAAAATATTTCAAAGAAGTGGAAGAAAAGCTGCTTGAAGAAGTGCAGTATGAATTAGAGGTAGACAGAAGTATTGAAATTACTCATGCTTGTCAACATCTCCCAAATATGGTTTTCCCCACTTACTATAAAGACTGGTCCAGTGATAGAATTATTACGATGGATTGGTTAGATGGGATCCATATTTCTGAATTTACCAAAACCAATACCGACCAGGAACTCGCCAATAAAATTGGACAGAGTCTTTGGGATTTCTACATGTATCAAAATCATAATCTTAGAATGATACATGCAGATCCCCACCCTGGTAATTTTCTCATTACCCCTGATGGTAAATTGGGTGTTATCGATTTTGGTTGCATCAAGGAAATTCCAGAGGAGTTTTATGAACCTTACTTCGAACTAACGGAACTAGCCTGCCTAAATGACCAGATGCGATTCGTTAAGAATATTTCCAAATTGGAAATCTTGAGGGAAGATGATTCAGAAGAAGAGAAGGAGTTTTTTACAGGTATGTTTCATGATATGCTGTCTACTCTTGGATTGCCATTAAGAGCAGAGAAACATGATTTTAGTGATAAAGGGTACTTTGATAAGCTCTCAGGCTTAGGTGAAAAATACCGGAAGCTTCCGGAAATAAAGCAGTATAATATGAATAGAGGTTCTAGGCATTTTCTTTATATGAACCGCACAATTTTCGGCCTATATAGTATACTTCATGATTTGGGAGCAACCATCAATACTAATCAGCACCCTGAATTAATAAATGCCTGATTTTAAGGTATTATTTTGCAATTCTTACAATATTTCAATAGTTGGGGTAGCCCCCCGCCCCAACTATAATTTAAGTATATTTTGATAAACCTGGAAGGATGTAAATAATTAAAATATCCTTAAAATCAGTCCTTGAATTAAGTAAAGAAATTAATTTACATACTTCGAAGATTGCACTTAGTTTTATAAATTATTATAGCGGGCGGGGGGGGCTACCCCCAGAAAATCTACTTATTGAATCTTATCTGGATTCACTAGATTGAAGTATTAACTAAGCTTTTATAAAGATTGAATTCTTACTAATGATAGATTAACGTAGGGCTCCTCTTTTTCCAAGTTCAATAGCCTCCATATCTCTTAGTTTTCCATTTTCTATTGAAAATCTAAGCAGAGTTCGGAATTTATGAAATCCATAGATCCCGGCAGCACCAGGATTTAAATGATACAGATTTAATTTAGGATCTTTTATAACTTTAAGTATATGCGAATGTCCGGCAATAAATATATCTGGTGGATTTTTCCGTATAGAATCTCTGACTTTTAGATCATATCTACCTGGGTATCCGCCAATATGTGTCATCCAAACATCAGCTCCATCTACAATGAATCGTTGATGTTCAGGATACCGGATACGTATATCTTGTCCATCAATATTGCCATATACGGCTTTGAAGGGTTTTAGCTCAGATAATTGCTCGGCCACCTGGAGTGTTCCTATATCTCCTGCATGCCAAATCTCATCTACTTCTTCCAAATGACCCACGATGGCATCATCCAGATAACCATGAGTATCCGACAACAGACCTATCCGCATAAATTAAAGTCCCAGAACTTCAATGCCCTGCTCGAAATTAATATCAACTGGAATATTAGCGTCACTCAATCGGTCCAGATCTATTTGAAGTTGGCTTCCTATCTTGCCCATTTCATTGATAAGTTGATCTACGCCAGAATAATCACCATTTCCTTGCAGTGTTAATAATTCTGCAGAAAGAGCATTCATAGCTTCTGTCATTTTTTCAAAATTTACCCGATACTTTCCGGTCTCTTCATTACGTTCAAATGCACCGAATTCCTGAAAAAAGTTAAAACGAATCATATTGGCTTTTCCATGTGCTGAGGAAGCGCCAAACCTAACAGATCTGAAAATTCCAGCCATAAACGTTACTAAATAATCTTCCAACTCACCTTCAATTTCTCCCTTGGCGTGCAATTGTGAAACCATATAAAGTCCAAGAATGTCAGCTTTACCTTCTTCAATAGCAGATGCATGCTCTTCCAAAGATCTTCTGACAGTTCCTTTATCATTAATGGTATTCTTAACCCCCAATCCATGAGCAACTTCATGAAACATGGTGTTGGCAAAAAATGCATCAAATGTTATATGATTACGTTGTTCATCTTCAATAAGAACATCCGCTATGGGTAATAGAATTTGATCGAATTTTGCACGCATTGCATTTTTTAATTGCAACCGACGACTGCCTTTCATTTGCTGAACCTCTTCATCATTAGGAAGATTAATAGCGATGGTCTTAGAACCGGCGTTACAATTTCCGGAATAATAGACTACATCATAGGCATTCAAGTCTGCATCGGTTCCAATCTTATCCTGCTTATAAGCATCTTCTACAGGTAGCCCCATCTGCAACTCAGGAAGGAAAGAGGTAAATCTTGACAAACGATCTGACCATTCCATATCTTTAATTAGGACATAAGCCTCATGTGCTGTCTTATAATTAAATAACTCATCCTCATAGTTTTCTATGGGACCAATAACAACATCAATGGAGTTGGACTTCATATCCATCCAGGCCAGGTCAGAGGTCTTGTACTCATCATTAAGTAAAGCGTCAGCTCGTAGGCTTAAGTAGTTTTTAAACCCTTCATCAACCGCAAGTGCTGAAGCCTCCCTAAGCAAGGTAGCAGCTTCCTTTACTTCTTCGGCAAATTGTACATGATAAGGTATGGTGATTAGTTCCCCATCATCATTTCTTCGAATAAATGTATATTGTGAATCTTTATTTTCCAGCTCAGCAGCATTAAACTCCTCCTTGGTAAGGTCCGTAGGATAAAAATTTGCAGTGGCAGGTTTCTTTCCATAACCTTCAATAAAAGGATTGTTATCATCTAAGCGGTCCCAGGGACCATAATTGATTTTTATGTAAGTCAGGAGATCAGGATCATTAATCGTGGCTAGTAATTTTTCTTTGTCACCAAACGCTTCATACCAATAAAGGTCATCCATGATTTCCGAAGCCTTGATCAGTTTTTTAATCATGGCCCTCTGATTGTCGTCAAGATGGCTTAGGTCTGCCTCCAGTTTGACCGTGATGTATTTAGAAAGTAACTGTTGAGCTTCGGTTAATTTTATCTCCTCAGTTTGAGCTGATTTTTCTGAGGTTTGCTGACATGAAAACAAGGTCAGCACTAATACTGCAAGTAGGTAATTTAGTTTCATAGTGCAATTATTGAGGTTAGGAGGCACAAATTAGCAGAAGGTTAGCCAATTACCAATTGTGAAATACATAATTCTTAAATTCAGATTGTTAATAGTATAAATTTACTTAGCTTAAGTTTGTGATGGGTATTCAGGATTGGAAATATTCAGGAAATTTTCTGGAAGTAGAAGGTATTAAAATTTACTTCCGGGATAGTGGAGGACCCAAACCTGTATTATGTATACTTCATGGCTATCCCACCTCTTCCTATGATTATCAACACTTACTTCCAGAACTATCCGAAAATTTTCGTGTTATTCTTCACGATCAAGCGGGATTTGGACTTTCGGGTAAACCCATAAATTATGGATATCAGCTAAAAGACCAGGCTAAAATTGCATTGAAGTTATGGGAAAGATTGGGAGTGAATAAAGCACATATAATGGCTCATGATTATGGAACATCAGTTGCTACAGAGATCATGGCTCTACGTCTGGATGGCTATAATTCCATAGAATTTGAATCCCTTACCTTGTGTAACGGTTCTGTGCATATTGAACTCTCTCAATTACGGACCATTCAGAAACTACTTAAGCACCCATTACTGGGTTCACTAGTTGCCTTAGTTTCAAACAGAAATACATTTCGAAGGAACATGCGTAATATATGGTACGATGATTCGGGTCTCACTAATCAGCAGCTTGATCTGATGTGGGAACTATTAACAGTTAATCATGGTAAAAGAGTACTGCCTAAAATCACAAGGTATATTGATCAGCGGTATGAGTTTTATGATCGATGGATAGGAGCTTTGAAAAAAACAGATCTGCCATCACATATTCTTTGGGCCAAAAATGATCCTGTAGCGGTTATAGATATTGCTTATGCGCTTAAAGAGGATATTCCACATGCTAAATTAACTATACTAGATAATCTTGGTCATTATCCAATGATCGAGGATCCTGTACGATGGAAGAAGTGTCTTATGGATTTTTATCAAAACCTTAACTCATAATGAAAGGAAATATAAGAGCAAACCTGAAGCCAGGTATGCAGGTAGAAGTAGTACAAAAACAGCACCAGCGTACCAATACATTGACGGCTGGAATAATTAAAAGAATCCTAACCAACAGCGCGAATCACCCACACGGCATAAAAGTAATGCTGGAAAATGGAGTGGTAGGACGAGTTAAGAATATTCTTTCTCAAACAGATTAAATAACGGATGATAACCCAAAATAAGTAATCATAAACCTGTTTTATGTTCATGAGAGATCTATTTATCCTGATGTTGCTTTTATGTTCCTGCTCTACTTCCACAAGAGTTGAATTATTAATTACAAACCTAAAGGTTGTTGATGTACTCAACGATACCGTATATGCTAATCAATATGTAGGAATTTCGGCTGATACCATTGTTGAGGTAGGACACTTGGATCAGCTATCTCTAAATGCCGATCAAATTCTGGATGCCCAGGGGTTGTATATTATGCCCGGACTTTGGGATATGCATGTTCACTTCAGAGGTGGTGAGGAATTAATTAGCGAAAACAAGCAACTACTAAATTTATTTCTCGCTTATGGCGTGACTACCGTTCGTGATGCGGGTGGCGATATTACTCCTGTAGTATTAGACTGGAAAAATAAAATTGATTCCGGTAAATTGAACGGACCTAAAATTTTTACCTCTGGCCCAAAATTAGATGGGAATAAACCTGCCTGGAAGGGATCCATTAAGGTTATAAGTGAATCAGATGTAATTAAGGCTCTCGACTCATTGGAAGAACTTGGAGTGGATTACGTAAAAACATACGATGGAAGCCTGACCCGTGAAGCCTATTATTGGATTATTGAAGAGGCTGAAAAAAGAGGTCTGAAAACTACTGGCCATATGCCACTAAGTGCTAGAATTGAAGAAGCGATGGATTTAGGCCTGGATGGTTCGGAGCACATGTATTATTCCCTAAAATCCTGTTCTCCATTAGCGGATAGTCTAACAGAGCTGGGCATGGGCTATTCTATGATTATTCCCATAGTAGAAAGTTATGATTCGCTTCTTGCTGCGGCATTATTTGAAAAAATGGCCAGGCAAAATTTTTTCGTGACACCCACTTCATTTATTGGCAAAACCCTGGATGAACTTGCCTATGCTGACCACAGTAAAGATACTTTACTGACCAAAATAGGCGACGGTATTCGTAAGACCTACCAAAGGAGGATTGATCGTGCAATCAGGTCTGCTGAAAAAGGGAATAGCCGATATGGAAAGGTTGAAGCACTTTCAAATACTATAATAGAACCTATGTTTGATGCTGGAGTATATATCCTTTCCGGATCAGATTGTGGAGCATTTAATTCCTTTGTGTATCCCGGTGAATCACTGCATGGGGAATTAAGATCTTTAGTGAATTTAGGATTAACTCCACGAGAGGCTTTAATGACTTCAATTATTTATGGGCCCATTTTTTTTGGTATGGAAGATGATTTTGGTGCAGTAGAAGAGGGGAAAGTAGCCGATTTGATTTTACTAAAAGGAAATCCTCTTCAGAACATTGAATACGCAAATGAGATAAGCTATATAGTAAGAAAATCAATACTTTACACACCAAAAGATTTCCTTGATTAACTTCAAAACTATTGAAATTTGGGCAAAAAAAATTAATTTGGT
>Ga0316204_10012800_pt1 | contig 10156 bp, 4 predicted proteins | sample 6monrhotite_MG_2_FD_205661 | JGI IMG/M metagenome (GOLD analysis project Ga0316204, IMG submission 205661) | Microbial mat bacterial communities from mineral coupon in-situ incubated in ocean water Damariscotta River, Maine, United States -... | ecosystem: Environmental > Aquatic > Marine >... | reverse complement strand
CGGCTCAGGAGGCGTCCGATCCCCGGGTCTCCCGGATTGGCGCCGCTGATCTTGGCGGTGACACCCTCCCAACTCACGCCGAGGAAGCGAATGTCCCCTGACGCGACCGCGATCGAGATCTCGAAGCGTCCCTTGTCAATGTCGACGAGCTCAACCGGGAAGCCCTTGGCTTTCATGGCGACGAGGTGAGGGGTCAGCGAGATATCGACGTTGATCTGGTCCTCGCTCTGGGTCACGCGGGCCAGGAGCTCGCCCTCCCCCCGGAGCGGGTTCAGCTCGTCCCAGACCTCGGTCTGGAACACAGGCGGGATCAAACCCCGGATCGCGCGGCTGACGCGCGCCCGGCCCTTGGCCACGACCGAGAAGGGACCGCCGCTGGTGCGACTCAGCTCGACCGTCAGCTCGGGGAGGACCGTCTTGGACTCCATGTTGGTTGGAAGCCCGGGGAGGTCCTGGTCGGGACTGAGGGAAGTCTTGGGGACCATGGACCCTAGATAGAGCGAGAGCGCCCCCTCGAGGCTGAGGTCCTTGCGGACATAAATACGTCGTCCAGGGACGGTTTGGAGTCGGCTCACGAGGACTTGGGCCCCGATCCCCTCGAAGTCGTTCTTGAGCCGAACCACGCCGCCTTGGACCTCGATCTCGAGATCGAGGGGGAGGCTAGTGACGGGCTCTTCGTTGGGGTCGCTCTCACCGAAGTCGAGGCCCTTGAGCTTGCCCTCAGGGGTGATCTCGAGGTTGGCGTAGGGATCGATAGCGACGATCGAGAGCTTGCTCGGGATCAGGCCGTCGCTCTCGACGATCAACTTCGGGACGCGGAACAGGACGTCCTCTTCCTTGTCGCTCCCTTGGCGGTGGAACACGACGTCGGAGAGGTAGAGCTTGCCGGTGAAGAAGTCGAACTCGGTCTTGGGTCCGAACTGGGCCGTGTAGCCGGGGAGGGCCGCGCGCAGGAAGCGCTTGGCCTGGGCCTCGAGCTCGCGAGGGTTGCGGAGGAAGAGGCGGTAGTCGACGTAGAGGTTGGCCCCGACCGTGAGGAGCAGGATCAGCACCGCCGCGTGGCGACGGGTGAAGCGTTGCATGAGTGAAGCGAGGCGGGCCACGCGAGCATGATAGCCGGGGGCGATTTGGTTTCGGGGTCTGGGGCCTGGTTTCGCGAGGATCCGGGCCAGCTCTGAGCGGCGCCCTTCGCGAGCGGCTAGCTCAGCGGGAACCAACGAAGATCGCCCGCAGACGCGAAGCGTCTACGGGCGAGGTCGGCGTGCCAGGAGCGAGCGCTACTCGCCTTCGGGGACGTCGGCGGGGGGCTCGTCGCCCATGCCGTCGGCGGGGGGCTCGTCGCCCATGCCGTCGGCGGGGGGCTCGTCGCCCATGCCGTCGGCGGGGGGCTCGTCGCCCATGCCGTCGGCGGGGGCCTCGTCGCCCATGCCGTCAGCGGGGGCCTCGTCGCCCGCGCCCTCAGCGGGGGCCTCGTCACCTGAGGGGGTCTCGAGGGTCTCACCAGCTTCCGCACCGGGCGCGTCGGCGCCGACGTCGAGAGCCTCGGGCTTCTTCTTGGGCTTGTAGGTCTTGCCCTTGAAGAAGGCCTTGACTCCCCAGCTGCGGACTCGGGACCGTTGGAACTCGACCTTGGCAATGGCGGCCTCGAAGCCCTCGGCGAAGGTCTCGGTGTCGCGCTTGGAGCCGTCGATCAGCTCCTCTGCCGAGAAGCGACTCATGCCAACGAGAATCGCGCGCTTGCAGAAGCTCTCGGCTTCCACCGCGGAGAATCCGAGGCGCATCAGGTCCTTGTAGACCGGCAGCCAGTGGAGCGCGTTGCCGCAGCGAGGAGGGCGATCCGCGAGGGTCGCGATCTCATGCCAACGCTCGACGGCGTCGTCCGAGGGGAGGCCGTAGGGGAACTCGTCCTCCGCGCCCTTCTTGGCTGGAGAGCCCGCGGCGAGGTGCGCCTCGTCGAGGGCGTCGAGGAAGGCTTCAGCGTCGGCCTCGTGCTTGTCGAGGAGCTTGTCGACGTCACGGGCGCTGACGGTCGAGCGCGCCGAGCGGCGAACCTGGTGGTCGGCCTCCTCGGGGAGGACGCCTATCGCGACCATGCCTCGGAACACGCTGCCCCAGCGGAGCGAGCTCGCGTAGTAGGGCGGGTGCTCGAGGTCGTCGCAGAGCTCGTGATAGATCTCGTCGGCCAGAGCCTCCTCGTCTACCTCGACCTCTGGGTCAGAGCCCTTGTCGTGCTGATGTGCACAGCCGGCGAAGACGCCCAATAGGACAGCCGTAACAAAGAGTCGTGCTTTCACAGCCCACCTCCACGTGATGCGAGCGCCCACGATAACTCCCACAGCGGTCGTTTACCTCTGCCTTCGCGCAGCTCGTTTTTCTCCAATCAAGCGGCTCAGGGGTCGCTGACACCGGCTAGGGCTGCTCTTGGCTCGAGAACGCTCTGCGGATTCGGCTCGATCTGAGATACCTGAGCATCAGCACGAGCGGGAGCCCAAACATGAGGCCCTGCATCCCAAGGATCAGGGCTAGCTCTAGAGGGGCGATCTCGACGCTGGTCGCAGCGCCTACCCAGGTGAGCGAGACTGCGATCAAGAGGAGCCAGGTCAGGGCCTCCAAGGCCGTCCGGGCCCAAGCTCGAAGCCGCAGGAACATGACGCCGCTGGTGGCGCCGAGCAAACCCACTCCAACTTGGCCGATCGCAAAGAGCGGGAAGAAGCTTAGGAATGGGTCCGCCTCGAACTCCTCGGCGAGCTGCGACCAAACCAGCAGGACTGCCAGGCCTGTCAAGCAGGTGAATCCCCCCAAGAGGATCCAGGCCCAGCCGATCACGAAGACGCTGGTCGGCAGGACGGTGCTCTGTCCCGCGAGGTCCTCTGGCGAGACCTCCGACAGGCATGAGGTCGCTCCACAAGATCCACAGGAGGCTGACTCCGTCCAGCAGGACTCGTGGTGTCGTGCCTGGCAGGACTTGCAGGAGACCCAGTCTTGAGCCTCGATCTCTACATGGTCATGGCAGTAGGGACAGCGGTTGGTCGAGACGTGGACGTCGTCTCTTTCGCTGGTGGGGAGCGCGCTTGGCGCGAACTTGGCTGGTTTGACCTGCGTCATTGGGACCCTCTCTTCACTACCTCCTTCGGGCGGGGCTGAGAGTGTGCGCAGCTTCCTCCTAACTCCTTCCAGGACCTCGAGGAATTCGCGGGCGTCCCTCGGCCGCTCTTCGGCCTCGTAGGCCATGGCTTCGAGGAGGAACTCAATGACAGCGCGCGGCGTACCGGAGCGCTCGAGGGCAAAGGCGTCGGGTCGTCCCGGCATCGAGTTCTCGCCCGTCAAGAGGTAGGAGAGGGTCGCCCCGAGACCGTAGACGTCCACTCGAGACCGACGGGTCGGCTCGATGCGGCCGGCGATCACCTCGGGCGCCGAGAAGGCGGGAGAACCCGCGGTCGAGACCGACCCGTCGAGATCGCGAGACAGACCAAAGTCGCCGAGTCGGACCCTGTTGTCGCTGCCCAAGAGCAGGTTCGCGGGCTTGACGTCGCGGTGGAACATTCCAGCCTCGTGAAGGACGCTGAGGGCCGTCGCGGCCTGCTCAATCCAGTCAAGCGCCTCGTCGCACTCGATCGCCCCCCCCCGCTGCACTCGGTCCTGGAGGCTTCCCTCCTCGAGATACTCGAGGGCGATCCAGCCGCAGCCAGCGTGCTCACCGCTCGAGAAGGCCTGGACGATCCCCGTGTGTCTGCCCTCCCGGCGAAGCTCTTCGACGCGCTTCATGACCTCGAGCTCTCGGAGGAAGGCCTCGTGGGCCTGCCCCGCGAACACCTTGAGCGCCACCAGCCGTGCCAGACCTGCGGTTTCGCGAGCCAGATAGACGCGGCCAGAGGCGCCTTGACCGAGCAGTCGCTGCAGCTGGAACTCGGGAATCTGGGGTAGGTCTTCCACGTGAGTCACCTTGCCATCTACTTCGGAGTCAGAAGGGTGTGTGCGCTGGCTAGACTGAGCTCATGCAGGACAGCTTCTGGTTTACGACGCGCTCCAGACTCTTCGAGGCGGGAGACGGGGCGTGGCAGGAGGTCGCTCGCTATGACCAGCCCCTCCGGCGCCTGCTGGCGCGGCGATACGCGCATTGTCTGTCCGTCGAGGAGCGAGACGACCTCGTCCAGAACACCCTGATCGAGATCAAGGAGAAGCTGAGCTCTCGCTTCGACGCTTCGCGGGGGCGATTTCGAGCTCTGATCCAGACCGTGGTCGCGCGGAGGGTGACAGACGAGCTGCGCCGCGCTCGGACCCGCTCGCTCCCACCCGGCCTCGAGGAGACCCTCGCGGCACCCCTGCCGGAAGACTTGGAGGCCCTTGACCTCGAGGCGGCGCTCGTCCAAGCCGTCGCCGCCTGCCGCGATCACTTCAGCGGGGGGAGCTCGAAGGACCTAGCGGTCTTGCACGCCCTCAGCGGCCGCCTAGTTCACGGAAGATCCACGGTGCGAATCGCGGAGCAGGAAGGCCTCAGCCGCGACCAAGTCTCTCGGCTCTTGATCAAGGGGCGCGACGTGATCTTCGCGATCCTCCTCGCGGACCAGCTCGGCCTCAGCCCCTCGGGGCCCGAATCAGAGGCGTGCGTGACGGCGTTCAAGCGAATGCTGCGAAAGCCAACTGACTCTCGAGCCGCGCTGGCGGGGCTGAACGACCCTGAACTAGCGGAGTCCCTCGACGACTTTTGGTCTCGGTTCAGGGCAGCTCTGCCACGCTTCGAAGGTGACGTCACAGCCGCCGGGCGAGAGCTGGCTCAGGGGGTAGGGTTGATCCTCGAGGCTCCAGCCTAGGTCGAGTCTCTCAGCTAGCGCTGGCGCAGCGCGCCTGAGAGGCCGCTCGAGGAGCCGAGCTTGGCGTCGAGCTCGGCCTGGCGGCGGAGGGTCGCGCGGGTCTCGTCGAGGGCGAGGCGGTCTTCGGCTCTGAGGAGCGCCGCGGCGAGTTCCAAGACAGCGGCCTGGTCCTCGTAGGTCTGGGGGCGATTGTGGCCGGCGTTGCCGAGGGCGGCCGCTACTGTTCGGCGAGCGCGCTGGCGGCCGAGCTTGGCCAGGGAGTCGCTTCGGCCGGCGTAGGGGTCGTGGGTCGCGCCGAGGCCTGCGCGGAGCCAGCGCAGCTCACCGGGATCGAGCTCGCTCAGGAGGCCGCCTCCGCGACGCGGGGCGGAGTAGAGGGCGTCGAGGGTCTCAGAGACTCCGCGCTGGTGGGCCTCGAGGGTGGCCTGGGAGTCTGCGGCCAGCTCGGCTCGATCCTTGGCCTCGCGGGCGGCGGCCCAGGCCTCGAGGGAGCCGTGGCGGGCCACGAGGCGGGCCTTGAGGGAGGGTGTCCGCTGGAGACGGCTGAGAGAAGCTTCGTGCTCGTCGTCGAGGACCTTGGCCCGCTCACCGATCTTGGCCATCCGGGACATCAGGCGGGCCTCGTGCTCCTGGAGCGGGGCTAGGAGCCAGGCCCGGTAGTCGTCCCAAGCCTCGGCGTAGGCTTCGGCGGCCGCCGTAGCGTCCGCGCGGGACGGGTTGGCCGCGAAGGCCTCGATCAGCGTGACTCCGGCCTCGCCGAGGGCGGCGCGGGCGGCGCGAGCGTCCTTCCAGGCCGTCAGCTTGCGCTCGATCACGTCGGCCGCGATCAAGACGACGGTCGTCTCAGCGACGCTGTAAACGAAGCTCCCGAGCTTGGTCGCGCGGCGCCAAGTCAGGCCGAGCTTGGTCAGGCGCGAGGAGCGGGCCCCGACCCAGCGCAGGGCGCTGATCTGCGCGCGCACCGCCGTCGAGGCCAGCCCGAGGGCGGTCAGCGAGATCGCGAAGCGCTCGCCGGAGAAGGTGCCCGTCGCGAGCTGGGGGAGGGCCAAGCCCGCCGCCAGGGCCAGGTTCGACTTGAGGAGCCCGCCCACGAAGCCGGGTCGGACGTGGGCTTGGAGGTAGCGCGAGTAGGCGACCTCGCCCAACCGGGCGCCGGCCGCGAAGAGTCCGTAGTGGACGAAGAAGTCGGTCGTGGCCAGGCCCTCGAAGAACTCCTCGATCCGGAGCTTGTCGCCGGTCTGGACCACCACCGCGAGCTCCTTGAGGAAGAGCGCTAGGGTGAAGCGCGCCAGGCCGCTGCCCTCCTCGATCAGGACCCGATCCCGGATCACGGACTTCCAGCGGAGCGTCTTGTCGGCGCGGCGATAGGTGTCGAGGAGCCCAGTCTTGCGGGCCAGCTCGGTCTGATACTTGGCTCGCAGCTCTGAGACGCTGCGCTCGAGCTTCTGGGCCAGGTCGGGCGACTTGGCGCGCAGGGACTCGACGACCTTCTCTTGCGTGGACTGGAGGTAGCCGAGCTTGCCCTCGAGGGCGAAGCCCTTCATGTCGCGAATGTTGTCGGTCCGGTCGTAGAACTTGAGGACCTGAGCCGGGCGGGGCGCGTTCTTGAAGCGCTCGTAATAGGCCTTGTCCCGGGCCTCCTTGTCGCCGCGAAAGCGCTCGACAGGATCAAGGGTCACCCACTGCACGATCCGCGCCGTCTTGGGCCCGAAAGCCCGACGGATCTTGTCGATTCCGACCTTGGTGTCCTCGACCACGTCGTGAAGGATCGCAGCCTCGACCGCGACTCGGCTGGCCTGGGGCGAGCCAGTCAGGATCGCGCGGGAGACCCGGAGGGGGTGCAAGATCGCTGGCTTCCCGCCGTTGCGAAGCTGTCCCTGGTGGGCTGACTTCGCGAACTCGATCACCTGGGCCAGGCGCGCGACCTCAGCTGGCGTCCAGCCTGCTTGACGCGCCGAGGTCAGGGTCTCGGCCACCGACTCCGCCACCCGATCCTGAGCCGCCGCCGGCGCGAGGAGCGCGAGGCAGAGCAGGGCAGGCGCGCAGGCGAGTGAGGGGCGGAGGGTCACGACTGGCTAGAGAGCGCTGGTTAGCGCTTCTCTCCCATGCCGCGCAGGATCTGCGACGCGCCGTCCTTGGGCGGTCCCGAGCGGACGATTCCGTCCTTGTGCGTCACGAGCTCCATGTCCATGGACTTGGTCTTCTCGATCAGCTTCAGGAGGTCCTCGATCGGAGCGGCGTTGGCAGCGCGGCCTCGCGCCTTGAGCGCCGTCGCCATGGCCGTCAGGACCTCAGCCTCGTCGTCGTAGGCCTGGATCCGGTTGATCGAGGGCCTCCCGAGGGTCTTGCGCAGGATGTTCTCGGACCGGCTCCTCCCGGCGCGCGCGAAGAGATCGCTGCGGTCCTGGTAGGGGTCTCCCGAGGCGCCCTTGACTCCGCCCAGCAGGTGCCACTCGAGGTCTTCGGCGTCGTCAAGGAGCCCGTCCTCGCGAACGTTTTTGCGATAGACGGTCTCGAGGCCCTCGCCGAGGGCGTCAATGTAGGACTTCGAATACATGTTGGCCTTGCGATCGAGCTCGGCTTCGTCGGCCTTCATGAGGTGATCGGCGTAGCCCTGCATGGATCCGTAGCGTCGCTCCATGCTCTTGCGCATCGCGGGGTGCTTGGCGACGCGGTCGAGGGCGGCTGCCCGCTTGTCGGCTGCCAGCTTGGCCTCGCGGGCCAGGCCGCTCAGGCGATCGGCGTAGAGGGCCTCCTCCATGTAGATCGGGCTGTAGAGGTAGTTGCGGTAGTCGATCCAGGCGTCGTGATAGGTGTCGCTGGCCTCCTTGACCTCCTCGGGCGTGGCTTCGGGGTTCCCCGCCGCATCAAAGAAGGTCTTGCCGGCCTCGAGCATGCGGGCGCGGGCCTCCTTCAGCTCGAGCTTCTCGTTGACCCAGCCCCCGATCTCGTCGGCCAAGTAGAGGACCACGGCCAGCTCGGCGGCGGTGTAGAACCAGCCCGTCATGCGCATCGCGCGGGCGCCGAGGCCCAAGCGAGCCAGGGTCCCGGCCTTGCGAGCCTTGCTCAGGTCGGCGACCCACTTGATCCCCTGGACGCCGCTCTTGACCAGCGCGCTCGAGAGGCCGAGGGAGCCGACCGAGATCGTCAACGCGCGACCGCTGAAGTTGCCCTCGGCGATCATGGGCAGGGCCACGCCAGCGGCCAGGACGAGGTTCGTCTTGAGCATGCTGTTGACGAAGCCGGGCCGGACGTAGCGCTGGAGATACTTGACGTAGGCCACCTCACCGACGCGGGCGCCGGCCACGAAGAGCCCGTAGTGCTTGTAGAAGTCCGTCGTCATCAGCCCGTCGAAGAACTCCTCGATCCGGGTCTGGTCGCCGGTGGCGGCGACGGTCGCGACCTCCTTGAGGAAGAGGGCCAGGCCGAAGTGAGCCAAGCCGCCGACCTCGCTCAGGGCCTTGCTGCGCGTCAGCTCCTTCCACTTGAGCGTCCCGTCGGCGCGGCGGAACTCCTTGAGCGGGTCCTTGTTGCCGAGCGCCGCGTCTTGCAGGTTGCGGATCCGAGCCCGCTCGCTTCCGTAGCGGTTGAACGCCTTGAGGCGCTCGATCAGCGAGCGGGTGTGGGGCTTGCCGACGGGCTCCTTGAACACGCCGACGGCGCTGCGGATCGCCATGTCGCTGAGGGGACCGCGGGCGGTCTCGTAGGCGCGGACGCCCTCCATGTCGGCGACCTTCTCGACCCGGATCCCGCTGACGTGAGCCAGCTCGTGGGAGACGATCAGGCCGAGGGCTTGGCGGACCGCGGAGTGGCGCGCCTCGGTCGGAAGGTTCGCCGTGCGCTCGGCCAGGGCGTCGATCAGGCCCTGGCTGACGCTGACGACGTTGCCCTTGGCCTCGGCGAAGATCTCGCCGGTTCGCTCGAGCTGGAAGCGCGCCTGGGCCACGTTCCGGATCCCTCGCTCGATCTCGGCGCGCTCCTGGGGGGTCGTGGCCTCGGCCAGGCGCTCGTTCAAGCGCGCGCCCATGCTCTCGCGGAACACCAAGAGCTCGACCATCAGGCTGCGGGCGCCGGCGTAGCGCTCGGTCTCGGCGTTGCCCGCGCGACGGGGCGCGAAGCCCTCGGTCGGCGTGACGGGGTTGTTCGCCTTCCACTCAGCGGCGCGGTTCTTGCCGGTCTCGTTGCGGTAGCGCTCGGTCCGCTCCTCGATCTCGCCGGGCTTGAAGACCGACATCTCGTACCACTCGAAGAGCTTGGCGCTCTTGTTGCCGTCCTTGTAGACCTCGTTCATGAAGTCGTAGAGGATTCGCCGCGCGCGGCTGGCCGACTTCATGGGTTGGTAACCCTCGGTCCCGAGCTGACCAAACTCGCCGCCCACGGTCCGCTCGGCGAGGCGGATCAGCTTGCGCGTGTAGGCGGCCTTCTGCTTGGCGACCTGCTCCTGGACGCCCTCAGGCAGAGCTCGGTCGTATTCCAGAGGCAGGAAGAGCCAGTTGAACGAGCTCGGGAGGAGCATCTTCTTGCCGGCCTGGGTGTCGGCGGTGGCCAGGGCCTTGATCCCCTCGCGGAGCTCGGCTTCGGCCACGTTGGAGCTGACGTTGTAGGTCGCCTTGTTCTTGAGCGTCTCGTTGGCGAGCCACTCCAGCTCAGCGGTGTTCCAGCTCCCCTTGCCCGTCATGCCGAAGGTCCGGAACTGGATCACGTCCTTCGAGCTGTGATCGAACATGGGGTTGGTCGCGTCGTAGACGGTCTTGGAGCCGTTGGTCCCGCCGTTGCCGAAGGTCTCGGCCGTGGCCCGGAGGTAGCTCTCGAGGCGCCCCGTGTCCTTCATGAGCCCGCGGAACTCAATGTCGATCTTGCGATCCTCGCCGTGGCCGAGGCGCGAGACGCGGATCCCGCGCCGCTCGATGATGTCGTTCTGCGCCGTCGGGTTCGCCGAAGAGAAGCTCTTGAGTGCCTTCTGCAGTTCGCTGACGTTGATCGGCTGGTTGTCCATGGACTTGAGGACGAAGTCGGTCTTGGAGCTGTAGTCCGCGCGCTTGAGGGCCACGGCCCACGAGGTCCGGCGGAGCCACTCGGTCATCTCCGCAGCCTTCGCGGCGTTGACCGTGTCCGGGAAGCGGAGGTGCATGTGGAAGGCGATCGTCTCTTTGACGTCGGCCTTGAGCGCCTTCATGTTGGCGAGGGCTTCGCGCGGGTTGGTGTAGGGGTTACTCCGCACCTCGATGTGCGGAATGTTCATGGAGCCGTACCAGCTCACGGTCTTGTCGAGGTAGGGATACTTCGCGACGTTCGCCTGGAAGTTGCTCGAGTTGTAGCCGCCCTTGTAGGCCAAAGAAGAAGAA
>Ga0316204_10012799_pt1 | contig 10157 bp, 7 predicted proteins | sample 6monrhotite_MG_2_FD_205661 | JGI IMG/M metagenome (GOLD analysis project Ga0316204, IMG submission 205661) | Microbial mat bacterial communities from mineral coupon in-situ incubated in ocean water Damariscotta River, Maine, United States -... | ecosystem: Environmental > Aquatic > Marine >... | reverse complement strand
ATCCCAGTCTTTGTCAAGTAAATCCCAGCTTGATTTATTGTTCAATCACTGGATTTGGTCAAACAGGACCGAGAGCAAGTGAGGCGGGTTATGATGCCATGATTCAAGCCTTAGGTGGTTTAATGAGCATTACTGGAGCATCGGACAAAGAAGGAGAGAAAGAGTGTGGTAAAGCACAAAAAGTAGGCGTTGCTGTAACCGATTTAATGACTGGTATGTATGCCACAACAGGGATATTGGCAGCCTTAAATTACCGCAATGCGACAGGTATTGGCCAACACATTGATTTGTCATTATTAGACACCCAAATTGCTATGTTAGCCAATCAAGGAATGAATTATTTAGTCAGTGGGAATATTCCATTGCGTTATGGTAATGGCCACCCAAATATTGTGCCCTATCAAACTTTCAGTTGTAATGATGGAGAAATATTATTAGCCGTTGGAAACGATGAACAATTTAAAAAGACCTGTCAACTTTTAGGACTCGCTGAATTATCAGAGGACGATCGATTTAAATCAAATAAGCAACGGGTGATAAATAGGAATAGCTTAATTCCTCAATTGGCAAAAGTTTTTTTGACTGAGAGTTACGATCATTGGTTGAGATTATTAAACGAAGTCGGTGTGCCCTGCGGACCAGTGAATAATATCCAACAGGCTCTAGACGACCCTCAAGTTAAACATCGAAACCTTTTGTTTGATTTGATGGATAAGCACGATAAAAAAGTGCCACAAATAGCCAATCCGTTAAAATTTTCAAAACTGGATTTATCTTATCATTTAGCACCACCGATCCTAGGCGACTCAACTAATGATGTATTATGTAAAGAACTGAATTTGTCTGAAGCTGAAATAAGTGAGTTAAAAAGCAAAGGGGTGATTAAATAAAGTTAATAATTACATTGCTTTTATAGTCATTGTATTGCGACCTTTTTGTTTGGATTCATACAACAAGCGATCTGCCATATTGATAAGTTCTTCACAATTGCCATCATTTAGATTAGGTTTAATGACTGTACCGCCAATACTCACAGTTACAATATTTGCTACATCAGATTTCTCATGAGCTATTGCTGCTGATCGTATTGCATCAAGTATAGCCTGTGCTATTTGATGAAGTTCTTCAATTTTGACACCAGGAAGTACACAAGCGAACTCTTCACCGCCATAACGTGCCATCATATCGGGTGAGCGTATGACTTGTGTTATTAATGTTGCTGCAATTTTTTTAAGACACTTATCTCCACCATTATGTCCATAATGATCATTGTATAGTTTAAAATAATCGATATCTAACATCAATAAGCCTAATGATGATTCAACTCGGCTTGATCGAGTCCACTCCTGTTCGAGAAACTCATCAAATCTTCTCCGGTTGGCTATTCCTGTTAATGCATCAGTGATAGACAAGGCCAATACTTGTTGATGCATTTCTTGCAATTCACACTTCTGCCTCAGTAGCTCCAGATGAATTTTGATTCTTGCATTGACAATCGATTGAGAGAAAGGTTTGGTAATGTAATCTACTGCTCCTAATTCAAATCCTTTTGTTTCATCATCTTCTGAGTCCATTGCTGTAATAAAAATGACCGGGATCCCGCTAGTGCGGGTATCATTTTTTAAACGAGATAATACCTTGAAACCGTCCAATTCTGGCATTTGCACATCTAAAAGAATTAAGTCTGGTTGAGGAGAAGATATGGCTCTGTCAAATGCCTGACGTCCATTGAGCGCTACTTTGATTTCATATGAATCTTTTAACATTTTATTAAGTATGTTGATATATAAGCGTTCGTCGTCAACAAGTAGTAGTGTAGGCTTCTCTTTTTTTATCATTTCAATTATTTTTTGTTATACTTTAATCACGACATAAGAATATGTTAGCACAAGCCATATGTAGCTTACAACGATTCTCAAACTCCGTATTAGATTATTTTGAGATAAAATATATAAAAGGGTGGTTTACAAGCTGATTTTGCCCATTGCAATTAATTTATTTGATGTTGATAATGATTCAGAAATTCATTTAACACCATTCATTCATAGATATATATTTCGAGTTTAGATGGAAATAATTTCCAGTTACTGTTTTATGTATATCTTAAACCATCTCCTTTTTAATTTGTTTTAATTTTATCAAAGCTTTATCAAAATCAAAAGCATCAATCATTTCTTGTAATTCTTCAGCGGTTTCTTTATTTTCTTTGCCCAGAGCCAGAGTCAATTGAGGTACTAGCTCAATGGCTAGAGGTGAGGCTTGAAGTAACTTCTCAGATAACTCTTGAATAATTGTCGGTAATAATGTTTTATTTATCTTTTGCCCATTCTGAACAGTTTCTTCATTATGATTAAATTGTTTTTCTAAACTAGCTATACCAGATAATACTTCATCTAGTCGAAACTGAAATTCATGCAAACAGAGATCTTGTGTTTTGTTATTTTTTAATTCTTCTTCTAGATGAACTGCAGCCTGATTTAATTTTTTTGCTCCTAAAGTGCTCGCCGCGCCTTTGATTGTATGAATCACTCTCTTTGCTTTTTCCTTGTCATTATTTTTCAGGCATTGTTTGATACTTTTTGTATCGTACATATGATCCTCGTAGAAGTGTATTAAAACTTTCTGATACAATTCTTGGTCTCCTAAAAAATTCTTTAAACCGACAGTTATATCGAATCCTGGTGGCTCATTGAAAGGCCATAAATTATTTGACGTATCCATTGTTTGAAGAGTTTCTTTTTCGATTGGTGGTAACCAACGCATGAGTGTTTGGTAAAATAATTCTGGATCAATGGGTTTAGATATATGAGCAGACATACCGGTGGCAAGGCTTTTTTTGCGATCTTCTTTCAAGGTCAGAGCTGTTATGGCTATGATTGGGATGTTTTCGTAGTGTTTTTTCTGAAGAATAATTTCAGCCGCCTGATAACCATTCATTAACGGCATTTGAATATCCGTTAAAATTATATCATAGAGTTTGGTATCAGACATAAACACTGCCTCCTGTCCATTATTGGCAATATCTAATTGTAGACCAGTTCCTTGCAATAACTTCTGGACGATATGCTGATTGGTTATGTTGTCTTCAACTAAAAGCACTGACTGGCCCTGATAAGATGGTAATTTTAGTTCGGGCATTAACGCTTTTCTACCTTCGGGTTTACACCCATCTAATTCTTCAAGGTATTGCTTTTTCCAGCGTGCCACAGATGCAGGTCCGGCTCCTGAAACCTTCTCTATTTGTTTACGCGAATAATCTTCATGAACCATTAATTTTGCATAATTTAACCTTTGTTCTATTGTGAAAGATAACCTGGTTTTTCTAGAATTTGACATTTATTGTTCCTCGTTGTCTATATTATAAGGCAAAAAATAATTCAATGTTCATTGGTCTTTTAAATTTATTAGCATCATTTTCTTCTAAATTGATTGAAATAGAAATCTGAGGGTCAGTAATTTTATTTTCTTAGTAAAGTTTATTGATTGCCCAACAGAACCTTTTATCTTTTTGTAAATTATTAACCTGATAATACAGATTCCAACTAAAGTATTCATTTTTTATCATTTATAATGATATAAAATTCATTATACTTGTAACGTTATATGAAATTATTATCAATAAAAAGCTGTCTCATTATACGTTTGTTTATTGATACAAATCACTTCATCAAAAAATATTACGCATCTCTTCATGTTATTATCTCATATTCTCATCTCATGAATAAAAGTATCATATATTCATGAATTTGACTGTTAATGAGATATGATTTGAATGCTTGTTACATTAAATCAATAGGATTTTTTACTTACATTTAGACAAATGCAATAGGATGGTTTGGTAAATATATATTCTGTTCAAGAAATATAGACAATTGGGTGTTTGGTTTCGAAGGTGTGCTTTAAAAAAATAGAAGTAGGAAAGACAATGAGGCTTTGTTATCATGTTCAGCACATATTATCTTTGAGTTCTAGCTAATGATCTTTAATTTTTCTTCTGTCTCAGCACTTTCGCTTTTAATTCTTGTTTTTTCAAATCAAGTCTTTAGTTTTGATATATCAAAATTTAAAAGCGAAATTTCGAAAGCCAATCTAATTTATGAAGATTTTCAATTAAATCAAGCTAACACTCTAATAGTTCAAGGCCAAATGTCAATTGCCAATGAACAAATAGAAAATTTGGTCGATGATAAAAGTTTTTATGATTATTTTATTCTGTCCAATATGCTTTTTTCTATGGACCCTGATAGCAGTTATGCTTATATGAAAAAAGCTGAGAAGATAAAACCGAATCATCCATTTGTATTGTATGAAAGAGGCATACATGAACACCGACTAAATAATTATAAAGCTGCAGGTGAATATTATCACAAGTTTTTAAATTCTAAATTTGGCAAAGATCATACTACTGCATCTGCATATATGACTCATACCAATTTAATGACCAATAAAATTGAAGAATCCTTTATAAGTTGGGAAAAGGCTAATTTTTCGAGCAATCATACCCGTATTGAAAAAGCTATGTATCCAATTTTTTCACATTTAAATCAAGATAAGAAAAGAGAACAAATTATAATTGATATTAATAATGGGCAAGCATTTAAGCTCTGTGATTTGTGGAGTTTGGATTTAAATTGGGAGACAGATTGGTGGAATAAAGGACCCAGAAACATGTATTTGGAATTTGATAAAGAGTTAACCGCTAAAGTACTCAAAGAGTTTCCAGAAGAAAAGCCATTTACAGATTTTTGCAGTGATAGTGAAAACTTATCAAAAGATAATATTATGAGTTATTTAGCAAAAATTGGTATAGATGCTGAAAATAAAAATCTGCCTCAATCATCAGCATTGATTTATAATATCTTGTTGACTACCATGAGAAATAATTTGATGTCAGAGCAAGAGTTTTTATCGATATTTGAAGAACATCTGCAACAGCTTTCAAAAAAGCACCCCAATGATTCGGCCTACTTAAAAACTTTAGCTTATTTATACAATCAAACAAAGAATAAGGACAAGCTTAATAAGGTAAATCTCTTAGGTTGGAAGGAGCACAACATCAGTAATTATGCTGTCAGCTATATTTCTGAGATTGAAGACTCAAATCAGCTCGAGTCCTATCTTAATGAAGCTCTAAAAGACTTTCCAAATGATGCGACTCTCAATCAATATTATATGGCTATGTATGGTCCAAAAGATAAGCAAGCCATTGCTAGGTTTGCTGCATCTCAATTTTCTAATGTCCAATACAATTGGATGGGTAAATATAGGTTAGGTGACTATATGTCCAGTTTGAAATATGAAATAGAAAAATTGGCATCAGTGGGTTCAGAGTAAATTAAATATGCAAGATACTTTAGTGAATTGTATAGGCGCAATGCATTGCTTCTGGGCGAAAGGATATAATTGAAAATCTAATGTTACCTATTCTCTTTCAAGATGAACACATTGTTGTTATTGATAAGCCTTCTGGATTATTAGTCCACCGTTCTTTGATAGACAAGCGCGAAACACGATTTGCGCTGCAAATGACTCGCGATCAAATCGGTCAGTATGTTTATCCCGTACACCGGTTGGATAAGCCAACATCAGGGGTGTTGGTTATGGGCTTATCCTCAGAAATAGCGGCTAAACTCAGTGAGCAGTTTGTTCAAAAAAAAATCATTAAAAACTACATGGCTTTAGTCAGAGGTTATACTTTAGAAGAAGGGATAATTGATTATGCTTTGAAGGAAGAGTTGGATAAAATGACAGACAGAAAAGCACAACAAGATAAACCTGCACAGACAGCCATCACTTATTATAAAACCTTATGGAAGGGTGAAATTCCTACTCCTGTTGGTCGTTATCAATCAGCCCGTTATTCTTTAGTTTCACTCACACCAAAAACAGGACGTAAGCATCAGATTAGAAGGCACATGAAGCATATGTTTCACCCCATTGTTGGCGATACTACCTATGGAGATGGCAAACATAATAAGATGTTTAGAGATCGATTTGAATTAAGTCGTTTACTACTAGTTGCCAAGGAACTAAGTTTTGAACATCCAGTGACAGGTGAGTCAGTTAATCTTTGTGCCTCTATTGGAGAGGCATTTGAAAGGGTTCTCAAAGGATTGGATTGTTCTATAAATTTTTAAATAGTTAAAACAATATTGCTTGGGTAGCTTTGTTATACCTTTTCTAAAAATGATGACAGGAAAGCGGTTCTGATTAAAAGTGATCAATTGAAATAATATAAATCATCATTCATTCTTATTGGAGCTCACAGTTTGTATATAAATTCTGTTATTATTATTTATAATCCTTCACTAGAATATTAATAATGAAAACAAAATCACTCACTCATATTAGAATAAAATCAACTTTTTGGATTTTCATTTTGTTCATATCGTTGCAGTCAATAGCTGGGCAACAACAAAATGCAAATGGATACACATACTGGGCATTTGATGACAGTGCTAATGACATTATTAGCATAGACCAAGAAGTTTGGATTCCAAAAATTCAAGTTGGAACTCAATGGGTAATGCTATGGGATTGGGTTCAGGATCCATCATCTGGAGGTTATCTTGGTTTTAATAATGATGAAAATGGTCAGTCACAAATTCTGTTTTCTATATGGAAGGCAACTAAATCAATGGCTGGTGTTGGTTTTGATTGTGCAGCCTTTGGTGGAGAAGGTGTTGGTCAAAGTTGCAGAAAAGAATTTGCACTAAAAAATAATAGGTTTTATAGATTTAATTTGGCACAATCGAAAATTGATAAAGTAAATAAAGGAGTATGGTGGAGAGCTTCTATTTTTGAAGAATCTTGGATCAATAATAAACCTGAGGTTGTTGAACATGATATTGGGGCTATTATGGCACCAGAAGGTATGACCTTTATTAAAAACGATTCAGTTGGTAATTTTATTGAATATTACGGTGATACAGTGTCAACATGCGTAAAGGTTCCCCCTTCGATGATGTACGTATCTGCACCGTCTGCGAATAAAAATAATAGCACTCAAAAATATAAGTATAAATCTAATTTTGGGAAATTTATTTGGCCTCATAAGTGCGATTCTAACCAAAATTCAAGTGCACAAGGTGCAAAGTTTTTTGCTAGTCAATTTAAAATTGTTCCCCAATATTGGACTAAATTATATAGTAAGGACCCACCTTCTGATAGTGGGACATTTCTCATTCTTGGTGGTGATGGGACTCCTGTTGAAATAGGTGAAAAAATCCTTAAATATACAGAAGGAATTCCGCCTACAGTTGTTTTGGTTCCTAGTCATGAATGATTAATATAGTTATATTAATCATTCATTTAGTGTGAAGGGTAGATGTCAATTGTTAAAAATCAAACATAGTTCAAAAAAACTGTAGAAAATTGATTTTAAAAAACTATTAGATAAAGAGTAAATTATAAAACACAGGTACTGGTAATCGTTAAAGTAATGAATTGTAGAGAGATTGTGCATTGTGTCTGAACAGTAATTATAATCACAGTATAGTTTAAATATTAATTTTAAGTCATTGAATTAAATATGAATTTTACTACAATTTCTGACACAATTTTTTATTAGTATTCTCAATAATTTCACAACATTATTTAATTTTATAACTCTTTGAACCCATAGTTTCAATTTTCATCTATAATTAACCTATTTGATTATTAAAATTTATGACTTTATTATTTGTTTACTTGACTATCGCTATTGGTGTTTCATTTTTGTGTTCAATTCTAGAAGCTGTTTTATTATCTGTAACACCTAGTTATGTGGAAAAAATGCAACAGGAACACCCTCGCTCTGCCAAACACCTAGTACATGTCAAACTGCGTTTGGATGAATCGCTAGCAAGTATTTTGATATTGAATACTTTTGCTCATACCATGGGAGCAGCTGGTGTAGGATCTCAAGCTTTACAAGTTTTTGGTCAGCAATGGGAAACACTGATTGCTGTTTTATTGACCTTAATAATTTTGTATTTTTCTGAAATTATTCCTAAAACCATTGGATCCACTTTTTGGCAAAAGCTGGCAATTCCGTCTGCTTTTATTATTTCAATTCTTGTCAAGCTTGTGTATCCATTAGTTTGGGTTTCAACTCTTCTTACAAAACTCTTTAGTCACCACAAAGACAATGACGTGACGAGAGAGGAAATTATAGCACTGGCCTCATTGAGTCATAAAGGTGGTAAATTATTCTCTCAAGAAAGTGATTATCTTACAAATTTGCTTAATTTAAGTAATATAAGAACTGAGGAAATTTTAACTCCGCGAACAGTGTCACATATGTTAGACCAATCATTGACTGTGACCGAGGCATTGAATAATTCATTGACTGGGCAATTTAGTCGCATACCAATCTATAAAAATAACACGGACAACGTAACAGGAAAAATTATACGTGTTGATTTGTTTGAAGCTGAAAGAAAGGGGCAGGGAGATGTGAAGATTGTTGAATTTTCAAAAACTATTTTTCGTGTCTCAGAAAAACTGTCTGTGTATAAGTTATTGGATTTATTTATCAAACGTAATGCTCATCTGTTTTTAGTAGAAGACGAGTTTGGTCAGACAGCTGGTGTTGTTACATTGGAGGATGCTATTGAAACCTTATTGGGATGCGAGATTGTGGATGAACGTGATGTTGTTGAAGACATGCAAGCAATGGCTAAATACAAATACCGTGAACGCTTGCGTGAAGTCAAATCACAAGAGAATGATGAATAGTACTTTAAATATCTACAAAATCTAAGTGTCGTGTATTTAAAAAATAATAATCAGATCATTTGATGAATATCTAATAAGACACTCCCAAAGTTATTTGTTTTTAAGATAGTTCCAGATTGAAAAGGAAATTGCGTCAATAGGCTTAATCATGAATCAATACAAATGAAATTAAACTGAAAACATTTCTAGAGACAAACAAGACTTTGTAAATTTATTATTAAATTTATCGTAAGTAAAACACGAGTATTGCTACTATTACAATAATAGTAAAAAGCACTATAGGTAATATGTGATTGGATTTTTCTTCAGATTTTGAAATCTTTCGAGCAGCAGTATCGATTAAATTCTTTTCTTTTAGGGTCAATTCCTTTAATTCTGTTATATCTACTAAATTAGGGTCAGTTTCCTCATTGCCTGAAGTGTTTACTTTGTTTTTTACTTTCCCTGTCTTGGCTTCAAATTCTCTAACTATATGTGGTTTAATAGCCATACTTTGATGATTTGTACTTTCATCACTTTTTATTGATATTAAAGAGATGTTATCCATTCCATTATTTTTTACAGCAAGATTGACTAATTTCTCAGTCAAATTTGTCATACTTTCTTGTAGGCTTAGTTCATAGCTAATATTCGCTTCATTGGCTATACTATATAATCCATCTGAACAAATAAGTAAAACTTGATTTTTTTCTAAAGTGCCAGAGTTATTATTAATGGTCACTTCTTTTCTTGTCATTCCTAGGGCTTGAGAAATAACGTTGCGGTCGGGATGAGTTTCTAAATCTTCAACACTTATAAGGTCATTTTCTAATAATCTTTCTACATAGGAGTCGTCTTTTGTCAGTAGTTTAAGTTTTCCATCCCAAAGATAGACACGTGTATCTCCTACCCAAGAAATATGATATTTATTGTCTGTGAATAATACTGCAGCAATGGTTGTTGCCATTCCTTGATTGCCATGATTTGATTCAATTTCATCTACTAAAGCACCATGTGCTTCATAAACTGAATAATCTAGTTTTTTGCCTTTTTTAGTGCATTCCAATACCTTTTGACAGGCAATTTTAGACGCTACTTCACCTTTTTCAAGACCTCCAACTCCATCAGCTACAATATATAAGCCCAATTTTTTATTAACCAAGATGAAATCTTCATTAGTTATTCTTTGTCCTATGTGTGTTTTAGCAAAACTAGTTAACATAAGTCTTCCTGCTTATTATTTATTGTTATATTCTATATAGAATAAAACAATAATGTGTGAATGTTAATCTTTATTTAATCTTAATGCTTTATTCAATTAATAATTAACACATTATTAATGTGTAATTAAACAGAAATATTAAAATATTTTGTTAAGAATGACATAAAATTTTAAAAACTGATTAAAATCAAAAAATATTCGACGAATGTTATAGGATACATTGCAGATTAAGATCAAC
>Ga0316204_10012798_pt1 | contig 10157 bp, 8 predicted proteins | sample 6monrhotite_MG_2_FD_205661 | JGI IMG/M metagenome (GOLD analysis project Ga0316204, IMG submission 205661) | Microbial mat bacterial communities from mineral coupon in-situ incubated in ocean water Damariscotta River, Maine, United States -... | ecosystem: Environmental > Aquatic > Marine >... | reverse complement strand
TGCTGCTGACCTGCGTCAGGCCGGTGAAGCTGCGGCTGCGCCGTTTGGTGATCTTGTCGCAGAGGCCGAGCGGATTGCGGCTAGTGTTGTCATGGGCGTACACGGCCAACGCAAACGCGGCACGGGTGAGACTTTCTGGGAATATCGGCATCATCGCGCTGAAGACGGCGCGCAAGCCGTTGACTGGCGTATGTCGGCGAAATCCTCCGAGCTTTATGTTCGAGAAAATGAGCAGGAAGCCGCCAATACCGTCTGGCTCTGGCGGGATGGTTCCTCCACAATGGATTTTGGCTCATCGCGTGATTTGCCGCTCAAGAAAGACCGCGCTGCTGTCTGCATGATCGCCATGGCCGCACTGTTATCGCGTGGCGGAGAACGCATCGCAGCTCTGGGCGAAAGCGCCCGGGCGCGCGGCGGCGAAATGGGTCTGGAACGAACGTCCATCCGCCTCGGTACCGGGCCGGGCAGTCTGTCATCTGTTGAATCTGCGCCTGTCTCGCGCTTCGGCCGCGTGGTGTTGGCCAGCGACTTCCTCGATCCCATCGAGACCTGGCGCGCGCGCCTTTCTCGCTATTCCGCATTGGAGGCTGGTGGTGCGATGTTGCGCATTATCGACCCGATGGAAGAAGACTTCCCATTCAAGGGCCGGACCCGCTTTGAAGCCACGGATGATAGCGAAAGCCTGCTCTTTGGCCGTGCCGAGGAAGCCCGCAAAGCCTATCGCGCCCGCTGGCAGGCGCATGGAGACCAGTTGGCTGATCTGGCGCGGTCCTATGGCTGGACACTTGTCACCCACCGCACTGACCGGCCCGCAACACAGGCCGTTCTGGCGCTTTATCGCGCGCTGGCGAGAGAAATCTAAATGTTCACACTTGGTCCCCTCGCCTTTGCTGCACCGCTGGCTTTGATTGGTCTTCTGACCTTGCCGATCCTGTGGCGGCTCCTGCGCGCGACGCCCCCACCGCCGCGCCGGGCGATTTTTCCGCCCTTGCGTCTTCTCAAAGATGCGCCGGACGATGCCGAGACGCCGCATCATGCGCCTTGGTGGTTGATCGTTTTCCGTCTGCTGCTGGCGGCGATTGTTATCATCGCGCTGGCGCGTCCGATCTGGCAGCCCGAGATCAACATTGAAACCAATCGTCCGCTTCTATTGGTGATGGACAATGGCTGGGCGTCCGCGCCAGCCTGGCGCGACATGGTGCGCGAAGCCAATTATCGATTGGATCTCGCCGAGGAAAACGGGCGCACCGCCGCCATCGTTTTCACCGCTGATGCCTCGCCGGATGCCGAACTGGTGTTGAGCGACCCGGATGCCGCACGCCGCCATCTGGAAGGCGTGGACGTTGAGGCGTGGCCTCCCAACCGCGAACTCGCTGCGGGACGGATTGATGCCGCTGTGGATGCTGGCGGCCTGTCGGATGATCTTCAGATTGTCTGGATTACCGATGGCATTGAGACATCTGGCTCCGACAGTCTCGCGCGTATTCTCGATCCGCTGGGGCAGGTCACGGCGATCTTGCCGGGCCCGGGACGCTCGCCCGTCGCTCTGGGTTCGCCTATCGCGACGCCGAACGGTTTTGCCGTCGACATTATGCGGATTGATGCTGATCTTCCGCGCACGGTTTCTCTGGTTGCGACGGCGGGTGATGGCCGCGCCGTCGCTCGGACGGAAGTCGAATTGGACGCCAGCGTGACCCGCGCCCGTGCTGATATCGAACTGCCTCTGGATTTGCGTAATCGTGTGGCGGCGATCCGCATTGAAGGTCAGGTGTCTGCAGGCGGTACGCAATTGACCGATGATGCCTGGCGGCGTCCGCGTGTCGGCGTGATTGATGCGGCCAGCGAAGATGGCCAGCCGCTGCTTTCGGATCTTCACTACATTATGCGCGCCATTGAGCCTTTTACCGAAGCGCGGCGCGATGATCTCGACGGTCTGCTGTCGAACAACATCTCCGCCCTGATTATGGTCGATGCGGCCCGCACGGATGATCAGCGCGTGCTTGATTTCGTCAATGAAGGTGGATTGCTGATCCGCTTTGCCGGGCCACGTCTGGCGGCACGACCGGACGAACTTCTGCCCGTTCAACTTCGTCAAGGTGGCCGGAATTTTGGTAGCGCGCTGTCTTGGGAAGAACCGCAATCACTCGCACCGTTTGCCGCTGACTCACCCTTTGCCGGATTGGCCATCCCTTCAGAAGCAACGGTTTCCAGTCAGGTATTGGCAGAGCCCGGTACGGCCGCAGCAGATCGTGTCTGGGCACGGCTGGAAGATGGCACACCTCTGGTCACCGCCATGCGTCAGGGTGAGGGCTGGGTCGTGCTATTCCACGTCACCGCCGGGCCGGAATGGTCCGACCTGCCACTGACGGGGCTTTTCCCGCGTATGTTGCGCCGCATTTCCGCTCTGGCACAAGGCGGATCGGCCATACCTTCGCAATCGGGTGCTTATGTGATTGATCGGGCGCTAAACGGCGAAGGTCAGTTGTCCAACCCGCCAGTTTCCGCCCGCCCCGTCCCGGCTCAAAGTTGGGCTAATACGATAGCGAGTGCCGAAACGCCGCCGGGGATATATCGGTTGGGCGCTGCGAGCACGGCGCTGAATGTATTGCGTCCCGGTGATGAAATACAGCCACTGCCGCGGTCTTTGACCGGCGTGACCTTTGCCAATTTGGAAGCGCCTGCCGAGCGGCGTTATGCCGGGCTATTATTGGCGCTCGCTCTGTTTTTGCTGGCGATTGATGCAATTATCGGTCTGGCATTGGCGGGACGATTGCCCCGTATGCGTTTGCCACGTCGTGGTGGCGCAGTGGCCGCCTTAATCGCGGCGCTCGGCCTGTTCTGGTTCATGCCGCAGGCGAACGCTCAACAGGGGCAGTATATCGACAGTTTTGAAATGGATGCCGCGCTGAGCCTGCGTTTTGCCTATGTGGAAACTGGAAATCGCGACGTCGATAATCGCAGCCGCGCCGGGCTGGTTGGCATTAGTCTGGAAATCACCCGCCGCAGTGCCATGGAGCCGCAAGAGCCCATGTCGGTGAATATCGAAGAGAATGAGTTGGTTTTCTTCCCGGTCATTTACTGGCCGGTATTGCGAAATGCGCCACCTCTGTCTGATGAAGCCGCTGAGCGGGTTTCCCGGTATATCCAGTCCGGTGGGTTGATTATCTTCGATACTCAGGATGCTGATGTCGCGGCAACGCGCGCCGGCGCGCCGCATCCTGGCCTTGCTCGCTTACTTGAGGCGGTCGACGTCCCCGCGCTGGCCCGCATTGACCCGGAACATGTGCTGACCCGTTCATTCTATCTGCTTCAGGATTTTCCCGGTCGTGTGAGTGGTGGGCCGGTCTGGGTTGAAGCTGATCCCGACGGCGCCTCTCGTGACGGCGCGTCCGGCGTGGTTATCGGCTCGAACGACTGGGCGTCAGCCTGGGCGACGGATGCCAGCGGTCAATCGCTTTACCCGGTTGAGGGCGGAGAACGTGAACGCGAAATGGCGCGGCGCTTTGGTATGAATTTGGCGATGTATGCGCTGACCGGCAATTACAAGGCGGATCAGGTCCATATCCCGGCATTGCTGGAAAGGCTGGGCCAATGAGCGTCGCCGCCACCACGCTGGACTTTGCACCACTGATCCCGATCTGGGCGGTGGGATCACTCGCCGCGCTGGCGCTGATTACTACGGGGATCGGTGCCATTCGCCGCCTGAATGGCTGGCTCTGGCGCAGCCTGTCGGTTCTGTTGATCTCAGCCGTATTGATGAATCCGTCCCTCGTCGAGGAAGAGCGTGAAGCCCTGCCAGACATCGCACTGGCCGTCATCGACCGCTCGGATTCAATGGAAATTCCGGGCCGCCGCGAAGCCGCAGATGCAGCTCTGGCCGAATTACGCGCCCGCGCCGAGGCCGATCCTGAGCTTGATCTGGTTGAAGCCGAAATTGGTAATAATTCCGAAGGCACGTTGGCAATAGATGCGGTGCAGGTGGCATTGGCCGGCATTCCACGCGATCGCCTCGCCGGGATCGTCATTGCGTCCGATGGACGAGTGCATGACATGCCAGACGATGCCGATGCGCTGGAAATCGACGCACCGGTTCATCACCTTCTCACCGGCAATCCCAATCAGGGAGATCGCCGTTTGGTGATCGTCGAGGCCCCTCGCTATGGCCTGGTCAACGAGCCGGCGGAATTTGTTATTCGGGTCGAAGATGAGGCGATGACGGGTACGGCCACGCTGACCTTCCGCGTCGATGGCGGCGATCCGCAAACCGCGCGTATTACCATTGGCACGGACACGATCGTAACCGCGCCGCTTGAACACCGCGGCGCGAATGTCGTCGAAATCGAAGTCGAGCCGGGTCGCGAGGAACTTTCCCTGATCAATAACCGCGCGGCGGTCTCTGTCACCGGCGTGCGAGATCGTTTGCGCGTGCTGCTCGTCACGGGTGAGCCCCACAATGGCGCTCGCACCTGGCGCGATTTGCTAAAATCTGACCCATCGGTGGATCTGGTTCACTTTACGATTTTGCGGCCACCCGAAGCCGTTGATCGCACGCCAGTTGATGAATTGTCCCTCATCCCTTTCCCGACCCGCGAATTGTTCGAGGAACGCCTGGAAGAGTTTGATCTGGTAATTTTTGATCGCTATCGGCGACGTCAATTGATGCCACCGCTCTATTTTGATTACATCGCCCGCTATGTTGATAATGGCGGAGCGCTGTTGGTGACCGCAGGTCCACCTTTCGGGCAGGCCACGTCGATCTATCGTTCCCCTCTGGCGGCAGTGTTGCCCGCTCGTCCAACTGGTGTGATTGCAACGGGTGCCTATCGACCGGAGATCACCGAGACTGGCGGACGTCACCCCGTGACAGCGAATCTCGCGCCTCTGGAAGGCGAAGCCCCCTGGGGCGAATGGTTCCGCCGTATTGATGCCTCGGTTCTGGGTGGTGAGACATTACTGCAAGCGCCGGATGGCGGGCCGCTGCTTGTGCTGGCGCGTGCCGGGCAAGGCCGCACGGCTATTCTCCTGTCAGATCAAAGCTGGCTATGGGCGCGCGGTTATCAAGGCGGTGGACCACATGGCGAAATGTTCCGCCGCGTGGCGCACTGGCTGATGGGTGAACCCGAACTGGATGAAGAACGTTTGTCTGCGACAGCGTTCAATGGCCAACTGCTTGCCGATCGCACAACGCTCGCTGATGCGCCGCCGCCGCTGGAACTGGAATGGCCGTCCGGGCGCACTGACACATTGGATATGACCGCCACTGGAGAGCCGGGGCGCTTCTCGGTGACCACGGATGCCAATGAGCAATCCGGGCTGGTTCGACTTCGCTCAGGTGACTTGACGGCCGTGGCCGCACTCGGCCCGCTCAATCCGCTAGAATATGCCAATCTGCGACCCACCCGTGACATCCTGCAACCGCTGACCCGTGCGAGTGGTGGCGGCAGCTATACGCTCGGCAGTGGTGAGGCGCTGGAAATCCCCGGCATGCGCAGAACACGCGCAGGCACTGATGCTGCCGGGCGCAACTGGTACGGCCTGCAACGCAATGAGCGCTATATCGTGCGCGGAGCAGAGCGGACGCCGCTATTGCCCGCCTTGCTTATCCTGCTGCTGATTGTCGGGGCATTGGGCTTGGGCTGGCGGCGCGAAGGTCAATAGTCTCTCGACCTCCCCCCTGATTTCGGCATATCTTTCTGATTCATGACCAGCAATCCGCCCCCAACGATCGAAACGCCTGATTTGGAAGAGCTCGCTAATCCCGAGATCTGGCTCGGTCGACTGGATTCGGTCTGGCAGTGGCTCCGCTCAGAAATGATCAGCTTCGAGTTTGGCATTCAAGCTGGCGCGATTGTCATTGGGATTCTTATGGCTTTCGCCTTGCGAAAGCCTGTTGCCAATCTTCTGCAACGAATTTTCAGCATACCTTTCCTACGACGCGTCCGCGGTGATGCTGTCCGGCTGCTGACACCCGTTCTCGGGCCCGCGCTGAGCTGGGTGTTCCTTTCGGCAGTCTTCTTCACGCTGCAGCAGTTGGGAATGGAAGTTTTCTGGGTCAGGCTTGCCGCCAATCTGGTCGGTGCCTGGGCCGTTATTCGCGGCGTTACCGGCTTTATCGCGGAACCGTTCTGGTCACGTACCGCCGCGATCATGAGTTGGACCATCGCTGCCATGAATATTCTTGGCTGGCTTGGACCGACGACCGGCTTTCTGGATGCGTTGGGTGTCGGCGTTGGCGGCGGCCGGGTTTCGGTCATGTCCGCCATTCAGGCGCTGGTATTGCTGGTTATTCTCTATTGGTTGGCCTCACGAACGGCGGCCATCCTGTCGGCCCGTATCAATAAACTGCCCAGCCTGAACCCGTCCGCGCGGCTTCTGATCGGTAAGTCCGTTCAGGTCACCTTGCTCGCCACAGCGATATTGCTGGCGCTATCCAGCCTCGGCATCCCGCTCGGCGCGCTCGCCATCTTCTCCGGTGCGGTCGGCTTGGGTATTGGTTTCGGGCTTCAGAAAATATTCTCAAACTTGGTATCTGGCGTCATCCTGCTGCTCGATCGCTCGATCAAGCCGGGCGATGTCATTACGCTGGAAGAGACGTATGGGCGCGTGAATTCACTGGGTATGCGTTTTGCGTCCGTTATTACCCGCGATGGCATGGAACACCTCATTCCAAATGAGGAATTCATTACGACAAAGGTCATCAACTGGTCGTTCTCTGACCATGCCGTCCGTATCAAACGTATGATTGGCGTGGATTATACGACAGACCTGCCCACCGCTATGGAGCTCGCAGTTGAGGCCTCCCTGACGGTTCCACGCGTTCTAAATTCCCCGGCTCCGAAATGCCTGTTGCGCGGGTTTGGCGATAATTCCATTGATCTTGAAATTCGTTTCTGGATCGCAGATCCCGGCCAAGGCGTGAATAATGTATCGAGTGAGGTCCTCCTTTCGATATGGAAAGCCTTCACTGAGAATGGCGTAAACTTCCCCTTCCCGCAGCGAGATATCCACTTCAGGGGTGGCACTCCGGTTTCTGTGCGTATCGAAAAAGATTGATCCGTTTGGCTGCCTGATGAATGGCGCTCACCCATCTTCATGCTTTGTGAAACCCTGCCGAGCGATCATAATACCCTGTCTTTCACGGAGTACCTCATGACCGTCCGGCGTTTTCTCATTTTTCTCGGCCTCATTGTTTCGGCACCAATCCTATCTGGATGTCTGGTCATCGGCGCCACGTCGATGGTCGCAGAAACCGCCGTCTGGACCGCCGGAACGGCGCTGGAAACTGCCGGCAATGTTGGCGGCGCTGTCGTCCGAGCCGCTATTCCCGGTGACGGCGAAGACGAAGACGATGATCACGACCACGATCATGACCATGAAGACGATAACGACTAATTCCTGACAGTCGGGGTTCTATCTGCTAGGCTAGCAGCGTGGGGACTGGCCTATGATCAGGAGACTTACCATGCGTTATCTTATCTCAGCTCTGGCAGCGGTGCTGTTTTCAGCATCCGTATTTGCTCAGGGTCTTAATGCAAATTATTCAGCAAACCCGATCGGACCCGTCAGTCTCGGCGATATAACCATTGGTGAAACGCTTGAAGCCAAGGGCGACGAATACGGTGCGCGCGAATTTGAACGCTTGATCCGAACGCTTTCGGCTGATCTGGAGCGCGAGCTGCGCGAAGTTTCTCTGCTTGCGACAAGCGAAGCCGGCACAATTCTTCACATCACCATCGAAGATGCGACGCCAAATCGCCCGACCTTTGCCCAGCAAGGCGGGACATCTGGCTTGAGCTTTCAGAGCTATGGCCGTGGCGGTGCACATGTGATGGCTGAATTACACGATGCCAATGGAAATGTTGTCGCCACCTATGAATACCGCTGGACAACGCCGAGCATTCAGGATGCGCGCTATGCCAGTGTCTGGACGGATACCAATCGCACATTTGATCGCTTTGCCTCGCGCGTTGCGGCCAGCCTCAGCGATGCTGTCAATTCCGGCTCCTGATACCCGTTCAGGGTGCGCCGATCCATTTATGGGTCTGCAAGCTCAATGACCATTTGGGATGCGCCAGGCAGTATTCAAATGCGGCCTGCGCATTTTCCATCTGGTTGGGGCCATCCATGGGCTGAAGCGAAAAACGCTTGAAGTCCAACGCCTCGAAGCGGGTCGGATCGACATCGGGCTGCGGGAAGACCAGCTTCAATTCCTCGCCGAATGTCTGGATGATTTCGGTTTGAGCCTTCGGGCTAACGGTCAACCAGTCAATGCCCTCCGGCGCCGCCAACGTGCCATTGCTTTCAACCGCAATCTCGAAACCTGCCGCTTTGAATGCCGCTATGAGGGCCGGGTCCAACTGTAAAAGCGGCTCGCCGCCCGTGCATACGACCAGAGGCGCACCACCACCCGGCCAATGTTCCGTGACCGCCGAGGCGAGCGCTTCGGGTGTCTTGAACTTCCCGCCACCGGGACCATCGACGCCGATGAAATCGGTGTCGCAGAAATTACAAACAGCGCTGGCACGGTCGCGCTCCAATCCGGACCAGAGATTACATCCGGCAAAGCGGCAGAAAACCGCCGGACGCCCGGCCTGCCCGCCCTCGCCCTGCACCGTCATGAATATCTCTTTTACCGAATAGGTCATGCGCTCGCCTGCCAGTCCTGCCAGCCGTGCGCGCGTAATTCACACGCCGGGCATGTACCACATCCATAACCCCAATCATGCCGTTTCGAACGATCACCCAGATAGCAGGTATGGGTCTCTTCCACGATGGAATCGACAAGTTTTTCGCCGCCGAGTTCCTGCGCCAAAGTCCAGGTCTCTGCCTTGGTGAGGGTCATCAAAGGCGTAACGATTGGCATAGAGCGATCAAGGCCAAGCGAGACCATGTTTTGGGCGGCATCCATCGTATCGCGGCGGCAATCCGGGTAGCCAGAGTAATCGGTCTCGCACATGCCACCAACCAAATCCCGAAGTCCACGTCGATAGGCGAGCGCTGATGCCACGGTAAGGAAAACCAGATTGCGGCCCGGCACGAAGGTGGATGGAAGACCGCCATCTTGCCACTCAATTTCCATCTCTGCTGTCAGCGCACTTTCAGCCAAGGCCCCATAGCCCGTCAGGTCAACCAATTGATCGGGACCAAGGCGTTTGGCCCATTCCGGATTGAGATCTGAGAGGGCAGTGCGCACCCGCATCCGCGCCTGCAATTCCACATCATGACGCTGGCCATAATCAAAGCCGATGGTCTCCACGCGTGCATAGTTTTCCAGCACCCAGGCCAGTGCCGTGGCGGAATCCTGTCCCCCGGAAAAGAGAACAAGGGCGGAAGGTGTGCGTTCTGACTTCATAGCCGGGCCTTATAAGGCTAAAATGTCTACCATGTCAGATGTCAGCCTCATCTATACCACCTGGCCCGACGCGGAGAGCGCTCGAGCTGCTGCCGGAAAACTGCTGGAAGCGCGGCTGATTGCCTGCGCCAATCTACTGCCCGGTGGAACGTCTTTCTTTGCCTGGAAGGGCAAAATGCAGGAGGAGGCCGAATGGGTGATGATCCTGAAGACCGCGCGCGGCACGGAATGCTCGCAACAAGTGAAAGCCCTCCACCCCTATGAGGAACCGGCCATTCTGGAATGGTTGGTAGAGCCGGACGGTAGCTCGGCAGGGTTTCTTGATTGGGTGCGGTCTGAAACGCTGGATTAACTGGCTTTTGCGACCGGTGTTTTGGACTCATCAGAAATCGCATTGGCGATGGTTTCAAACAGGCGCTGCGTGTCGATGGGCTTTGAAATAAACCCGTCCATACCTGCGGCCAAACATTGAGCTTCATCCTCACGCCGGGCATTGGCGGTGAGCGCGATGATAGGCGTCATAGCCGCTGTCGATGGCAAATCACGGATTGCGCGCGTGGCCTGCAGCCCGTCCATGACCGGCATACGCATATCCATCAGGATAAGGTCGAAGGCTTTATTCGTCGCTGCTTCAACGGCCTGCTCGCCATTCTCGGCAAACTCCACTGACCAGCCCTTGGCGACGAGAAAGCCCTCAATGACGGTGCGGTTGATGGCATTATCTTCAGCCGCAAGGACACGCAAAGGGCGGTTGGGCAAACCGTGATTCAGGTCTGCCATCCCATTTGAACGCGGCGCGGCGCGC
>Ga0316204_10012796_pt1 | contig 10158 bp, 11 predicted proteins | sample 6monrhotite_MG_2_FD_205661 | JGI IMG/M metagenome (GOLD analysis project Ga0316204, IMG submission 205661) | Microbial mat bacterial communities from mineral coupon in-situ incubated in ocean water Damariscotta River, Maine, United States -... | ecosystem: Environmental > Aquatic > Marine >... | reverse complement strand
AGATGGCGCTGACGGTGCTGACGGAGCAGTTGGACCCGCAGGGGCTGACGGTGCAGTCGGACCTCAAGGAATACCCGGAACAAACGGAATTGATGGTGCTGACGGAGCAGTTGGACCTCAAGGACCCATAGGACTCACAGGACCCGCAGGGGCGGACGGAGCAGTTGGACCCGCAGGGGCTGACGGTGCAGTCGGCGCAATTGGGCCGCAAGGACCTCAAGGAATACCAGGAACAAACGGAATAGATGGCGCTGACGGTGCAGATGGCGTTGACGGTGCAGTCGGACCACAAGGACCAGCAGGAACAAACGGAATAGATGGCGTTGACGGTGCAATCGGACCTCAGGGACCAGCAGGAACAAACGGAATTGATGGTGCTGACGGAGCAGTTGGGCCTCAAGGACCCATAGGACTTACAGGACCAGCAGGTGTGGATGGTACTGACGGAGCTGATGGTACAGACGGCGTTGACGGTGCAGTCGGACCGCAAGGACCTCAAGGAATACCCGGAACAAACGGAATAGACGGCGTTGACGGTGCAGTTGGGCCGCAAGGACCTCAAGGAATACCTGGAGTAGATGGTGCCGATGGAGCTGTTGGACCACAAGGGCCAATAGGGTTAACAGGACCCGCAGGGGCTGACGGTGTTGACGGTGCAGTTGGACCCGCAGGGGCTGACGGCGTTGATGGTATTGACGGTACTGAAGTTTCAGGAACCACCGGGTCAATCTTTTTTGCAGGTTCGGATGGTAAAATAACAGAAAATAATAATCAGGTTTTTTGGGACAATACCAACAATCGATTAGGAATTGCAACAAATAGTCCAACTGAAAATATAGATGTAAACGGGGGTGCTAGATTTCGAACCTTGAGTAACGCCGATAACACAGACGACATTCTTGCGGCGGATGCTTCAGGAGTACTACAAAGATCAAAGATCAATTATGGTGGGCGATGGACAAATACAAATACTTCAACAAATTTAAATTCCAATAATACCCAGGCTCCCATATTTGGAACACAGGATTATAAAGATGACGGTAATAATCTTTATCAGGTTAGTAGTAATACTCTTATTGTTAAGGTTACTGGCAGATATGACATAAGAGCTAATTTATCTTTAAGAGGAATAAATGCGGCTGGAAATACTGCAGTAAGAACAAACGTTAATGCCCGAATTGCAGTAAATGGTACCGCTGTTGGTGCCATAGGAGCATCGGCATATATAAGATTTAATTCTGGCCACGATCATTCCAGTGTACACGTAAATGAAATATTACAACTTAATGCCAATGATGTTATAACCATACTGACGTATCGCGAAGCTAATTCAGGCCCTGTTAGATTTAGTGGTTCCGGAGAATCAAGTTTTGTAATCAACAAATTACGCTAGTTAATGAAGAATAGGATTGTCATATATTTTTTATTAGTCTGGAGCTTTCAGTTATTCAGTCAGGAAGCGCTGCATAATTATGGCACTATTCAGATACATGAAACTGCAATGGTTGGTTTTCATCTGGACCTTATCAATGACGGTAGCTTTGATCAGAATATGGGCTTGGTTGGTTTTTACAGTGATTTTGGTCAGCTAACAGTTTCAGGCGCTTTTACTCCTGTCTTTTTTGATGCTGAAATAGCCGTTGAAGAAGGTTTGGTTCTTCAGACTACTGTAGGTGTCAATAATAATGGAAATTTAATTACTGGTGATATCATAACACCCAGAACACAATCAGGAGTTTATTCAAATTTCTTTGACAACTCTTTTTATACAGGTGAAAGCAGTGTTTCTAAAGTATATGGCTATGCGGCGATGACCAATAAAGATACTTTTATATTTCCTGTTGGAGATGACCAAAGATTAAGACCTTTAACTATAGAGTCCATGGCCATAAATTCTTTGGCGAAATGTGCTTACTTTTTTGAGGATCCCAATAATTCAAAAACCTTAAACGCCATTTACAGCACAAATAAAAGGTCCTCAGATTATATGTCTGTCAGTGATAAGGAATTTTGGAGACTTGAAGGAGATGTTCCTTCTAATGTAACTCTAAGTTGGGATGGCTACAGCAATATTGCAGCGTTGGGTGAATTTATTAGTGATCTTAAAGTGGTAGGCTGGAGCAAATCTGAAAGCCAATGGGTGAATTTGGGTAACACGGGCGTAGAAGGCGAAATGGACTATGGATCAATTACTTCAGATCTCTTTGTCCCCAATGATTATGAGATTATTACCATAGGAGGCAATGATGACATGCTGGAAACCTTTGATACCATAGAGTTGGATAACTATTATATGACCCCCAATGGTGATGGTCAAAATGATGTGCTAACTATTGAGGGTATTGAAAAATCCCCGAATAATTCTCTTCAGATTTTTAACCGTTATGGTGCCTTAGTTTATACCATGGATAACTACAATGGCCAGTTTAACGGCTATTCAAACATGGAAAACGCAATTCAAAAGAATTCGGGCTTAGAAACAGGCATCTACTTTTATATCATAACCCTTAATGATTTGCGACGAAAACACCAGGGTTATCTCTATATTTCCAATTAGGCCAATATAGTCCACTCAATCTGGCAGAGTTCATGCCAGAATTTGTGCAGCATTTCGTTTTATATAAAGATAAAGACTCTTTCGTGTATATATTTTCTCAAAATACTTATTAACTTTGAAGTAAACTGTATTGATGTATTTTCTATCAGACATCAACATATGGCAAATAGACCATTTTTAAGAATCATAAATTTTAAAAATGGTATCTTTTTTGTTATTTGATTTGAAGATAGAAATCATATAGTGTCCCTTATTAAACCGAAAAATTATGGAAAGAAGGTTATTTATTAAAAGAAGTGGGTTTTGTGGCCTGGCCCTTACTATTGTTCCAAGCTCCCTTTTACTTCAGGATACCAAATATTCCATTGAGGAATTAATGGGCAAAGAAGATATTGAGCTATACGGCGATGGCATTAATTTAAGAAAGGAAGCACATGATGCATTTGTTGAAATGAAAAAGGCAGCCCAGGCCGATGGTATTGAGATGGAAATCGTCTCGAGTTATCGCAGTTTTGATAGACAAGCAGTGATTTTTGAACGTAAATATTTAAAATATACGGAAGATGAAGGGATGGAACCACTTGATGCAATTGAAAAGATAATAGAGTATTCTACCATTCCCGGCACAAGCAGGCATCATTGGGGAACTGATATAGATCTTATTGATGGGAGTCCCAAGGTAGATGGTGATGTACTTGTCGCCAGTAAATTCCGAACAGGAGGGCCATTTGAAAAATTCAAACTGTGGATGGACGAAAACTCTAAAAAGTATAATTATTACCTGGTCTATACAGATGATTCCAAGAGGAGAGGGTTTAAATATGAACCCTGGCATTACAGCTACGCTCCTTTGTCCATACCTATGCTTAAATCTTTCAGGCTAAAAAATATTATGAAACAATTGGAGCAGGAAGATTTTTTGGGTGGTGATCATTTGACTACAGAATTTGTAAAGACATATATTGAGGATAATATACTAGATATAAATCCAGAACTTTTGTGAGCATTTTTAATACTTTAGAATAACAGAGATGAATACTATACTATGAGAAGAGGAAGTTGGAAAATTCGAATAGTTATTGGTTTGATAATAGTTGCATTTGCACTCATCCAACGTTGGAACAATAAGGAAGAGAATCCTTATACCGGAAGAATTCAAAATATCAATATGACCTCTGAGCAAGAAATTGCTATAGGTCTTCAAAGTGCGCCTGAAGTTGCTCAACAATACGGAGGCTTATATCCGGATGAGCGCCTCCAAACCCTGGTGGATGCCGTTGGAAACCGGTTAATACAAAACAGTATTGCCCGGGAAACCCCATATAAATATGAATTTCATCTGCTCGCAGATGACCAAACTGTTAATGCCTTTGCTTTACCGGGTGGACAGGTTTTTATAACCTATGCCCTATTCAAACAACTTAATGAATCACAACTAGCAGGGGTCCTTGGCCATGAAATTGGACATGTGATAGGAAGACATTCAGCTGAACGCATTGCAGAGAGTAATTTTTGGAAAACTGTATCCATGGGTGCCAGTGTGGGTGCTGATGCTGGTAGCCTGGTAGGCAATATTGGCCAAAATACACTTTTAACAAATGGTCGTGAAGACGAACTGGAAAGTGATGATCTGGGGGTTTTATTCATGATGCAAAGTGATTATGAGCCGGAAGAAATGATTCATGTAATGGAGATATTAAAAGCCTCGGCCGGGCCAAATAGAGTTCCCGAATTTCAAAGTACACATCCTGATCCGGAGAATAGAATTGAAAAAATTAAGGAATCTATCCGGAAATACGAAGACCAAACCGGATAAGATTTATAAGGTTATTTTAGGCCATGAATCTTTTTTTTGTATATTTGAAATTCCTCCCAATCTGTTTTACCCCTCTAATTTAACCCTTATAGCTTTGATTATTATTTTAAACGAAACTATATGGGAACGCTATTGCATTTTAAAAGTCTTTATTTAGAAGCATTTGACGACTGTAAACCGGAATTTGTTGTAGTACTACTAAAAATTTATTCCTTTTTCTGTGTGTTAATGCTATCGATGGCCATCTATGCTTTTTTGTATAGGGCTTTTACAGGATTTGAATTTTAATTAACTCTTTTACAAGAACACTAATTGTTTAAAACCAATCCAAACAAAAAACCCTGACAGTTATGTCAGGGTTTTTTTGATTGATGAATAAACTTTTCTTTCTAGATATTGTGTCCGTCTAGTACAGCGAGCGCATCAGTTGCGTTAGAAAGTTTTGCCAGCTTCTTAGCCGTATACCCCTTATCATTTTTAATAGATAAATCTGCTCCATTTGCAATAAGTAACTCTAATATTTCAGCTTTGTTATACCTTGCTGCGAACATTGCAGGTGTCATGTCTAAGGATTTTTGATTAACGTCCTCTCCAAGTTCAATTAATGTTTTTACCGTATCAATATCCCCCTGAAGAATTGCTTTGCAAAAGGAACTGATAGCAAGGTCCTTCACATTCAAAGTTGTTTTGGCAGATTCATTAGTTGTACTGTTCTCGGCATAAACGCCAGAAACCATAAGCAGACATGCTGTGGCCGCAATAAAGATTGTTTTTTTCATGATGAATTGATTTTAATTGATGAATAGATTTTGATTATATTACAATAGACGCCACTTATTGATAATTGTTTCATCATTAACACATAAATAACTTAATTTTAACATTTAGCCTTTCTTTACAGTTGAATACATAAGATGATTTAATCTTCCTGTAAATTTTATAAAAAGCCTCAAAGAATACTGGTAAACCTTGGCAAATCACTGTATTTTTGCTAAATCTTTAAATAAAAGACCATGAATAAAAAGGTAATCTTGATGATCTTGGATGGATGGGGTAAATCTCCGGACCCGAAAGTTTCGGCTATTGAAAACGCCCATACACCCTTTGTAGATTCACTTTACAAAAAATACGCTAATGCTAATCTTCTGACGGATGGAATGAATGTTGGTCTCCCTGAAGGACAAATGGGCAATAGTGAAGTAGGCCATATGAATTTAGGAGCCGGGCGAATTGTGTATCAGGATTTGGCCAAAATTAATCTTGCCGTTAAAGAAAATACACTAAAGGACGAAAAAGAGTTAAAAGACGCCTTCACTTATGCAAAAGAACATAACAAGGATGTCCATTTTCTGGGTTTACTAAGTAATGGAGGAGTACATAGTCATACAGAACACTTAAAAGGACTTATTGAAGTAAGTGAAAATTATGGGGTTGAAAAAGCATTTATTCACGCTTTTACCGATGGAAGAGACGTAGATCCAAAAAGCGGAATTACTTTTTTAGAGGACCTGACCGCCTTCTGCTCGGATAAAAATGCTAAACTGGCTTCCGTTGTTGGCAGATATTATGCCATGGATAGGGATAAACGATGGGAACGCGTTAAAATAGCATACGATTTATTGGTTAATGGGAAAGGCGAACCTTTTAATAATATATCTGAAGCAATGCAAAAAAGCTATAGTGAAGGTATCACTGATGAATTCATCAAACCAATTTCTATGGTTAATGCAGCCGGGGAACCACTGACTAAAATAAAAGACGGAGATGTGGTCATATTTTTCAATTTTAGGACAGACCGAGGCAGGGAACTTACTCAGGTGTTAAGTCAAAAAGATTTTCATGAACAAAATATGCATAAACTGGATCTCTACTACGTAACCCTTACTAACTATGATGATTCATTTAGTGGTGTACATGTAGTTTATGACAAAGATAATCTTAAAGAGACCTTAGGTGAAGTCCTTGCACTTAACGGCAAAAAACAGATTCGTATTGCTGAAACAGAGAAATATCCTCATGTAACTTTTTTCTTTAACGGCGGCAGAGAAATCCCTTTTGAGGGAGAAGAACGGATATTATGCCCTTCACCAAAAGTGGCAACTTATGACCTAAAACCGGAAATGAGTGCTTATGAAATTAGAGATTCTATAATTCCCGAGTTGAATAAAGGGGAAGTGGACTTTGTGTGCCTTAACTTCGCAAATCCAGATATGGTAGGGCATACCGGGGATATGAAGGCTGCCATAAAAGCCTGTGAGACCGTTGATGCATGTGCACAAGCGGTTATTACCGCAGGATTAAAAAACGGATATACGACCTTAGTGATTGCAGATCACGGTAATTGTGAAACTATGATCAATCCAGATGGCACGCCAAATACTGCACATACAACGAATCCGGTGCCTTTAATCCTGGTTGATAAGGAACTAGAAAATATAAATGATGGTGTACTTGGTGATATTGCTCCAACAATTCTTGAACTAATGGGCATTCCACAGCCGGCATTAATGACGCAACACTCTTTGATATAGGTGGAATGTACTAAATTTGCATCATGGTAGTTATTAAGACATTAGAAGAGATTGAACTTCTTAGAGAGAGTGCTTTAATAGTTTCTAAAACTTTAGGAATGCTGGCCTCTGAAATTAAGCCAGGTGTTGACGGACTTTACCTGGATAAATTGGCAGAAGAATATATTCGTGATCATGGTGCTGAACCAGGTTTCCTAGGTATGTATGATTTTCCAAATACATTAAACCTAAGTCCAAATGCACAGGTGGTCCATGGTATCCCAAATAAAGAACCATTGAAAGATGGTGATATCATTTCCGTGGATTGTGGTGCCTTAAAAAACGGATTTTACGGAGACCATGCATATACGTTTGAAGTGGGAAATGTAGATGAAGAGACCAAAAAACTTCTGAGAATTACTAAAGAATCTCTTTATAAAGGAATCAGGGAGTTCAAGGCAGGAAACCGTGTTGGAGATGTTGGTTTTGCAATCCAAAATTACTGTGAAAGCCATGGATATGGGGTAGTACGCGAACTCGTTGGTCATGGTCTGGGTAAAAAGCTTCACGAAGGGCCCGAAATGCCAAATTATGGTAAGCGCGGAAGAGGAAAGAAATTTGTTGACGGAATGGTAGTAGCCATTGAACCTATGATTAATATGGGTACCAAGCGCATAAAACAGCTTCGTGATGGTTGGACCATCCTAACTGCCGATGGTAAGGCAAGTGCTCATTTTGAGCATAATGTGGCTCTCATTAAGGGTAAACCGGAATTGCTTTCCACCTTTCAGTATATCTATGACGCACTTGGTATTAAAAATAATGAGGAAGAAGAATTTAGGACAAAGAAGCTCCAACTCTAATCTGCAAAAGGATTTTGAAAAAACTATTCAAATATGTCCTAAATAAAATACCCAGGCCTTTATTAATTCAACTGAGCTACCTGGCAAGACCCATCCTCTCCGTGACACTTAAAGGGGATAAGTATGTAGATCCAATTGATGGCAAACAATTTAGAAGTTTCCTTCCATATGGATATGAAAACCCCAGGGAAAATGTTCTTTCGCCCTCTACGCTATCTCTGGAAAGACATCGCCTTTTGTGGTTATACCTGAAGAATGAAACAGATTTTTTCACAGCACCTCACAAGGTCTTACATTTTGCACCGGAGCAGGCTTTCTATAGAAAATTCAAGAAGTTAAAAAAACTGGAGTATACCACCACAGATCTAAACTCTCCGCTTGCCGATGTGAAAGCAGATATTTGTGCGCTTCCCTTTAAGGATAATTCATTTGATATTATTTTATGCAATCATGTATTAGAACATATCCCGAACGACAAAAAAGCAATAAGTGAGCTCTATCGTGTTCTTAAACCTTCGGGTTGGGGTATTTTTCAAATACCTCAGGATCTTAATAGAGAAGTCACTTATGAAGATGATTCTATTACCGATAAGAAAGAGCGGGCTAAAATTTTTGGACAATACGATCATGTTCGTATTTATGGGCGTGATTATTTTGACAGATTAAAAGAAGCTGGATTTAAAGTTAATGAAGTAGATTACACATCGGGGATGTCCACTTCCGATATAGAAAAATATAGATTGGCAAAAGGGGAAATAATTCCCGTCGTTACCAAGTGATCAGTAAACTAAAAGCTTTTTGAATTCAGGAGTCATAAATTCTTTTACTTCTCCAATTTCATCAACATAAATGATATATCCATCCAGTTCTTCATGAGAGCGCAAATATTTTATGGATTCTGATAACTCCATCGCCATAAATGCTGTTGCATATGCATCTGCCTTTGCGCAATTTTTTGCAATTACGCTGACAGCAAGAACATCAGAATTTTTAGTGTAACCAGTTTTAGGATCAATTGTATGTACAAATTTTTTACCGGTGGTTGAATCTACCCTGAATTTTCTATAATTACCGGATGACGCCATGGCATTGTCTCTAAGCTGAAGTGTGAGTTTTAGCCTTCTGCCCTCTTCCACTTGAGGATCATCAATACCTACAATCCAGGACTTTTGTTTTAATTTATTCTCTCCTTTTGCAATGATCTCACCTCCAACTTCTATTAAATAATTTTCAATATCTTTTTGATCCAAAAGCTCAGCCAGGCGATCTATTGCATATCCCTTAGCAATTGCATTGAAATCGATGTAAATTCTGGGATCATTCTTAATTACAGTTCCCCCTTTGCTTAACCTGACTTTATCAAAGCCTACGAATTGCAGAATACTATCCACTTTAGTACTATCCAATGTCAGCTGTTTCCCGGGGCCAAACCCCCATGCGTTTACAAGAGCACCCACAGTGGGATCAAAATAACCGTTAGTATTAGAATAAACTTCCTTAGAAAGCTCAAAAACATCCCGAAACATCTTATCCACTACAATGATTGAATCTCCCTGATTTATCCTGGAAATATCCGAGTCGGCCAAATAGGTAGACATGGAATTATTTATAACCCTGAATACAGAATCTATTTCGCTTTCTAGATTGATTGTTTCCGGGTACAGGATGGTAATGCTATATGAGGTACCCAGAGCACCTCCAAAGTGTGTGCTTTTGACATAGGTGGCAGAATCGAGTCCACAGGAAGACATAAATGCCCCTAGCAGGAAAAGATAAAGTACCTTAATTTTAAATTTCGAGAAGGCCATCATAATGTACAATATAAGCTTCATTAAGATAAACAGGAAGATTTTGATCTTCGGCATTAGACAAACCAACTCCGGCATAATAGGTTTTAGCCTCAAATTTGGATGCCTGTTCTTTAATTTTTATCATAAGGCCCTTGTCAAATACTCGAGGGTCATTGGGATAAACAACATTACGAACAACAATGAAATACAGTTGTTTTTCCTTAAGGCAGACAAATTGAGGGTTCTTTCGTGGTTTACTATTGACACCCATGAATTCATACCCTTCAGATTCTAACTGTCTCCCCACAATATTCATTGCCAGGTTATGCAATTCTTGTTCTGTTAGCGCCTTCAACTTATTATTTGTTTATCAAAAAAACCGATATTGATCAATATCGGTTTTAAATTATATAAAGGTAAAATTATTAACCTCCAAAGTCATCAAAACGTATATGTTCATCCGGAATACCAAAATCTTCTCCCATCTTTTGAACGGCCTTGTTCATAAGTGGCGGTCCACAAAAATAGAGTTCAATATCCTCAGGGGACTCGTGATCATTTAAGTAATTGTCTATAACGCAATTATGAATAAACCCAACAAATCCATCCCCGGGGGCATCCA
>Ga0316204_10012795_pt1 | contig 10159 bp, 8 predicted proteins | sample 6monrhotite_MG_2_FD_205661 | JGI IMG/M metagenome (GOLD analysis project Ga0316204, IMG submission 205661) | Microbial mat bacterial communities from mineral coupon in-situ incubated in ocean water Damariscotta River, Maine, United States -... | ecosystem: Environmental > Aquatic > Marine >... | reverse complement strand
TTCCATCAGTCGTGCGTAGAGTAGAGAAAAGCTCATCGATCTCACTTAACTCCACCTCTTTGATATTCTCAAATCCCAATATTTCCGATTTAACTTCAAACTTCATTTCAAACCTTTTTTAGCAATTATTACACTAACTAAGCAAAATATATTCCATTAAGACATAAGCCACTTTTTACCCCCTCTTCGGTATAATCGCGAAAAATGAAGCAGTCTTGGAAGTAGACTTTTCTTCAGTAAAATATTAAGGGTTTTATTTTGCCCGTTTGCAAAGAGAGAACAATGGCTGAAGCGAATAATAGCTACAACCCGAATGAGATAGAAGACAAGTATTATAAGACCTGGGAAGATCGCGGTTACTTTGAAACAGATGGAAATGCATCTATTCAAAAAGAGAATAAGAACTTTTCGATTATGATGCCTCCCCCAAATGTAACCGGACGTTTACATATCGGCCATGCTTTGACCTTTACTTTGCAAGACATCATTGTCCGCTATAAACGCATGGATGGGTTCAAGACACTATGGCAGCCGGGAACTGACCATGCCGGTATCGCCACTCAAAATGTTGTAGAAAAACAGCTTTTGGCGGAGGGAACGACTAAAGAAGAGTTGGGCCGTGAAGCCTTTTTGGAACGTGTATGGAAATGGAAAGAGCAAAGTGGCGGAGAGATGGTTCATCAGATGCGCCGTCTTGGTGTCTCCCCTGCCTGGAAACGCGAGCGTTTCACCATGGATTCGGGACTGAAGTCATCGGTCAAAGAGTCCTTTGTCCACCTTTACAACGAAGGGCTGATCATCCGCGGAAACTACATGGTCAACTGGTGTACGCATGACGGTGCACTATCTGACATCGAAGTCGAGCACGAAGAGCATAATGGCAAGTTTTACCATATGCACTACCCTTTTGCAGACGGCAGCGGTCAGATCACGGTTGCGACCACCCGTCCCGAGACCTATTTCGGTGATACCGCTGTCATGGTCCACCCTGATGACGAACGCTACAAAAACCTCGTCGGCAAAAAGCTTAAACTTCCTCTTCTTGACAAAGAGATCCCTATCATCACGGATGAACATGTTGATATGGAGTTTGGGACAGGTATGGTCAAGGTCACGCCTGCTCACGATCAAAACGATTACGAGGTCGGAAAACGTCACAACCTTGAATTTATTACTGTCTTTGATGAAAAAGGTATCTTAAACCATTTTGCCGGCGAGTTTGAAGGTCTAGAACGTCTTGAAGCCCGAGATATCATCGTCAAACGTCTGGATGAAGAAGGCTTTATCGAAAAGATCGAAGACCACATCCATCAGGTCGGCCACTGTTACCGCTGTAAAAACATCGTCGAACCGTATATCTCTCGACAATGGTTTGTTCGCAACGAGATCGCAAAGAAGTCTATAGAAAAGACGAATGCTGGTGAAGCCCAGTTCTTTCCTTCACATTGGATCAACTCCTATAATGCCTGGATGGGTGAACTCCGTGACTGGTGTATCTCACGTCAGCTTTGGTGGGGACACAGGATCCCTGTCTTTTATTGTGATGAATGTGATCATGAGTGGGCCAGCCTAGATGATGAGCCGACAGCATGTCCTCACTGTTCTTCTACCTCATTTAAGCAAGATCCGGACGTCTTGGACACCTGGTTCTCATCTGCTTTATGGCCGTTTTCAACACTGGGTTGGGGAAATGGAGACAATGGCAAAGGTGAACTGTTCACAGAGGATGACATCAAAGACTTCTATCCGAACTCACTACTGATCACCGGATTTGATATCCTTTTCTTCTGGGTAGCACGAATGATGATGATGGGAGAGACCTTCAAAGGTGAGCTTCCTTTCAAACATATCTATATGCATGCCCTTGTACGTGATGAGCACGGTAACAAGATGAGCAAGTCACGCGGCAATGTCGTTGATCCTTTGGATGTCGTTGAAGAACATTCTGCGGATGCCTTGCGTTTTACACTTGCTATCCTTGCAGCTCAAGGCCGTGATATCAAGTTAAGTGCTAAGAAGCTTGAGGAGTCTCGCAACTTCACCAACAAACTGTATAATGCTTCACGCTTCTTGCAGATGAACGTAGAGACTTTTTCCAATCTGGATGAGATCAAGATCACGACACCGCTTGGCAAATATATGTTAAGCCGGTTCAACACTGCTATCATCGAGACACGCCGTAATCTTGACGAGTACCGTTTCAATGACGCGGCTACCGTGCTGTATCGTTACCTCTGGGGCGAGTTTTGTGACTGGGGTATCGAGCTTTCTAAATCGAGCAAAGAGAGTATCCCTGAACTCGGTGCTATCTTTAAAGAGTCTATGAAACTACTTCATCCGTTCATGCCTTTTATTACCGAGTACCTTTACCACAGCCTATCAGGAACCTCACTCGAGAGCGGGACTTCTGTCATGGTCATGCCTTACCCGCAGGCCGATGCTATAGATGAAGCGATAGAAAAAGAGTTTGATGCTATCATGGATACAATTGTCGCTATCCGCCGTGCAAAAGCGCTCGTTGACCTGGGCAATCAGAAGATCGAGACAGCCTATATCAAGCCGAACAAAGAGATGGATGCCGGACTGATTGCTCCTTTTATCGAGAAACTTGGCAAAGTCGAGAAGATCCTCTTTGTCGATGCAAAGGTCGAGAATGCTATCAGCGACGTAAGTGATTATGTCGAGGTATACATCCCAACTGAGTCTATTGACCTGACTCCGATCATCTCCCGGCTTGAAAAACAGCTTGAAAAGCTTGAGAAAGAGACAGGTAAATTAAACGGAATGCTAAGCAATGACCGTTTTGTGGCCAATGCACCGGAAGATGTCATTGCCAAAAACCGTGAAGATCTGGCCAGTGCTCAAGAGAAAATGACAAAGGTTAGCGAACAGCTTGCTTCATTAAAATCATAAACTACGATACACAACAAGGATAAAGATTGTTCAACCTCAAAAATTACGCTTCAGACAATATCAAAAACGATATTCTCTCTGGGCTGGTCGTTGCCGTCGCATTAGTACCGGAAGCTATCGCTTTTTCATTTATAGCCGGAGTCAGTCCTATCGTCGGACTTTATACAGCATTTATACTGGGATTGATCACAGCACTTATCGGCGGTAAGCCGGGAATGATCTCCGGCGCTACCGGTTCAGTTGCAATCGTATTTGTCGGTTTGGCTATTAAAGCCAATGAACAACTGACAGATGCCGGGATAAGCGGGAGTGAGCTCGCTGAAGGGGTACTCCAATATATTCTTTATGCTACGATCATCGCAGGTCTTATTCAGATCGCTGTAGGCCTTTTTAAACTAGGAAAGTTTATCCGTCTTGTCCCCCAACCGGCTATGTATGGTTTTGTCAACGGTCTGGCTATCGTTATTGCAACGGCACAATTTAAGTTTTTTGAAGGCTCAAATATCAATATGTATATCATTGTAGTCATCACGATGTTGATCATGTATTTTCTGCCTAAACTCACCAAAGCTGTTCCGGGTGGTCTTTTAGCCATTGTTCTGCTTAGCCTAGCCGTCTATTTCTTTAAGATCGACACACTCACTATCGGAACACTCAATACGATTCCGCAGTTCTCAAATATGCCGAATCTAAGCGAATTCAAAGGCCAGCTTCCAAGCTTTGGCATACCTAGCGTAATCTTCTCCTGGGATGCCTTTTTCTTAGTACTTCCCTACGCTATTCTTGTCTCTCTTGTTGGTCTCATCGAATCTCTTCTTACCCTGTCTGTCTTGGATGAGATGAGTGGGACACGCGGGAGCGGGAACAAGGAATGTATTGCTCAGGGTATCGGAAACACTACCTGTGGTTTCTTCGGCGGTATGGCAGGATGTGTTATGATCGGTCAATCTATCATCAACTATACGTCCGGCGGCCTTGGCCGTCTGTCCTCCTTTGTCGCAGCCACTTCGCTTATCCTTTTGGTCGCGATCTTTACCGATGTCATCAATATGATCCCGCTTGCCGTTCTTGTTGGGATCATGTTTATGGTCAGTATCGGGACCTTTGAGTGGGGAAGTATAAGCCGTATCAAATATATGCCGCGCTCTGACGCTGTTGTCCTTGTCCTGGTAACCGTCATCACGATCATCTTCGATCTTGCTATTGCTGTTATCTCAGGTGCTATCATCTCGGCACTGGTCTTTGCATGGAACCATGCCCGTATTTACGCAAGAGAGAGTATGGAGGAAGACGGGACTAAGGTGTATGAGCTTGACGGTCCACTCTTCTTTGGTTCGACAAAAAGCTTTATAGATATCTTTGATCCTGAGAACGACGCACCAAAAGTTGTTATTGATTTTAAAAATGCCCGCGTAATGGATATATCAGGGGTAGAAGCTATCGATACATTGATCAAAAAATATGAAGAAAGCGGAAGGAACATCCTGCTTCGCCATCTCAGTAAGGATTGTAAGGCGATACTCAAAAATGCAGGGCCTTACTGTTCTTACGAAGAAGACGATCCGACCTACAAAGTCGCTTTCAACTACTAACAGCTAGAAAGAGCCACCTCTTTCTATCCCATCCGGGCACATTAACCCCCAGCTTTTATAACCATATAAGATTTTTTACGTTACTTTCTATACAACTTATTAAAAAGTAGAGGTAATGTTGGAATTTCTTATTCTTTACGTAAATACTGACCTTGAAAGCAGTAGGCAGCTGACACAAGCATTGAACCTTCCTCCTGATATCCATTTCAGTTTCACAGATAGCGGGATTGAAGCCCTTTCTCTTGTGGCAGAGGATAAGGTGAAATTGTTGATTATCAGTGAACACCTTTCACATAAGATGCGCGGAAGTGAAGTCTGCGAGCTTCTTTTAAAAAAACCAGACACCTCTTCTATTCCCATCATATTTTTAAGTGATCTCGACGACAGATTGCCCAATTGTACTAATATCGTCAAACACCTTCACAGCAAGCCCGACGCCATCAAACTTCAAAAACAGATCATAGACACGTATAAACATTATCAAGACCAAAATCAACTCCAAATAGAAAAAAACCTCACACTCTCTATCGTCAACCGTATAAACTCGCCTATCTTTATCACTAACTCGCAGACGATCACTTTTGCAAACCAATGTTTCTTGGATTTTTTTGGTCTTTGTTCACTCAGTGACTTCACTCTGCATTATCAAGAGATCCAAGATCTCTTTGTACTCAGTTCAGATCAAAAAGACCTATCGCTCTTGGAATGGATAAAAGAACTTTTGAGCTCGCAGGAAGAACAAAAGGTAGTGATGAAAAACAAAGATCAAGAACTTATTCACCTGAAGATAAGAGGTGAGCTTCTAGAGCACTCGGATGAATATCTCATCATCACGCAAGACATCACAAGTGAAGAGAAACATGCCAAAGAGATCGAAGAGCTTTATAACGTCGATCATTTAACGAAGCTTCCAAACCGGCTTCAGCTTATCAAAGACTTGGAGAGATATGATGAGTTGGCTCTGGCAATATTAGATATTGATGCGTTTAAAGTCGTCAATGACTTTTACGGGCATGTCATAGGGGACTTTCTTATCCAGCAGGTCGCACAGAGGATCGCAAACTATATCTCCCATGAGAACCTTGTCTTATACCGGCTGCCTTCAGACAGTTTTGCTATTGTCAATAAACAAAATATTGAAAAAGAGTATTTTGAGATCATCATCATCTCATTGATACAGATCGTCTCAAAGTCACCTTTTGTCTATCCGGGAGTCAATGAAGAGATAGAGATCTTTGCCAATATAACCGGAGGGCTTGCTTTTGAAAAAGAGTCAGCCATGGCCCATGCTGACCTCGCCCTGAGAGAAGCCAAAGGCTCACATCAGGATTACATCATCTATCATGACGGTATGCGCCAGGAGATAGCGTATAAGAACAATATGGAGTGGGTACAAAAGATCAAGACAGCTATCGCACGCGACAAGATTGTCCCCTACTTCCAGCCCATCATCAATAACCAGAGCAAAAAGATAGAAAAGTACGAATGTCTGGTCCGCCTTATTGATGAGCAGGGAGAGGTCATATCTCCTTTTTTCTTTCTTGAAATCGCCAAGCAGTCACGACTGTACGAGTCACTCACCAAAATCATGATCAAGAAATCATTTCAGGCCTTCAGTACCAACCACTATGAGTTCTCTATCAATCTCTCCATCGAAGATATTACCGACTACAACCTTTTTGGCTATATCAAAAGCATGCTGAGTATCTATCCACTTGCTGAACGTGTCTGTTTTGAGATACTGGAGACAGAAGAGATCGAGAACTATCAGGTCATCGCTAACTTTGTCAGCGAAGTCAGGAAACTGGGGTGTAAGGTCAGTATAGATGATTTTGGATCAGGGTACTCGAACTTCTCGCATCTGCTTAATCTTCACTTCGACTATCTTAAGATCGATGCTTCTCTGATCAAAGACATACATAGGGACAAACACAAACAGATCATCGTAAAGACGATCGTCACCTTTGCCAGAGAACTGGGTATCAAGACTATCGGAGAGTTTGTAGAGTCAAAAGAGATCTATGACTTTATCACAGAGCTAGGAATCGATTATTCTCAGGGCTATTATTTCTCCGCTCCCGTAGAGATGATCACGTAAGCATTCGTTCCTACAAACTGAGGCATGCTCATACCAAGATTTGCATTGATATAGGTGGGATCGGCAATGACATAAGGCGTCTTATCTAAGACAATATATTCACCTTTGATCTTTTCCTGGACCCTTACCGCAGTTGCCATATGGTTGGGATACTTGACACCGACAATATCCATTTTCAAGAGCGTCTTAACCATATAGGAGAATAAGATAGCCCTGTCTTCACAATCCGAATAGGGATAAAAAAGGGTTTCGGAAGGAAACATCACCTTTTCTTTGTTAAACTGTTCCTTATCGACTTGATACTTAAACGCATTTTGTACAAAGTTCAATATGATATCCAAGGCTTCTCCCTGACTTTTACCGACGATTAGAGGCTCGAAAGAGCTCTTAATGCTCTCGCGCAGTAAAGCCGAGTCTTCAGAAGAGAAGTAGTTCGTATATCCGACTTGCGGATAGGTCTGAAAAAACTTCAGAAGGTTTGCATTGTACTGCAGTTTGACAGGAGTGTTCTTCTCGTCTATCCTGAAGACAAGACGTTTGGATACCTTCTCTTCTGCAAACAGCGGAAGGTTTGCCAGAGAAAAGTCAAGTGCAGATGAGGCACCCTGATACACATTGTCATAACTCATTATAGAACCCAGTTTACCCTTGGCATAATAGTCCACTGCGTAGTACCGCTTGCGCTTAAGCGTATAATAGACCGTATCATACATCCCGCCTTCGATCGGTAGAAGAAGTATGAGTCTGTGGGTCTGAAAAGCGATATGGGCATCATATCCCATCTTCAACAGTGCGAACCACGAGAAGAGCTTCGCCTCGTTCTCGCTCTTATATATCCCTCTTGATACCTTCTCTACCAAAAGATAGCGTGCCCAGTCATTGAGCTGTAATCGATCAGAGATCGCATTGAGTTCATCTATCGTTGTCTCATATTCACTTCCGGCAAGTCTGTCCCAGCCTTTGGCAATCGCATCTTTGGTGATATATAACTGCATAGAGAGTAAAATGGAGCGGTCATAATGCACCTCCAGGTCTACACCGAAAAATGTCAGGTAGAGTGTCTTCAACTTTTGCGATACCGGCGGGATGATGATCTTTGTATACACCTTCGGCTTTTCAAGCACTTCAGGCTGTTTGACGACAAGCACCTTTTTCTTCGGTTTTATCACGGTTGTCTTGCGTGCTTTTGGAAGGTCCTTGGGTTTGTCCTCTTTATATCCACTGACACCTTGAGCTTCTTGGTAGGCTTTCCACTCTTTGTTCAAAAATTCTGAGAACTCTTTGTCTCTGGCCTCTTTGAATGAAGAAAAGGCTTGCTGTTGCTCACGAAGGTACTCTTCGTATGTCTGTGCAGATACACAAGAGAAAAGAAGGACGGATAAAAGAAAAACACGCATTAAGACTCCTTGTACTGCATCTTACAGCAACAGGAATAAAAAGTACTTAAATCTGTATGTTCGCAGTCAAGACCTATGCCCTTAGAACGGCCATACAGCCTTGACAAGTTTGGTTCCCCACCCCTGCTCTGTCGCACGCTTGATGTCGCCCTCTGTCTTATACATGATCTTGGCATCGGCCATCTGCGCCGAGTTGATCTGATTGTTCTGATCGATATCAAAAGGACGTATGACTCCGCTGAGCTGAATGACCTGCTTCTCCCCGTCGACAAGTATCTCACGTCGGCCTGAGATGAAATAGTTCCCGTTAGAGAGTATCTTCACGACTCTCGCCGATACCGTTGTATCAAAGGAGTTGTTGTGCGAGGCATTTCCGGAACCATCAAAACTCGATGTCGAGTTACCGGTAAAGCCTATGTTGCCGACACGGTTAAGCTTATTCGCAATATCATCTACGGTATCGCTTCCACCTGTAGCCGTAAATGTCCCGCCGCCTAAAGTCGTTACGTCAGCTTCAGCCAATGATTTTGTGTTTGAGTTTGACGCTCTAGCGGCCTCAGAGATAACGACTGTCACAATATCATGCATGTGCATCGCCTTGTGATCAGAAAAGAGAGGATTGTCACCCTGTCCGAAGAGACTGCCGCGCGAGTCAAGGTTCTCATGCGTCTCACGCGAAGGAAGCTGTTCTACATACTCCGGTGGTTTGAAGTCTATTTCCGGATCGACGACATGCTGGGCACAGCCTGAAAAAGCCAAGAGTGTTACTGCTAATGTGAGATATATTTTATTCATGTATAATTCTAAGCAAATTGAGTTCCAATACACAAAGGATAACTATGTCAACCTTATTAGATCAGATCAAAACAGATATGAAAGAAGCGATGAAAGCCAAAGAGGTCGTAAGACGCGACGCCTTGCGCCTTCTTCTTTCTGCTTTTAAACAGGTAGAAGTCGACGAGCGTAAAGAACTAACTGATGAAGACGTATCCAAGATCATTCAGAAACAGGTTAAGCAGCGTCAGGACTCTGCCGCCCAGTTCAAAGAAGCCGGACGGGATGACCTTCTTGAAAAAGAAGAGTCTGAGATCGCTATCTTCATGGCCTATATGCCAAAGCAGCTTGACGACTCTGAGCTAGAAGCAGCTGTCAAAGAGATCATTGCACAGGTCGGTGCTGAGTCTATGAAAGATATGGGTAAGGTTATGGGGTCTGCTTCTAAGTCTCTTGCAGGTAAGGCTGATGGGAAGCGGATTAATGAGGTTGTTAAAAAGTTATTAGCGTAGCTACTCTTTTTATATTTCTGTAGATATTTTGTTTATCTAATTACTTTTTATTTGCCTTTCCCTTACTTTCTTCGACCGCGAAGAAGGTAAGCAAAGAAGCTCTCTCAACGGCTTCGAGTCCGACCGCTGTCGGATACCTTCACTACAGTCTCTTTTTCTCTAAAAATGCCAAACTCGCTTCGCTCAAACAGTGACATTTTCTTAACGAGTAAAAGAAACCTCCATTCAGCTCTGCAGATGTTTCGATGAGAATCAAGCGGGAACGCATCTAAGAATGTAAGAGCTTTGCTCTTATGCCTATCCAACACAATATAAACTAGAACTTCTTATGACGAATATAACTGAAGCCTTAGCTTCTGAATTGATAGATGCGTTACCGCTTGAATGTGGCAGAACCTCTGCAAAGCCGAATGCAGAGAAAACTTTAGCGTAAAGAAAATGCAACTGTTTGAACGCAGTGAGTTTTGCATTTTTAGTTAAAGGTTTCTAGGAATGAGGGAACTTGACAGCGGTCAAGCTTGAAGCCGTGGAGCGAGCTTTTTCGTTCTTTTTCTCGGCAGAAAAAGGACAGACACGTTAAGAGAATAGTGCTTACATAAAAATGTATATACTCAAATCTTAGCATTACAAAATGTATGACAATTGCTTTATTTAACAAATAGCACTACATTATGTATGGATATTGCTTCAAAATCCAATAGCACAACATCTATATTTCATAAAAAAGAAGGTATTTAATCAAAATACTACTATTTTCACTCTTTTCCTCAAATAGTAATACATTTTTTATGTTAGATATTATGAGGTATTCAGCAATAGGCATATATTATGTTGTCTATTAAAGAGTTATACGACAAAGGTGCTAAAGTGAAG
>Ga0316204_10012794_pt1 | contig 10159 bp, 8 predicted proteins | sample 6monrhotite_MG_2_FD_205661 | JGI IMG/M metagenome (GOLD analysis project Ga0316204, IMG submission 205661) | Microbial mat bacterial communities from mineral coupon in-situ incubated in ocean water Damariscotta River, Maine, United States -... | ecosystem: Environmental > Aquatic > Marine >... | reverse complement strand
CGCGCCATTTCTCCTTGGGTTTAATCCACTCTTCTCTTAGTTTCTGTAGAAGTTTTCCCTTATGAAATATTGGGATATTGTAAAAATCAGAAAAATCTCTAAAAACACTCATAAGATACAACCCTAAGGCACTCTAAAAGTTAATTTTAATTTCGTTTACAACCCAATCCTTAACGTAACGAGTAATTCATAATTTAGCATCAGCTTTATATGCTATCGGACTCTGAATCTCCCGAATCTGCGTAAATAGAAATGCCAATATAGCTATACTGAACAAAGAAAAACCTGATATACGAAATAATACTTCCGTAGAAATAAAAGTGAGTATATAGCCCGCAACGGAAGCACTTAAAGGTAAAACACCAACCACTGTGAATATAACAATACTCATAACTCTACCCAGCATTTCTTCACTTGCTTGACATTGCACCCAAGTCATCACCGCCACTTGAATATACCCTACAAACATTTGCAGGACAATCATCAAAATTATTGCAAAATAGATATCTGTTACCAAAGAGAACGCAGCCAAACATATTCCGACAATTGAATCCACCACGAGTAAAGTCGTACCTAACGTTAACTTACCGATTTTTGGATACTTAGCTGCAACAAGCATCCCAATCAGCGTGGCTGCACGTAGATTGGATTTTGTCGGCGTTTGCCAAACAAAGGAAAACGGCAATAGCGCGCTATAAGGTTTTTGTCGCAGAAGGCAAGAATCAGCCTTCACCGTGGGAGCAGCTGAAAAACCAAATTTTCCTGGGTACCGATAAATTTGTTGTCGAAATGCAACGAAAAATACCATCAGATACTAAACTGAGCGAAATCCCTGCAACCCAGAAACGCACGCCCCCAAAGCGCCTGGAATATTATAAAAAGAAGTACCCTGATAGAAACACAGCGATAACTCAGGCCTATCGAAGTGGTGGTTACAGTATGGAGGAAATTAGAGACTATTTTGGGTTGCATTACTCTCGAGTTAGTCGGGTGATTCGATATTTCAATGAGGCAGAAATCGAAAAATCAAAAAAACAAGACTTACCCTCCTCCCCAATTTCCGTGTGAGTAATGCGCTGACGGAAATTAGGCGGTTATTGGGCAGAGACAAAAGATTAGCCCGGAAGCTTGAGGGTATAATGAAAATGATAGAATTAACCCGCCCCCTTTATTTGCACGACCCCTTTTCGCCCCTCCTTTTTCGTTATCCCCTTTTCTGTTTCGACCCCTACCATCGGGCAAAGAAAAATGCTCGCTAACGAATAATGTTGGATTGTGATGAGGCTCGAATCGAAATCTGAACCGTTTGTTGGACAAGCCCGGCTTGGAAAAACTGTCGATTAATTTTACACATTTTAATTTCTAAATTCTATTTCATTGTATTCATTTACTTTTTTATTTTGGTATGTGTCTTGCGTTATTTGTTGTAAGATTTAAAAACGATTTTGAATGTTCGATTGGAAGCGAAATGATAAACAAAAAATAGAGGAAGTTAATTGTGAAGAAAATTATAGGGATTGTATTTTTATTGTGCATTTCAACTAATAGTTACTCCGTTTTGTTGAGTAAAAACATTAACACTGTCACTGAAACAATTCTGGTTTCTCAAAATATAAATGCGGATGCACGCGTAGTATTTGATACTACAACTCGTATGGAATGGTTAACATGGGAATCTTCCATTATTACAGGCGGCAACTATTATAAAAATTCTGCTCGTTATATTGAAAATGATGGATTCAGGTTTGCAACCCTTTCAGAAGTAAACCTGCTCTTTACTCAGGTTGGAATTACGATTGGTAAAAGGGATGTTAGGGATAAAGATTTTGATGATTTCCTACATTTCATGGATATATTTGATATTGGCGGTTTTAACAGTACATCATCTCAGCTTTTATGTGCACCTATGGAGGGAATAACTGAGGATTGTGATCCAACTAAAAATTATTTTGAATTTGCGGGATATTCACAGGCATTTACAGGAATTGATTCGCTTCTTTATGGTGCCACATACAATGAGCCATCAATCTATCGACCACAGGGAATTAGTTCGAATACGGGACCATTTACAACACTTACAGGTAGTTGGTTAGTAAGGCAAGTGCCTGAACCAACTACGGCACTTCTTTTTGCGATTGGGCTGTTGTGTGCGTGGATTACTCTATGTAGAAAGAAACTGAATGTAAGTGAATGTAAGAGAACTGAATTTGCCCGACATAGATAAATTAAAGGTTCGCGTCAACTGTATTAGTTAATGCTGGTCGTAGTGTCCGCCTATAGCAAAGATATAAATGTAGTCATCGTCAAATTTGTATACGAGGCGGTCTTTTTGAGATATTCGTTTAGACCATACCCCTGATAAATTGTGTTTCAACGGTTCGGGTTTGCCAAGCCCTGTCGCAGGATCAGAACGGAGCATTTCTTTTAGTAATTTACGAAGAGCTTTATGTAGCTTTTTATCTTTTTCGCGGAGCTGCTCATATACAGTCCATGTGCTTCCCTCAAAGATCAGTGATCTCATTCATATCCTTGTCATTGGGCTTATGTCCACCACCCTTGGAATGTGTCGCAATCGAATCAGCTATTTGCGACATTAGACTACTATTTTGTAGAATATAGAGTGTTTCTTGTTCCCGCTCCCAATCTTCTGCGCTCATTACGATAAAATCATCACCTGATCGCCGAGTTACTTTAATCGGTGCATGGTTATTAACTACCTGTTCTACATAGGTTTTAAGGTTATCTCTAAATTTATTTACACTAATTGAGTCCATAATATCCACCAAGTGTACGGTATATCCGTACAACTATAGACTTAAAATCCTAACAAGGCAAATTAACACGGACCGCTTTAACTTTCGCGGTGTTTGTGCGCCAAGCGAAGCTTGGTGTACCTTGCAGGGAGTGAGGTGTGGTTTCATAATGACTCCTTAATAAAATAGGAGCCATGATAATCGAGTGTGTTAAAAGAGACAGGTGGGGTTTAATTTGCGCTTACGATCAAGCCATGTCTTTTGCCTCATGGGGATTGAGGTGCTTGAGTAGGTGAATGGCCAGGTCGCTCCGATTTGAATATGCCGGCGCGCTTAATCCCGAGGCTTTGCGAGGAAACGTACAGAAAATATCTATCGTGATGAAACTGATAGAGCGCAGTGCTATACGCTGCTTGCCGAAGTCGGCGGCTAGTTTTAACTGGACGATCCTCGTTGTTACATGAAGTTTATTTTCAGATCCAGTCCTCGTTCAATTAACCAAATTGTCGCGATTATGAATACAATTGCCGCTCCGTAGGGCAGGATGCCGTGTTGGTAAACGCGGTAGGTTCGCAGTTGATAGGCGAGGGGTAAAAAAACACTGGCAATAATCAGTTGGGCAATTTCGACACCGAGGTTAAAGCTCAATAAGGTGATCACCCTGTCTGGGATTGACAAGTCCAGCCCTTGCAACGTATTGGCAAAACCGAAGCCATGTACCAGGCCAAAGGCAAAGGCAAATCGCCAGCGATGTTTTGTTATAAAGGGGTAGATATTGTTGCAGGCGGCAATCATTACAGACACGGCTATTAACGATTCAACAAGTCGGGGAGGTATAAATATCACTTCAAATACTGAAAGGCAGAGGGTAAGCGCGTGAGCAACCGTGAATGCGGTTACAATTTTTAGCGTTTCAATCATTGTTTGTGAAAAACTATCATTTGCATGCCATTGGTTTGCTTTGCGTTGCAGTACCACAGGCAGAAGTAACAAAATTAAAAATAGCAGGTGATCAAGACCGCCAAGTATATGGGTGATTCCCTGACGCAGGAAACTCATCACCAATGTGAATACGTCAGGCGCTGAGGTGGTAATGATGAATTCATTGCTGGTGGCGGTTAGTACTGACAACTGTGTTGATTGATGATGAATGGTTTTTAGCAGTCCGCGATGTCGACTATCCAGGTCATGGAATAAGCGGTATGCAATTTTGATGTTACCGTGATTAATACCGCAATTAATTGCGAATCGAATGACGGCATATGCGCCGTCATTGTGATTATTGACTAGATTTTCCGTAGGTCGGATATCGCAAAGTGTGTTGGCGCGGGATAACGCTAGCCTGGACAGTGCATATTGGTTGATTTTTTCGTGATTGTATTTTAATTCACCCCAGGTGATTTTTGAATCGCCATCCCTGTCCAAACCGATGGCTGTTTCCAGGTCACGCAGTGCGATATCCCATTGAGCGGTATAGGGCGTATCTGAGAAATTTAACACTAAATAGCTGCTGCTTGATTGGTGAGCGAAGCTTTGAGCCGGGATGGTGGTCATTATAAGCAGGAGAAGAAGTAGCCTCATTAGGGTGTCTTTTGTATTAAGGCGATTAAACGATTAAGTTTTTCATCCTTAATTTGGTGTTGCTGTGCCCATTGGATGGCTGATATGGCCGTTTCTGGTTTTTTGGCCGCTATCGCTGCTGTTAATAGTAGTTTTAGATCGGCTAGTTCTTTTTGTTGCTGCCAGTTGCGTTGCGCAAATATCAGTGCCTTGCCTGGGTTGCCCTGTATTGCTAAATGGAAGCGTGACTGATCCCGCAGGCTAACATAACTGTTCCAACGAATTTCCTCCGTTAGACGGGTGTTTAACAGGTCTCTGTGCAGCAGTAAGTCGGGGTGATTTAGAGCGCCTTCGGTGATCACTAACCGCAACAATAGGCCGTTGTGATTGGTTTTTTTATGCAGTATTTGATGGGCGGTATTGTATTGTTGTTGCTCTATTAAGAAATCCGTAAAATGCAGCATTACCTGCGTGTTTCCGGGCGATAATGCCAATGCATCGCGGTAATGCTGGCTGGCGCTGTCTATATTGTCCAGTTGATATGCTATGTCGGCCAGTATACTGAGGGCCCATACTTTTGTGTCAATTGAAGGATTGCGAGCATTGTTGTAGGCGGCGTGCAACTGTTTGTAGGCTTCTTGAGTATACCCTGATGTACTTAGTGCACGGCTTAGGCACGCTACTGCTACCAATGGTTCGGTTAGCTTGAGCAATATCGTGCAGTTTTTTGCTGCGTCGAGCGGATGCCCGGTAACCTGCGATATGCTGGCGCGTGTCAGCCAGGCTTGTGCATTGTTTGGTTCGATTTGTAACACGTGGTCGAGGTCGTTGAGTGCCTGTTCAAATTGGTGAAAATGTTGCTTAATGGTTGCCCGTAATAACAATACCATCGGAGGGACTGACGGCGCATCGTTCCAGGGGCTTAACACTTGCTCGGCATAGCCGTAAAAGCGGGGGTCGTTGTGTTGCCTGGCGTTATTTATGTAATGGCGCGCCAATTGCGTTGCTGCATTAATATTGGTTGGGTTTGCTGTTAACGCCTGTCGCCACTTATGTTCTGAGTCTGCTTCGGCGCTGTGCCATGATGCTGGTAATTCTTCTAGTACAGTATCATCCCGCTTGGGGATATAGGCGTCAGCATCTGCGGTACTGGATAGTAGTAAAAGAGACAGTAGTAACGTCGGCAATAGTAACATCATCAATAATTGAATCAGCGAGGTTGGGCCAGTCGCCTGCCCATGCAAGAGAATTTTTTTTGTTGTCATGTGAGTTGCAACGGTATCGCATGTAACGGGGTTGTGAACAAATGATGATGTAATTCTATGGACGTGTAATTACGGTTTAGCATGCATATGCATATTCGATGTATACGGGTTTTTGTGGCGAGGCTCATTTGTCGTGTTTGAAAAATTACATTAGCCTGGGTACTGCTGAGTGTTCAGGTTCACTGATGGGCTGCCGGGATAAATTTATGATTAGTTTTATCTTTTTGTATAAATGCCAAGGATAACAGTGTCACGATGATTAAAAACAGGTGCATAACGCCAGTATAATGGTGACTCACATTTATTCACTTAGGGTTTCCAGTTCTTTGGGTTGGTTAATGGTGATATACCCTTTGTTCATGTTGATTAGGCCGTTATCTTCCCAAATCCGCATTTGTTTGTTGACGCTTTCGCGGGATGCGCCAGACATTTTACCAATATCATTTTGCGATAATTTGATCGAAATTTGAACGCCCTTATCTGTGCTGGTGCCGAAGTTATCTGCCAGGTCGAGCAGTTTTTTTGCCAGACGGCAGGGTAGTTGACGAAATACGGTGTCTTCAAAAAACAGGTCGGTATTTCGCAGTCGGGTTGCAAATGCTGTTAGTAGTTTTAACGCTACGGATGAGTTGTCTTTTATAAAATTAAGCACCGGTGTTTGTTCCAGGACAAGTAATTCGGTCGGTTCCATGGCCGTAACGGTCGCGGTTCGCTCCTTGTTGTCAAACAGGGATATTTCACCAAAAATTTCCCCTTTGCCTAAAATACCAAACGAAAGTTCCTTGCCTTCATCTGAGAATGTGTTTAATGATACTTTTCCACTAGCGATAATATACATTTGTTTGCTGTTGTCAGATTTGTGGAAAATGACTTCTTTTGTTTTTACGGTTTGGGTGTTTACGTGTTCAACCAGTTGATTCAGTTCTTCCGATGATAGTTCATTAAACAAAAAACTGTCTGCCAATAAAAGGCGTTTATGTGTTTTTTTCAGGCTGCTGGTCATGTTGATTCTCCGAGCTTGCGTATCTAAGTTCCAGTTAATAGCGTTAACCGTTAGTCGTTAAGCGCCTATTATTCGTTAGCAGAGTGCGATTGTACTACGATTTTTGGTGTTTGAATGCAACTAAATGTGTAGTGCGTGGCGGGTCATGCCGAATGCCGTGAAAGCAACCCTGAAATACTCATTAATATGTGGATCATGGCGATATTGCTGCCCACACAGCGGGGTTAGCCTTCTAACCCGGTATTACGACGCGATGTTTATGCAGGCCGTGATGCGCCTGATGTAACTAAAACGGTTCTTCTTTTATTTGCGCAAGATCATTTATGATAATTTCTGGCTTGCCGTGGTAGATTTGCAGCAGGCCCTTAACGAAGACAAAATTCTGCTTCAGCAGGCTATTAGGTAGATCCGTATCCAGTGATAAATGGCGTGTGGTCAGGTAATTGATAATCCGGTCATGTTGAGGATTATCGTTATAGACATAAAGACTTAATTGCTTACGTAGTTTTATGCTTAATTCAATTAAGGTGCCTGGCCCGGCAATGCGAACCCGCTTGACTTCCCCGAAAACCTGGCGTTCCTCCCGGTTGGTTGCAGCTAGAACGGCGTTGTCGTAGTCAAGGCCATCCGGCAGATAAAGAAGCTGGTTATTGCGCCGTTTTTCTTCTCTACCCAGTTCAATTTGACGAGCGCGTACGTCCCACCACATTTTTAGCAGGTGGTAGGGGCGCACGGTGTCACCGGCATGTGAGGTGTCATTCCATATGCCAAGGTTATCGCTCATGGCTTGTTGTTCGGCTTCGAGGAAGGCTTCATGATAACCACGGGAATAACCATATTTTTGGAAATATGGGCTATAACCTTGCCTGACACAGGCCAGGTTGTAGTTCTCACCAGCGGCGTATACATAGGTTAGATGACGGTCGTAAAAACCAGTGATGACGTAATCCGTTTCGTATTCCAATTCTATTTTGTTATTGCGGGCTGCCAGCCAGTTTTTGGTCCATTGCGTGGTTTCTATGGCAAACCGGGTGACGGGTTTTAGGGGGCTGCTGGACGATGTTTCTTCGGTATCGATGCAGGGGAGGCGTAAGTTTACGTCCTGGCCGTTGAGGTTGGTTTTGATGGTGTCACCGTCAATGACGTTGATGACATCATAGGTGCCGTCTAGCGTTAGTCCCATGGTTTCCCCCCCCCATTTGTTGGCAACGAAAGCGTTTGAGGATATCGACAAGTAGCATTGGTATATTAGTGGAGTATCGGGTATGGCATCCGCAGATTCAACATTTTTGTTCATGGCTGTTTGTAAATTGTACAAATAGTCGGCATCGCGCTTTTTATCGTGGCAATATCCTAGATTCCGCCGTAGCACCTTCGCCCAATGGCTGAGTGGATAAATGGCAACAAGCTGAATATTCATCAAACGGTTAATGGACTTTTGTAGCGGTCAACGGCGGAATCTAGGATTATTATTGATCACACTTGCGAGAATAGTGTGTTTGCCGGGCAGGTCATCGCTATGGCGCGCCGGGTTTTGAGCGTGGTGTGGTGTTTTTTGATTAAGCGCCATATTTTTTGCTGGCCCGCTTGAGGCATGTTTCGTATTCGATTTTGCGGCACCTCAGATCGAATTCTGTTTGGTTGTATTCAAACGGGGGTGTTGGGTTACAAGCGCAACGTAACGGTCAACACTGTGCGGGATTGTGCAGTGTTTTGTTTTACCCCTGGCGCAACCGATGCCGGCGTGTTTTTCAGCGCCTGGTCCTTCCTGGATTTCCACCATGGCGTTGAAGCACCAAGCCCAGATAGGGTTTGTTATGTCGAATTGCAGCAAAATGAATACGTTGCATCGTGAGTGACACTGCCGATAGCGCTCAGGCTATGGATTCGTTTTCGGCACTGGGTTACTATGATTACACATTGTTCAATTGGTTTTTATATTAATATCGACTAAAGCGTCTGTCTTTAATGGATGCACAGTTTACTATCGGTTGTTCGATACTTATTACGTGGTTTCTTAATCGCTAGTTCTTCAATATGGTTAAACTGATTTATCGGGGTGGATGCTGATGACGGCCCCTATATTGGCTCTCTTTGCTTAGGTTTCTGTAGGATGGATGATAACGACGACAAAACGGTATTGATGCCCGGCGCTAAAGCGTCGACGCCGTTGCGTGCCGTCATCAGATTCAGCTATTTTCTGGAAGACGGGCAGCAGCGTACCCTGGAGTTTAGTCAGGCATTCACAGTTGGGCGCGGGGAATCGTGCGATGTGAGTCTGAATGATAATACCATTAGCCGCGAGCATGTGCGTATTTATCCGGAAGGCGCGCAGTGGTGGTTTGAAGACCTTAAGAGCACTAACGGCACCTATATTGACAATCAGTTAATATTGTCGAGTGTTGTTGACTCACGTAGTGTGTTGCAGTTGGGGGTTGGTGGTCCGCATATTTTGCTGGAGCCGCCGGTGCCACTGGCGCCGGTCAAGCCTGTTTCTGAGAAACGTTCTGACTCAGAAGCTGATATTGCGCGTCGTTACTTCCAATCAGATGGCGAGGCAGAAGCCGGAGAACATACCATGCTGGTGCGTCGCGCCATTAAGCAGGCTAAAAAAAAGCATGCGCAACGTTATCTTGCGGTCATCAGTTTTGTGGTTGTTTTGTTGGTTGGCTCCTTAAGTGTGGTGGTCTACCAGCGCAACCAGTTAGCTGAATTAAAAGAACTAACGCTCAGTGTTTTTTATGATATGAAAGCGCTGGAGATTCAGATGGCAAAGCTGGAATCGAGCATCGAGCAAAACACAGCGTCAGCGCCAGGGGAAAGTCATCCTGAATCGCGTCAAATGCGTGTTAAGCTGGCGGAAATGGAATTACGCTACGATCGCTTTCTTGGCAAGCTAGGTGTGCTTGAACAGAATATGAGCGAAGATGAACGTCTGATTTTAAAAATGGCGCGTATATTTGGTGAATGCGAAGTGGATATGCCGGCTGATTTTGTCGCTGAAGTAAGGCGCTATATCAGAAAATGGCAAAGCACCGCTCGACTAAAAAAATCAGTAAGCCGTGCGTTGGACAAAGGTTACCCGCAGATAGTAAGGACGACTATGCTGGAATATCATTTGCCGCCACAATTTTTTTACCTGGCGTTGCAGGAAAGCAGCTTCAAGGCAAAAACAGTTGGTCCACCCACTCGATTTGGTATTGCAAAAGGTATCTGGCAGTTTATTCCGGCAACTGCGCGGCGTTATGGTTTGCAAACCGGGCCATTGCTGGAACTACCGCGTTATGACCCCAGGGATGAACGATTTGACTTTGAGAGTGCCACTCACGCCGCTGCGCGGTATTTACGGGATATTTATACCACTGAGGCGCAGGCATCGGGCTTGTTGGTGGTGGCGTCGTATAATTTTGGTGAAAACCGTGTTAAAGAACTAATTTTGCAACTACCTGAAAATCCGCGTGAGCGTAATTTCTGGGCCTTACTGAAAAAATACAAAATTCCCAAGCAAACCTATGACTATGTCTTTTATATTTTTTCAGCTGCGGTGATTGGCGAGAACCCTGGTCTGTTTGGTTTCG
>Ga0316204_10012791_pt1 | contig 10161 bp, 7 predicted proteins | sample 6monrhotite_MG_2_FD_205661 | JGI IMG/M metagenome (GOLD analysis project Ga0316204, IMG submission 205661) | Microbial mat bacterial communities from mineral coupon in-situ incubated in ocean water Damariscotta River, Maine, United States -... | ecosystem: Environmental > Aquatic > Marine >... | reverse complement strand
GCGTAGACCTTTGGACCGACATGCCTGAATAGGCACGCAGCACTTCCGGAATATCAGTGGCACCTGAGCGGCGGATGTCCTCGGCGGTGATGATCTCCATATTTACCGGCGCATCCGACGCGCGCTGTGGTTTGCCTGTGGCGCTGGTGGTTACTGGCTCATCGAACAGCATTTCCAGAGAACCATAATCAATTGTCTGCGCGGTGGCGGCCGATGTCAGCGCCAACGTACTTGTTGACAACACCATGCTGATAAATTTCGTTTTCATAAGGATACTCTTTCGTCTATGGGGACCAATGCTTGCAAAGCAATTATTTTTCTTTCACCATCATCAGGAAGGCAGACTTGAAGCCGATACCTGCGGCATCGCGGGCGCTGCGACTGATGATAATCGCTACTTTCGGCTTGGAGGCTACGCCCACCACACAGTTTCCGGTATTGACGCAGCTCATGTCGGTGGAAATAATCAGAATTGCCTGCGCGGAAGCCGCTGTAAAAATTGCTGCATGGTGTTTGCCCATCCCGCTGGTGATAAAAGCAACCTTGCTGCCATTAAGGTTTTCCAGCGAAACGACAGATACAAGTTTTGGAAAAAGTTTGGCTTTGCCAGCTTTCACACCTTTGGCCATTGCGGCCATAATGGCATCTGCCTCTGTTTTGGATGCATTGTTTGCCGGATCATAAATAATGGCCGTTACTACATCACCAGTCGGCGCATTAGTCATGAAAGCAACGGCACGTGCTGCAATCTGGATATCTTTTGCAGAAGTATCCGCAGCGGCTGCCAAGGGTCCCCAAAACGTGAGGACGAAAAGAATAGCTAGTTTTTCAAAAAAATTATTCTGCCAAGTCATGGAAATACCTTTTTTTTATTTTGTACTTTCCTCCCTCGACCCAGTCTGATGTTTGACCTCTATGAATTAAATTTTAGTAAATTTATCGATTTATAGTTCAGCGTCGCGGATTTTTATTTCAATTTAGCACAAGAGCGTGTGATAAAACTTCAAGTAGTGACAGATCGGCATGACTGTGAAAAAGTGAGTACTGACAAAACCGATCTTACGAAGAGTTTTCGACGGATCGCGCTATAAGAAGATAATTACAAATTCTAGAGAGTTTGAGATCCGAGAAATTAAGTACCAAGAAGTCGCTCGGACGACAGTTGTAGATTGGCCTGCTCTGCAGCGGTATGTCTTTATATAATATTTGGTGGCGTGAGCACGCCCGAATAAGGCGTGCCCATTAATTTTAGTCACCGGCAACGACAGCCGGTTCCAAGGCTTTTTTCGTGGCCTTCTTACCCCAAAGACTGTAGAGCACCGGAAGTACAATCAGCGTCAGTAGCGTTGAGGAAATAATGCCGCCAATTACCACTGTAGCTAGTGGCCGCTGTACCTCACTGCCGATGCCAACATTGAGTGCCATCGGTACAAAGCCAAGGCCCGCAACCAGAGCCGTCATCAAGACAGGACGGAGTCTGGATAGGGCACCGTCTTTAATTGCCTCTTGAAGGGGCTTTCCTTTTTCGAGTAGTGACTTGATAAAAGAAACCATCACAACACCATTGAGAACAGCCACACCAGAAAGAGCAATGAAGCCAACCGCTGCCGAGATGGAAAAAGGAATGTCCCTGAGCCAGAGGGCAACAACTCCACCCGTTAAAGCCAGAGGTATACCACTTGAGACAATCCACACATCACGGGCCGAACCAAACAGCGTATAGAGAAGCCCGAAAATTAGAAGCAAGGCGGCAGGCACCACCAACTGAAGACGTTCGCTTGCGGAGATCAGCTGCTCAAACGTGCCGCCGTAAGAGACCCAGTATCCGGCCGGTACAACCACTTTGTCTCCAACTGCTTTTTGAATGTCTTTCACAAAGCTACCAAGGTCACGCCCGCGTACATTGGCGGTAACAACAACACGGCGTTTGCCGTTTTCCCGGCTAATCTGGTTTGGACCGATTGTCACCTCAAGTGTTGCTAATTCGGAAAGAGGAACCGAAGAAAGCGCATCTTCGTCTCCGTTCCGTAGATTGTCGGGCAGAGGGATCGGCAACCGGCCTATGGCCTTTACATTATCCCTTAAATCGTCAGGCAGTCGCACTACGATATCGAAGCGGCGATCACCCTCAAAAATTTGCCCGGCGACATGTCCACCAACTGATGTTGACACCACTTCCTGAACATCCGCCATGCTGAGGCCGTAACGTGCAAGTGCTTCACGGTTGGGTTGCACGGATAAAACTGGTAGCCCCGTGGCTTGCTCTACCTGGATGTCCGCTGCGCCCGGAATATCACCCAAAACGGTTTCGATCTGCTTTGCAACAGCAAGGAGAGTGTCTAAATCGTCCCCGAACACTTTGACGGCAAGGTCGGCGCGAACACCAGAAATCAATTCGTTAAAGCGCATCTCGATGGGTTGTGTGAATTCAAACTTGTTGCCTGGGTAAGTTAACATGACAGCTTTGATTTCTTCCACCAGCTGTCTTTTGGTTTTAAACGGGTCAGGCCATTCACTGCGCTCTTTGATAAAGATGAATGTATCGGCAACGTTCGGTGGCATGGGGTCGGTTGCCACATCGGCGGTGCCAATTTTGCTGACAACCTTGTCTACTTCAGCGAAGCCACGAAGCCGTTCCTCAAGGATAAGCTGCATATCAATGGCTTGGCTTAAGCTCGTACCTGGAATACGCAGCGCATGCATGGCAATGTCGCCTTCATCCAAATTGGGGATGAACTCAGTTCCCATGCGCGATGCCAGATAACCGCTACCGGCCAGCAGGCTGAGCGCAAAAGCAATAACCAGTAAACGGCCTTTGAGAAGTATCGATAGCAGAGGTTCGTAAAGTGTCTTTGCGCCACGTACAATGGCACTTTCTTTCTCACTAACCTTGCCTGTTACGAATGTAGCAACCGCTGCGGGCACAAAGCTGATTGAAAGAACCAGAGCGCTTAAAATCGCCAATACAACGGTAAAGGCCATGGGGTGGAACATTTTACCTTCGACACCGCTCAGGGCAAAGATCGGAACATAGACCACTGCGATGATCAATACCCCAAATAGGCTGGGCTTGATAACTTCACTTGTGGCGGTCGCCGCAAGTTGAAAGCGCTCTTGTTTATCAAGTAGTCTGCCGAGCCGATGTTGCTCTCCGGCAAAACGTCTGAGGCAGTTTTCGACGATAATGACGGCGCCGTCGACAATCAATCCAAAATCGAGCGCGCCAAGGCTCATCAAATTGCCCGAGATGCGGTTTTCAACCATGCCTGTGATCGTCATCAGCATGGAAAGCGGGATTACCAAAGCGGTAATGATTGCTGCACGGATATTGCCAAGCATAAGCAGAAGAACAACAATAACAAGCAAAGCACCTTCCACTAGATTCTTGGCTACAGTATCGATTGTCTTGTCAACCAGCACTGTTCTGCTGTAGGCGGTGCGTACAATTACCCCTTCGGGAAGTGTTTTATTAATCTCCTGTATTTTGGCATCGACTGCTTTGGAAACGATACGGCTGTTCTCACCGATCAACATGAAGACCGTACCCAAAACAACCTCATGCCCGCTCTGAGTTGCTGCTCCCGTGCGCAACTCTTCTCCCATCAGGATGTTAGCAACATCTGTTAGCCTGATAGAAACGCCGTGTCGCTGAGCAACAATGATACGCTTCAGGTCATCCATTGATTCTGCTTGCCCAGGTACACGCACCAAATATTGTTCGCCGGAACGCTCAATATAACCCGCACCCACATTGGCATTGTTGCGTTCTAGCGCTGATATCACGTCGCTTAGGGTTAGCTTGTAGGCAGCGAGTTTGTCCGGCCAAGGCGTTATGTGGAATTGTTTCTTGTAACCACCAACCGTATTGACCTCTGTCACGCCGGGAACCGTTACAAGTTGGGGTTTGACGACCCAGTCATGAACAGTGCGAAGGTCCGTGGGGGACCATGGCTTGCCTTCTTCGTTCAAGGCACCTGGTTCTGCGTCCACCGTATACATATAGATCTCGCCGAGCCCCGTCGCAATGGGGCCGGGTTCTGGCTCGATGCCCGGTGGTAGCTGGCTTTTAACGGTTTGCAGACGCTCAGCAACTAGCTGACGGGCAAAATAAATGTCGGTACCTTCTTCAAAGACAACCGTTACTTGCGACAATCCGTATCGCGAGATTGATCGCGTGTAAGCAAGTTTTGGCAGCCCCGAAAGCGCTGTCTCTACCGGGAAAGTGATGCGTTGTTCTGCTTCAATGGGTGAATAGCCCGGTGCTTCGGTGTTGATTTGCACTTGAACATTGGTGATGTCCGGTACGGCATCGATAAGCAGGCGCTGAAAATTGAATGCGCCCAGTGCGGCTATTGCCAATGCCATAACGAGCACAGTCCAGCGTTTTTGTATCGCAAACGATATTATTTTATCTAACATTATATTTCCTTCTGGAGCTCAATTAGTGGTCATGTGACGCGCCGGATTTTTCGATATCGGCTTTGATGATAAAACTGTTTCCAGTCACATAAGGTTGACCCGGCTTGATGCCCGAAATCACTTCAGTCCATTCAGGGGTGCTGCGTCCAAGTTCCAGCATGCGAACCTCATAGTCCTCGCCGACCTGTGCAAAAACGACAGTAAAATCCCTGAACCGCTGCAGCGCACTGGTTCGAACAGCCAGAGGAACTTGGGTTCTGTCTGTGATAACGGTGCCTTTAACCGTCATGCCCGGCAGCCATGTCAAATTTTGATTTGGCAAGGGCGCATGGATGACCATGGTTTGAGTTGCGCTCTCGGTTGAGGGCAAATAGGCTTCGAGCTCAGTCTCTGTTTGGGCCGTGCCACTGATAGACCGGACCTTTACAGTTTTCCCTGGGCGTACTTTTTCTAAATCCACTGGATACACGTGAAAATCCACTCGCAATCGTGTCAGGTCACCGATCACAAACAAAGGCGTGTCGAACACCACATCGCCGACATGGGCTTCGCTGTTAACAACAACACCATCCATCGGTGATTTTATGGCATAGGCTTCCAGGCTTTCATTACTTTCAACGCGAGCCAATATCTCGCCTTTTTTAACGGACTGGCCCTCATATTTATTCACTTCGAGGATTTTTCCCGGGAAGCGCGCCCTGAGCGTTGCTTGTGCATCAGGCGCAAATTCAATACGACCCAATACATCCAGCGTCTCTTCTATTTGTGCATCGCCTACAGTTTCAACTGCGATCCCTACTTCAGTAGCCATTTTTGTACTAATCCTGGTACGGCCCTCGTATGAATCAAATTTCCAGTTATGGCGGCGGCCATTGTAGGTGGCTGTAACCTCAACATCAAACGAGTGGGGCTCAATGACAACACCGTCTCCAGCCAAATATGTCGCCTCGGGTAAAAAAGAGAACTGGTTTATTTCGCCGTCTAGCCGAGAGAGCTTAACTGTTACATTCACCGATCGAGGTTCAATAGGTCTGTTGTTTTCGTAAGCAAACAGCCGGAATTGCGGGGGGCGACCTTGCTCGAAAATTGTCACTTCAAGCGCAAAGTCTCCGTCTTCAAGGAGACGACCTCCATTAGGGCCTTTTGGCGGCTCCGCTTCATCTATCTCTGTTTCATGGGGCGAACTGTCTTTGCTCGTCGTGTTTTCACCACAAGCGGTAAGCAAAAAGATGGCAGTTGAAAGTGCCAACAGGTTTTTAAATACATTGGTAATGCTCATTTTATTTTCCTTCGCCATCTTGAGGCGCTATGTCAGTGGCGGAATTCTTATCTGAAATGGTCTCATCAAGCCCATGTCGAGCTGTGAGGCGATCAAGTTCAACTTGTGCAAGGTGATATTGTTCCAATTCTAAGAGCAGTTGTTCCTGAACTTCAGCGGCTAAGGTCTGCGTTGTATAAATATCCAAATAGCTTGCGACGCCCCGCTTCAGGCGCTCAAAAACTAAGTCTTTTGTTTGCTCCAGCTCCGGAATCAATATTTCAATAATTTGTTTGGCTTGCACATATGCGGCAGCTCTCTTGTTCTGCTGCATCAAAATGCTGCGTTCCAATTGCCGTTCGGACTCCGAAAGCTCGTATCGACTTTTCCTATAATTGGCCTTGGCTTTTCCAATATTGCCGCGGTTGGTGTCATAGAGGGCGAAAGGGATTGATACGCCTGCCACAACAGCTACATCGGATGTACCTTGAAGGTACCGCAATCCAACATTCACAGTTGGGTCCTGGACGGCATTTGCTTTCGCTAGCGCCACAGCGCTTTTCGATAGCTCTTGTCTCAACTTCCACAAGGCCAGATCAGGCACATTGTCCGCAGAGCTCATCTCCGGTGCTGTCAGGTGTTCAGGCAGAGCAAGGAAAGGACTAGTGGTGACGGAAAACGCTGTGTTTGGTTCTTGCCAGAGCCCCGCGAGTGATTGTTTTACATTGGCCAGAGATTGTTCTGCCTGCGTCACACTGTTTTGGGCCCGCAACAAATACATTCGAGCATTCTGGACGGCAAATTGCGAATCTTTGCCGCGCTCCATGCGTGCCCTGATGGCATCGTGGATGCTTTCAAAAACCTTCGCCTGTCCGATTGCATTTTCTAATTTTGCCTGGGCGACAAGCACAGCAATGTAAGCACTTTCGGTTTCTCTGATAATATCCAGTCGGGTTATTTGCAGCTGGGCGATCGCAATTTGTTTTTCATTGCTTGCAAGCTGCACTCTGGACTGACGTTTGCCACCTCTCTCAAGGCGTTGATTATAGGTAAATGTGATTTCACTCCGCCCAAGGCCTGTATAGGGCCCTGTACCAGTGAAGTTCTCCATATCTGCAGATAAGAGCGGATTTGGTTTCACTCCCGCTTGTCGAATGGCAGAGGTGCGAGCTTTTATATTTTCACGCAAGGCACCCAAAGCGGGAGTAGCTGCAACAACGCGGTCGATAGCCATTTTTCGTGTCAGTACGGGGGTAACACCGCCCGCATGGCTTCCTGGCGCAGTTAAGTGCGCAAGGCCGACGGCTACAAGGGCCGTCAATAAGATAGATTTCATGATGTATAACTCTCATCAAAACAACAGTAAGCGCGGAGGCTAGGCTCCGCGTGTCAAAAAGTATGTTTTAAGGAGGTTAAGTGAGGGGAGGGGGGACTGGTGGTCGGGAGTGTGTGTTTTTTATTGAAAGCGCAGGATAAACGTTGAATGTGGAAGAATTGTTTTCTAGCGGCAGCGTATCCAGCGACGGAGCAGAAATGTATAGGCTGAGTAGTGTATGGAAACTTACATGCATTGACATGTCACCGAGAGACTCGTGCTCGTTGATTTCCTCAACATCATGATCATGGACCATTTCCGATGCATACACTTGTACATGAGGGGCCGTGACATGATCATGTTCTGGATCAAAAACGGCCAAGTCCACCATGCGCAACCCAATAAGTGCACAAAGTACTATGGAAGCTACTATTATTTTTGACCAACGAAGTGCCAAGCAACAAACCCCATAAGTGCCTTTTCAGAGAGCGCGACAGTAGGATGATATGCCGGACTAGGCAATAGCTATATAAATGTAGCTATTTTTTTTTGTATCAACGACGAAAGCCTTTAAAAATTCTATCATGGGAGAAATTTTATGTCCGCATTTCAAGAGGAAGCTTGAGCCTGGAGTGGGGTTTAGGGTGTATTCTGCTATGCTTGGGGACCAAAACACTCCATTGGGCACGTAGGATGTTTGCTTATATTGAAATGGCAGCTAGCCACTGCTAATGCACTAAAAAATGAAAAGACACAAAAGTATGAATACATCCAAAAATCGGCTCAAATGGCAGGGGAAGCTATTGTTTTCCCAAGGATGGGCTCATTATCACGGGCCCGCTGGTGACACAGATTTTCATGCGCATTATCCAGTCCAGTTAATATTTTCTGAGATCGGTGACGCCACCGTAACTATGCAAGGCGGTAAGTTAACCGGGAAGATTTTGAAAGTACCCTCTAACCTACTGCATATGCTGGCGCCAAGCAAATCTACACTAGATCTGCTCTATATAGAACCGACACTGATCGGCAACGAACTGGATGGACAGAAAACCTTAGAGGAATGGTTGGAACGGCTTCAAAAGCCTAAACCGGTAATTCACGAGCAACGAATGATACGGGCAATAAAGGCTATCGATGTCGCACTCGAAGGGAAAGTCACGCAAGATATAATTGCGCAGGCGGCAGGCATGTCAAAAAGTAACTTCACTCGTTTGTTTAGGGAGACGATTGGCATGCCGCTCCGGCGCTATGTTTTGTGGCGCAGACTTAATATTGCCGTTGGCGCTATCGCTGCTGGTGCGGATGCGACCGGCGCCGCCCATAGAGCGGGCTTTTCAGATTCAGCTCATTTCTCGCGAACCATGAAGGAGACATTTGGTGTCTCCGCTACAGATAGTTTGCTCAATATCGAGATGACTATTGCCACAGGAATGAGCGAGTAGGTTTGTGCTATGTAATATCAGTGCGCATGCTTCTTCATTTTCTCTCTTCTTTGGCATTTATAGACTACGATAATAAATAAAAGTGTTTAAGTACAAGCTATTCGAAAGAGTGCTCTATTCGGTCAACTTTACTGGCATTGATCACTTCTGGAGTCTTAAAAGGCGTAGGTCAAGCCCCCAGCGCAACGGTTGGTGGTCAAGAAATGAAAATAATGGTCTATTTTGAAAACGGTGTCCGCGGTTTATTTAAAGTTCAGGGTTATCAGAGGGATTGGAACAGGGCTTCCGCCAATAGCAGCGATAAGTTCTAGCGATGATTTACTCTGGATCAAAACCTGGCTTTAAGGGCGCAGGATATGAACGGCACCTTTTTGCAGCATAAGTGGACATTTAGACTAACTGAAGCTGTTAGATTGGAATTGCAAGTTAAGATGGTTGCGAACCCCCGCAACCAAAACGGCAAAAGGTCCCCTTCTGGGGGCCTTTTTGCGTTTAGGCTCCGGAGGATCGGTGAATGAACCTACCGGTTCGGACGAAGGGACTGCAAAGCAGGCCCGCCGGCAACACGAGGGGGCGTAGCACCGCAGTGGTAAACCCTACCCTCGCAACCAAATTAATCCGGCTAACTCAATGAGTTGGCGGGCTTTTTTCTTGTCTGGACCGTTGAGATTAAAGCTCCGTGGAAGGGTAATACCCCCATTTATAGGGGACTTGATAAGTAGAACTGTTTTAAGCAGCCATGGGCATGCCCATGGCTAATTTCTGTTTTGGCGTTATGCCGCCGAGCGCCATATTGGGGCGCTCGTTGTTATATGTCCAGAGCCAAGCTGTGGCAGCCTGCTGAACTTCACTAATCGTTGTGAAGATATACTGGTTCAGCCAGTCATACCTGACAGTGCGGTTGAAGCGTTCCACATAGGCATTCTGCTGCGGATTACCCGGCTGGATAAACTGCAATGTAATGCTGTGCTTTTCAGCCCACGCTGCCAGTAAGTGACTGACATATTCCGGCCCGTTGTCTGACCGTATGACTTTGGGCTTGCCTCGCCACTCAATGATCCTGTCGAGCGCCCGGATCACTCGGGCGGCAGGCAACGAAAAATCAATCTCAATAACCAAGCCTTCGCGATTATAATCATCAATGACATTGAAAGCCCGGAAACTTCGGCCATCAGACAGTTGGTCATGCATGAAATCCATACTCCAAGTTTGATTGATGGCCATCGGCACAGCCAGAGGCTCTGGTTTCTCCCTGCAGAGCCGCTTCTTCGGCTTAATGCGTAAGTTTAGCTCCAATTCCCGGTAGATACGGTACACACGCTTATGGTTCCACCTGAACCCCTTCATATACCGTAAATACAGAAAGCACAGCATGAAGCCCCAATTGCGCTGACGGTTGGTTAAACCCACAAGCTAGTTGGCGATTAAAGCGTTCTCATCACTCAGCTTCGGCTGGTAGCGGTAGCATGCCTCACTGATCGTGAAAGCGCTGCACGCAGCCCTGATACACAGCAGCCCGCTGCTGACAGAAACCTTGGCCATCTCTCGTCGTTGAGACGGTCTTACCACTTTTTTGCCATCGCTTCCTTGATCACATCATTTTGCAATTGCACGTCTGCATACATCTTCTTCAGCCGTGTATTCTCGGCCTCCAGTTCCTTCATGCGCGTCATCAGTGATGCGTCCATGCCGCCGTATTTAGCCCGCCATTTGTAGAAGCTGGC
>Ga0316204_10012790_pt1 | contig 10163 bp, 6 predicted proteins | sample 6monrhotite_MG_2_FD_205661 | JGI IMG/M metagenome (GOLD analysis project Ga0316204, IMG submission 205661) | Microbial mat bacterial communities from mineral coupon in-situ incubated in ocean water Damariscotta River, Maine, United States -... | ecosystem: Environmental > Aquatic > Marine >... | reverse complement strand
CTAAGTGTTCTTGAATAATCCTGGCTGTTTGTTGAAGAATTTCATCACCCATCGCATGAGAAAAATTGTCATTTACCTTTTTAAAATCATCAATATCTAACATGGCAAGGTGATTTGACTTTGTATCCTTTGAGTTTGAACTCCAGTTTTCAGACAAAACCCTGTCCAAATGCCGGCGATTACCAGCACCTGTTAAATGATCATGTGAAGAGTCGTGTTCAAGTTTTTCCACAACATTCTGAAACTGTTTAGACTGTAATTGAGAATTTTTTAATTCCAAAGAAAGTCGGCTCACTTCCACTTGATTCAAAATACTAGTTTTATTAGTTTCCCGAAACAATTCTGTGTAAAGTTGGCTGTAATAATAAGCATTAACATAATCATTTTGTTTGGCTTTTAATTTGCCGGTTAATTGATAAACAGTCGCTAAAAGTGCTCTATAGCCATTTTTCTGACAAATTGTTATCGCTTCATTGGCTTGTTGTAATGCTAGTTCAATATTTATATTTTGATTGATTTTTGCCAAATCAATTAAGCAACGGACTATGTTCTCCTGTTCTTCTATGTTTTTTGATGTTGCTAACGATTCTTCCAGAAGTTCCATGGCTAAATTAAAGTCGCCTTTTCTGAACGCCAAATGCCCCAATCCTGTTAAAGCTTCAGCCAAGTGAGTTAAACTATTAACTGTATTCGCAAATTCTTTAGCTTCAGTAAAATACTTTTGTGCTTCACTGTTCTGTTTTTTTCTTAGTAAAGATTGTGCAATACCATTGTATATTGAGGCCTTGGCTACTAAATCATCTGTATTATGAATACTCTTTAAAGCAAGCCGGTTGTAATTTAGTGCGGTTTCATAATCTTCAACTTGATAATATATGCTCGCTAAATTGTGTAAGGTATATGTCGGTGATATCGAGCCTGATAGCTCTTTTTTTAAAGCCAATGATCGATAAAAATATAATACAGCGCGTGCAAGATCGCCTGTTTTATCATAAACAATACCCAAATTATTTAACACTATGTGTTCATAATCATCATGCGGCTTTTCTTTGAGTAGTTGTAAGAGGTTTTTTAATTCATTTTTTGCAGCCGGCAGGTCGCCTTTTGCTAAACAAATGCTAGCACAGGCATTGTGACAAGCCAGATAACCATTATAGTTATCAATTCTGTTGAAGACATGTAATGCCTTTGCGTACAATGATTTTGATTCTTCGTAATTAGATTGACGGAAATGAATTTCTGCCAATGATTTATAGGCTGTTGCCAGTTTAAGTTGTGATTCTTTATCAGCTAAATGAGTGTTATGGCACAATATTTGAATCTGATTTTGCAACTCGGCAACTGTAGAATCATGTTTTGTACTTGAATGTGTGTGTTTCCCTGTCATTAATATTATTATAGAAAAAAATACACCTAAAAACAATAGTGTTTATTGACAATATTAAAACAACTAATCATAAAGTCCATTTTATTGAATATTAGTCAGACTTTAATAAGGAGAAAATATTAACTGAATATATTTAAAACTCATTCGTGTAGGAATTATCTTACACAATAATAGTTTTTTACCACTTCATTTAGTTAGATTTTAGTTTAAAATAAACATTAATTTATTATATTGTCTTGATTGAAAAAAGACATTTACAGGGAGCAAGAATATGAAATTGGAATCACATCTAAAAACAACCTTTGGCTTTGAAAACTTTAAAAAAGGTCAAAAACAAACCATAAAAAAAATTATGCAAGGCAAATCTGCGGCGGCTATTTTTCCCACAGGCTCAGGCAAGTCCTTGTGCTATCAATTACCGGCTTTACAGCTTTCAGGCATAACTTTAGTTGTTTCGCCACTGTTATCACTCATGAAAGACCAATTAGACTTCTTGTTAAAACACAAGATTCCTGCAGCTAGACTGGATTCATCTTTAGAACGAGAAGAATACAACAATGTATTAGAACAGGCCAAAAACAATCAATTGAAAATATTAATGATTTCAGTTGAACGCTTTAAAAATGAAAGGTTTAGATCGCAATTAAAACGCATGTCAATTTCTCTACTTGTTATTGATGAAGCACATTGTATTTCTGAATGGGGGCATAATTTTCGACCTGACTACCTAAAGATTCCGCAATACCAAAAAGACTTTAGTATTCCACAAGCCCTACTACTTACTGCTACAGCAACAAAACAAGTGATAAGTGATATGCAAAAGAAATTTGCTATAGCCGATGATGATGTTGTATTGACAGGCTTTTATAGAAACAATTTATACCTGCAAATGAGTCCAAGTGGTGCACAACAGAGGAATCAAAAATTGTTGCAAAGAGTCAAACAAGATGTTGATGCAGCCACTATTGTTTATGTTACATTACAAAAAACGGCAATCGATGTTGCCAGTTTCTTAAAACACAATGGCATCAATGTGCAACATTATCATGCAGGTATGAAAAGCGAAGAACGCGAGTTGATTCAAAATCAATTCATGCAAGGTCAAGTCAATTGTATTGTAGCAACCATAGCTTTTGGTATGGGCATAGATAAAAACAATGTTCGCAGAGTCATTCATTATGACTTACCCAAATCTATTGAGAATTATTCACAAGAAATTGGCCGATCTGGCCGTGATGGTAAAGATTCATTGTGTGAAATTTTGGCCAATAATGAAAACATCAGAGTACATGAAAATTTTGTTTATGGAGATACACCAGAGGAACAAGCTATACACACATTATTAACCCAAATTAAAAAAACCCAAGAACCTTTTTGGGAAATAAAACTTATCTCATTATCCAATGAAATAAATATACGCGCATTGCCCTTAAAAACATTGTTAGTCTATCTTGAAATGGAAGGTATCATCAAGCCAAAATATACTTACTTTGAAGAATATTCTTTCCTTAATGCGGACACCCAATCACTTACCAATCGATTCCAAGGTGAACGCCGAGATTTTATTGCGGCAATATTCGATAACAGTATTAAAAAACAAAAATTCACTTACGTAGATATTCAAGCCATCTTACAAAACTACAATACCGATAGAACCCGCATTATTGTCGCTTTAGAATATTTTGAAGAAAAAGGCTTAATAGAACTGCAAGCCAAACAATCTGTAGAACGCTTTGAGATCACAAACAATGATTTTGATGTGAATACAATCGCTAACAAAATGTATAATTTGTTTATACAAAAAGAACAGGTAGAAATAAAACGTATTCATAATATGCTGCACTTTTTTGAAGCAGATAATTGTTTAAGCATTCAACTAGCAGACTATTTTGGTGAAAAACTACCCTTTGAAAAATGTGGGCATTGTTCTCATTGTAAAGCTGGTAAAGCTAATTTCACGAGTCCCAATAATTTAAAGCCAATTGAATCCTATGATTTCAATAGCCTCACTCAAGAATTTATCAGTGCTATTCAAGATCAATACAGCGATGTTAACCTCACCAAGTTTCTCTGCGGAATTTACACCCCTATTTTTAGAAAATATAAAATCAGACCCTTACAAAATTTCGCACTATTAGAGCATTATTCTTTTATTGATATTAGAGGTTGGGTGAAAAGCCAAAAAAATTAATAAAAGAGTGCTTTTTTAGTGTCACTTTATACAATAAAAATACTATTTTTTTTAATAACTTACAAAATACAAAACACAAAAATCTAAACAGTTAGCGACTTAACATATTTTTTATTTATCAAATAACAGCCATAAAAAAACCAGCTCATGAGCTGGTTTTATCAGAGTTTATACCTGCTAGCCTTATTCCTCTTCATCTGCATAAGTCATATCATACGGAAGCTTAACTTCGCGTCTTTTCTCAATCGTTTTTCTCACAGATCGGGTAATTCGATCTGCAGCGCCAGAAATGGCCATATCGACATTTTCATCATGATGCGTGACAGCAATCGGTTGGAGACCTCTCAAGCGAGCCTCCATGGTACAGCGTAAATCATCATCACCGCCTTTGTGGCTATTTTCATCTGAAATATGCACCTCTATCCGTGTTACTTCATCTTTAAAACTGTTCAAAGAATCATTCAAAAGACCTTCTACATATTGTATCAATAAATCACCGCCTTTGACGTTATGATCTGTATTGACTTGTATTTGCATTGCATTCTCCTGGTAATTTAGTTAATTTATTTTGTTCAATATAACCTGAGGACAATAGATTGTTTTTCAATCAATTTCGATATAATTCTACTACAAAAACAGGTACATTAATATAAACCAAATCAAAAATCAAAATCTCAAACAATATTCCAAGGTTCACATAGTGCAAATCTACTATAATGATTTAAGAATATAGCTACTTTAATTAATCGTCTTTTTCTTAAAAAGTTGTTTTCAATTCAACAGGATTTAAATCAAGATTTATGAATCAATTAACTAATATTTTGTGCTAGTATTTAAGGTGCTATTTGAATTAGATTTTTTTATGGAGATTATTGTATGAAATATTTATTTATTATGGTGGTTATTTTATTTTGTAGCTCTATAAAAGCCAAATCAACTTCTGGTAATAATTTGTTATTAAATTGTCATGAATTTATTAAATATGACCAAGGTCAAACCTATAACTCAGAAAAGCGGACACGTTGTATTTCATATATTAAAGGAGCTTTCGATTCTTTTTATTCTTTAAAAGGCTATTTAAATAAAGACGAGATACAAGATGTTTGTATTCCAATTAAAGTCACTAAAGATCAGATAGTGCGTGTTGTCTATCTATACCTTAGAAATCACCCATCTAAACTTAAGCAAACTGGATCCTCAATAGTTATCCTTTCTTTAATTGATAAATTCCCATGTAAAAATAAACAGAAGTAAGGAAGCAGTTCACTTTTTCATATTACAAATTTTATTACCTATATGAGAATGATTCACCTACAATTCACCAAGCCCAACTTACTTATAAGGTGAAATTAAAATCTTTTATTATCATTCCTGGACATTTACTACCGCCCAATGACCTTGATGAATAAGTATGATTGTTAAGTTCAGTTTCAGCAAAGTCTGTCACTTGCTCTAGATTATCTCCCCAAAAATGATAGATAGTATCATCAAAACGAAGATCTTTAATGGGTGCTACTATTTCACCATCTTCTACCCAAAAACAAGCAAAACGAGTCATACCTGTAATACGGCCTTGTTTTTGATCACTCCAATTAAGATAGTGCAGGTTAGAAATATACAGCCCTGTTCCCAATTCTTTGAGAATATCTTCACGCTTTAGCTTTCCTGAATAGATGACAGGAGAGCGAAGTGATTCATCAGAGTTCGCTGCATTTGACTTAAGTCCATACTCTTTGGCTGTTCTAGAGCTGACCAGTAAGTTTTCTAACTGACCATTTTTAAAAATAGGAAGTTTCTGTGTAAATACTTCGCCATCGTCATTAAATTGGCTGGTTAAACCTAGCGAAAAATCTTCACATAAACTGAACTTTGGGCTTAAACGTTTGCCTTTATTTTCATAAGGTAAAAGTGGAGAACTCCCTTGCTTTAAAGCTCCTTGACTTGTGCCTCCCCAGCAAAAAATATCAAGGATTTCATTAATAGCTGCAGGCGCGAGATAACATCTGTACTTGCCTGGCTCAAGAATCTTATTGTCTTTTTCCATATGCTTAAGATTTCTTATCGACTCTTCTAATTTTGCCTTAAAAGAATTAAGTTCAAATGCTGAGCCTCCATAGGAGCCCTTTACCGCTTTTTCTTTTTCAGAATAGAGCGAATAATCAACACTAAAAGATTCACTTTCGAACCAATGAGATTGCCCAAGAGAATTAACATTTCCTCTATAACAAATACCACTAGTTAAAATACCTGCGAGGTCTACATGAGCTGTTTCAACACAGATAATATTTGTCAGTTCTGTAATTTCAACTAATTTTCCTGTGTTTGTTACACTTGAAGACCCGTTATTTTTAAAAGGGATAAAGAAAGTTGCCTTTGCCATATCCTCCATGCGGGACCGGCATACTTTATAAACACTATCAACTTTACTCTTATCATTAACAGATTTTCCGGTGATAGAAAACTCGTAGCTATAGTGTTTTTCGTCTTTTTGAATAGCCATTGAAAGAGTCAACTGATGAACATCTGAGCCTTGTCTAATTTTAGATTTATTAAATCGCACAAACTGAGTTTTTTCGCCTGTCAAAGTAACAGTCACTTCTTCACCTACATCTTTATTAGAGAGTATATAAGATGAAATTTCGTTGAAATATTTTTCCATTATGCTCCTCCAAATACTTCAATATTCTTAAATAAACAGCTTGGGATAGCATGACCCACTCTTATCGATTGATTAGGTTCACCTTTTCCACAATAGGGTGACCCCCAAATTTCATAGGTGTTTTTATCTCCTACCTTATCTAAGTTCATCCAAAATGAATCAGTGACACCTCGATAATTAGGATTCTTTAATGTTTTAGTGATTTTTCCACTTTCAATCAATTTTGCGTATTCACAGCCAAATTGGAATTTGTTTCGGTAATCATCAATAGACCAAGATCGATTGGTATACATAATAATACCTTTGGAAACACCTTTGATCATATCCTCAAAAGAAGAGTCACCCGGTTCAATATTAATATTACCCATTCTATCCATTGGAGGTCTATTCCAATCACAACTTCTGGCACAGCTAACACCAGCAATTCCAGAACGAATTTGTGACTCTATTCCACCAATTCCTCTTAAAAGTATACCGTCTTTTATTAAGTATTCTTTTTTAGCCTTTAAGCCATTATCATCAAACACATAACTGGCCATTTCAGATTCCAACAATGGATCAAAAGTTACATTCAAAAGATCCGATCCATATTGTCTTTTACCAAAATCTTGTGCTCCAATAAAACTCCAGCCAGCATAATTTCTCTCATCACCTAAAATACGGTCAAGTTCTAAAGGATGTCCTATAGACTCATGTACTTGCAAATAAAGTTGATCAGGAGCAATGATAAGATCAAGGCTATCTGTCGGACATTCCTCTGCATCCAATAATTCGACTGCTTGTGTCCCTACTCGCTTGGCTTCTTGCAACAGAAGTTCCATATCAAAATCTTCAAGGCCTAATTGTCTACCATTCATTCCATATGAGCGTGTTTGATTTTCATTATCCCTAGAGGCTGTTGCTGAAAAATCTTTAGAGACAATAGAGAACTCTTGAGACCACTTTGCACCACTAGAGCTGACATAATTCACATGAGTTTTAGTCAGCATAGCCCATGCTGAGGCTTCAATTATTTCTTCCGAAACTTTAAGTGCCTTGGTTATATCGACTAGATGTGTTTGCAATTCAGCCAGAGATACTTTCACAAAGGGTATTTTAGTTTTGGATTGATTTTCACCCGTATTTGCTGGGCGAATTGAATCATCAAAGTGACAAAGATTATTGTCCTTAGTTTTAATCGCAAAATTTAAGGCTTTATCAAATGCCAGCTTAATGCCTTCATTTGTTAAGTCACAGGTACCAGCATAGCTAACCTGGCCAGCATAAAGAACTTCAACCATAACACCATGAGACTCAACGGTATTAACCTGGTCAGGCATCGAATTTCTAGCCATGATAAAATCAGTCACTTCTTTGTATTCCCTTATGCTTACCCAATCACAGGCAGAAGAAAATTCATTTAGTAATTTCTTATACTCATCCATCATGTGTAAAAATTCTCTTATATAAAAATTAATGAAATTATACTTTAACCAATTCAGAACTCAAGTGAATGAATCGATTCAGGTTGAGGTGCCTAAGTATAATTAGTTTTTGACAAAGAAAACAATAGCAGCGAGGGAAAGTCTTATTTGAAGCGCAATCAAATTTAAGCAAGATAGAAAATCAAACGTACAGCAAATTTCCTAATAGGGCAACGAATAGACGGGCTTTATTTAATCTGTAAGGTCTATATATAATTCACTTGATTCTTTTCTTTAACTTAATATTAAATCGTCAATATCTTGATGCCCTTGATACTTAATTATTTTTTATCTTTAAGTACCAAGGAGTTCACTAAATAGCATTATGATTAAATAATGGTTAACATTCTAACGCTATTGCTTTATCCTATATAGAATATAATAATAATTAATTATCTAGGAAATTGATGTTAACGAGTTTTTCAAAAACACATATAGGACAGAGAAAAGTCAATGAAGATTGTATCTTGGTTGATGAGAATTTGGGTTTATATATTGTGGCTGATGGTGTTGGTGGCCTACAAAAGGGTGATGTAGCCTCAAAAATCGCCTGTCAAAAGATCTTGGAGTGCACTAAACAAGGACGCAAACTGGACTATTCAGCTTACGAAGCACATGGTGTTTTAGTTGATCAAATTGAATCAAATCATAACAAACAAGGCATGGCAACAACCATTGCTGCTGTTTTATTCACCGGCAATAACTATCACATTTCTTGGGTTGGTGACAGTCGTGTTTATCTTTGGGATGGAAAACTGAAACTTTTGACTAAAGACGACTCTTATGTGGAAAGATTATATGAAAATGATCTCATTAGCCTTGAAGATATGGAAACTCACCCAGACAGAAATGTCATATCTCAAGCACTAGGAATGACTAGAAAAGAAATTACCATTAACAATAACTCCGGCACTTTAGAAAGAGATCAAATTTTACTCATTTGTTCAGATGGTTTGTATAGCATAGCCAATGAATTAGATATTATTAATGAAATAGACCAACAAGCAGGGATGACTGACTTGACTGAAAAATTAGTCAATATTGCCGTGGAAAATGATGGAAAAGATAATATTTCTTTAATATCTATTAAATGTAATGAGAGTTCAAATCAGCAAGATGCGCCTAGTAAACCTCATGTAGTCAGAGAATTTGATGCAAAAACTGGCACATATAAAAAGAAAGTACGCGTACCTGATAATAAGCAAACTGATCCTAATTTGGTAGATATCACTGAATTAAAAGATTTATCCATCAAAGAAAAAGACTTGATCGAATCAGCAGCTCAAATTTCTCTAAAAACTAAAGTCAAAGAGAAAAACAAATATTTAGTGCCAGTATCACTCGTCGGTATTATTGTGCTTGTCGCTTCACTCCTATATATCTACCGCTAAACGTAGTTACTTTGCCTTTTCGTCTTTGTATGTTTTTTACAAACATATAATACCTTATTTATAAATGTAAAAGAGAATGCCTATTGCACATTGGTTCTTCAAACATTGAACAAAGATGACATATTTATGTCTTAGTGAGTCTTGTATAACTAAAATAGATATGATTAATAAGAGAGATATTTTGCCTATATACCTACCTAAATATACAGTATTAATATTATTAGCGATTGCTACTTCAAGCAATGGGCAAAGTATGATGGACCATATAAATGAAAATAAAAGCCAACCAACAAATGCAATATTTAATGTAAATCAAATTATTAATAATGTAGATACAGTGCATACTCCAAATGCTCCGTCCAAGATGACACGTAAGATCAGAAAGGATCAAGATGAGAATCTAATATTTGCCTCATTTACTGATATTGTTCGCTACGATGGCAAGAGCTTTACAAAATACCAAAGAGATGATGGGTTAGATTCTTATGATGCATTCGATGTTTTAGTAGATAACCAGAAAAATACTTGGATAGCCAGTACGCATTTTGGGGTATTTCAATACTCGGATTCAGCCGAACTAAAATCTGATAGCAAAACCTATCATCATTTCACCACAAAAAATGGACTGGCTAGTAACAGGACTATGAGTTTATATGAAGATAGGACTGGTGGAATTTGGATTGGAACCCTTGGAGGTATTAGCTATTATGATGGAAAATCCGCGTTTGATGAAAAGATAAGTTTTCGTAATTTTACGCAAAAAGACGGTCTGACAAATAATAATATTAATACTATAACAGAGGACAGTTCAAGAAAAATTTGGGTTGGTACTAGAGGTGCTGTTTCAATATATGATCCATTAGCAAATCACATTCTCGGTGAAAAGCTATTTAAAGAAGTCAAAAATAATGTTGGCAAGCCCTTTGAAAACATATGGTCAATTATAGAAGACAGAAATGGTAATATTTGGTTGGGTGGCCAGTATGGGCTTTGGCGCTATGATGGTAACTCCTATACTCACTTAACATCGGTAAGTACTCAATACATCTATGAGGACAAGAAAGGAGTCGTG